>Ga0307377_10006332_pt1 | contig 12428 bp, 14 predicted proteins | sample TR3MG_FD_202535 | JGI IMG/M metagenome (GOLD analysis project Ga0307377, IMG submission 202535) | Soil microbial communities from Risofladan, Vaasa, Finland - TR-3 | ecosystem: Environmental > Terrestrial > Soil > Coastal area > Acid sulfate soil | place: Finland: Risofladan, Vaasa | collected...
AATGCCTTCTCCTTGTTCTAATAACTGTTGGATGTTTACATTCATAAAGTTTTGGGCGTTGGGCGTTATATGCGACTGCGTCGTGTTATGGAGTTATGGGGTTGTTGCGTTATGGCGTTATGGCGTTTCGGGTTCCACGTTCCGCGTTTGTCGTTATTTTATTGAACTATTTGCCAAAAACCGTTTTTGTCTGAACCAATTCTACGTATTTTCCCGGCATCTTTTAAATTTTCAACATCTCTTGCTATAGTCCTTCTTGTCACATTAAGTAATTGGGCCAATTTGGTTGTGGTAATAGCGTTATCATTTCTTATTAATCTCAAAATAGATTCCAACCTATTTACTGTGACATTTACTGTGACATCTTCTGTGACATCTTCTGTGACATTAACATGCTCTTTAGATTCATTCATCATTGCTGCTCCTCTTTTAATGGTTACCAATATGCCACCCATTGTAGCCTGAAAAACCGGAGATGGAAGGTTAGCTTTTGTAAACCCATTGATTATTTTGGCAATACCCCTTCCCCAGGCTTCAATAAACCCTGCTTTAAAAAATACATCTGCAATGTTTTTGTTGTATGGTCTGGAAGGATGTTTCCCCAGCAGTGTTTCAATGGTAAAATCTTCGGGTAAACGGCCTTCGTTCCAAAGGATCAGTTTATCGTTATACACACTCAATTGTATAGGTGCACCCGTATAGTCCTTATGGATGATTGCATTGAATATAGCTTCACGGAGCGACTCCTCAGGCACTTCAAGTTGCTCGATGCGCTGCAACCCTTCATAATGGATGGGAGAAATCAAGTATTTAGATTTTAGGATATCCATTACCTTATCGGCCATTTGCAAAATGTTGCCTTCCACGACATCCTGAAATCGCAGATCATCGTCACTATCAATAAAACGTCCGATTTTGAATGAAACAGATGGAAAGAATTGTGATGGTCGTTTGCCAAACAACAACAATGCAGCGTTTTTTAGCTTCTCACCTTCTGTTAGCAAATTAAGGTTTTGAAGTGTCATTTTCAAATCAACATTACCGGCATTTTCCGGCAAACGTTTACTAACTATTGCCTTTCTAAAAAAATAATTTATGACATCTTGATCAATATCCTGAATAACAGCATTTTCACAAGGCAAATCATCCCAAGTGCGTCCTAATCGTTTCAGAAGAAATTGATGTAAGACAGTTCCTTTCAACTCTTGTTTTGTGCTGCCCGAGCGATAATGATAGATTCCCCTGAAGGAGATGGGTACACTAGAAGGAGAAATCGAGATTTCGATATATGCTTTATCTTCATCCTGTAATAACTTTACATCAGCAATGATTCCAAGATAGTTGACAATTTTATTTGGTATATCTTCCATAAGTCTTTGAGCATCCGGCAAACCTACAACATTACCAGTATCGTCCACACCAATGAGTAACTTACCGCCTGAGGCATTGGCAAACCCAGATATCCATTTCAGGTATTCATCGCGCCAACTTTGTTTGAACTCTATGTTTTCTGATTCGTTCTTCATTCTTATCTCACTGCAATCCAAACGGAGCGTTTGATGTAATGGGTATAGTTCAAGTTCACTTAATATAAAATTTGCCGGTTGTAGGACTGGTTAGCTGGGGATGATTTTCAACAAGGTGCTTTTACCTGCCCCGTTTTTGCCAATTATACCGAGAGCCTCACCCTGCTGAACTTCGAAATTGATGTCCCGGAGAGCATAAACCACATCACTTACTCCTCTTTTATCACGCTGATTGGTTTCTCCTATTTTTAAAAAGGGGGCTCCCTGACCTCTTACTTTCATTTTGTACCAGCGTTCGAGGTCGCGGCTGATTGTGCCCGTGCCTATTTCGCCGAGGCGGTAGATTTTAGAGAGGTTGGAGGCTTGGATTACGGTGGACATTTTAAGTAGGTAGTATGTAGTAAGAAGTAGGTAGCAAAGCTCAGTTACAGAATTTTTCGGGAGTATTAATCATTGAAGAGAGCATTTTGGCGATTTCCTGATATCTTTCTAAAAGTGAATTATGTAATTTATCATCAATGTATCTACTGTCTTTTGACATGTCAATCCACCCTGTGAAATACTCATAATTGTAAGAAAATAGCTATCAATAGAGAAGAGTTCTTAGAGCGACATTTGTAATTCATAATAAGTTTATTTCACAGGGCTGTTTCAGCTTCCTCAGCAAGAGAATCAAGTAATTTGCTGATAAATGATTTTGGATATTTCCTCTTGACCCATGCTTCAGCAATGTTTGCTGGAACCGATCTTGAAGATCGTCTGATTTGATCGACAAGGGAATATTTTTCCTCCTTTGGAAAAGTTTTCGTAATCTCAAAAATCTCCAAGGCTAAATCATACGATTTCTGATATACTATCAAATCTCTAAAGCCTCTATAATTCGACATTCTCTTACTTTTTTTCTTTCTACTTACTGCTTACTTCTTACTACTTACTTTGTCTTTCCCATCACCACCCAGTATCCATCCTTGGCGGAGCCTATTCGAGATAGCAAACCTATTCCCTTTAGCTTTCGAATATTTTCCTTTACTTTTCGTTGGGAAATTCCAACTTTTTGTGCAAGCTCTGCGGTTGTAATTCTATTATTTTCTTTCAGATTATCAATAATTTTCTTTTGGTTGTCGGTGACCTTATCGGTGACTCTATCGGTGACCTTATCGGTGACATTTCCTACGACCTTTTCGTTTTTTAGAAATGTTATCTGAATTCCTCCAGCATACTCCTCCATAATAGGTTCTGGCAAACCTGCGAGCTTACAGGCGTTTAGTATTTTTGCAATTCCCCGACCCCAAACCTTCTTCAGGATATTCTAACTCTTCGATGCGCTGCAGTCCTTTATAATGAATAGGAGACACCAGGTATTTGGACCTCTCTATCTTCATAAAAATCTTCTTTTAAATAAACATTGAACTTGGAACTTGAAACCCTAAAGAATTATTTTGGTTATTAATTATCGGATGCAAAAGGTTCTTCGTCGAGCACATAAAATGCTTTTATCCATGCAGCAAAAGATTTAGTCGGTAATCTGAACTCACCTGGTTGCGTTGGATTGGGCATAATGATATTCCGGGTTTTTAATGCCTGCAATGCATTGTTTAATGTGGTATCTTTGATTGTTATCTCATTCTTAATTTTCTCTCTGTTTACCCAGGAATCTGAAAACTGAGCCATAGCCTGTAATACTTTTCTGTATTCATCTGAGCCTATTTGAGCAAAATATAAATCATTAAAATACTTGTCCCCCAATTGTTTAAGTGCACCAAATTGCCCAAATGCACCATTCTTTACATCTTCGACGCAAATTCGAAAATTTACATCTCTTTCAAATGCTTTAAATGCAAACTCTTGTAAAAAGTGCGGATAACCTTCAGATAGTTGAGAAATCAACTTCAATGCATCTTCATTAATATCAGTTTGTTCTTTATTTATCCTATTTGCTTCTTCAAGTCCACTTATTACAACTTCCTTGTTTTCTTCATCACTAAGCGGTTTTAATGTGAGTGAGGTAAAAATCCTGGTTGATGATTCGTGACTTGCTCTCAGTTTTGATATAAGACCTGGCTGACCAGTCATCCCTATTATAACCTGGTCGCATCCTCTTTTTGTAAGTTTTTCTGTAAGTAGTTTTACCAATTCACCAAGTGCTGCTTTTTCACCTGGACGGTCTGCTTCGTCTATGAGAATTAGTATACCATCGATTTCCTTATTAGCCAACCTGATAACTCTTTCAAAATTTTCTACCAGCGAGTTAAGTACTTCATACGGTTGAACAAGATTCTCATCAATCTTATGATAACGTACTCCAAGAATCTCCCAACTGCTTAAAAAGTCCCAAACACCTGCGGCAAGTTTTTTGACCTTATCTCTTTCAGCCAAAGAGCGTTTAAAATCAGCAGCAATTGTTTTTAAAATATCGAAGAAAGACTGTGAGGAATCAAGTTCAATGTTGATTACAATAAAATTTACTTTATCAGAAATATTTATTGGAATCAGGCCAGTTGCCATCTGCTCAACCATCAGGAATAAAGAAGATTTTCCTAATCCACGCTCTCCCTCCACTAAAAAGTGTTGCGGATTACCATTTTTAGTCTGGAACAAGCTTTGCTCGATAAACTGCATTTCCTCCTTTCGCCCCTGAAATAGGGACGATGAAGCTATACTGTTTGGTCTAAAAGGATTGTATCTCATACTAAATTTATTTTAAAACTTTGCTACTCTTATTAATCACTAATAACTTCTAATAATTGCTAATAACTGCTAATAATAAGATGGAAAAGGTTCGAGGTTCGAGGTTTTTTGCGTTTCGCATTTCGGGTTCCGCGTTTGTCGTTTCGCGTTGGTTGAGGGTGCCGGGTTAATTTTGTGTCGTGTGCCGGGTCAAATCAATTTATTCGTACTTAGGACCTTTATATGAGGTTCCTTTTAGGTGCTGGATAAGGTTAGCGGTTTTTCGCGCCAACATATCTGTTTTGGATAGAAGCTCATTAAATTGTTCTTGTGTTATGTAGACTTGACCTGCTGCTGCCCTTATCTGATCACGAAACCTGTAGTCATTACAGAAGGGCTCCCTGGAAGTCGCAAAAAAAACAAACTTACATAACTCCCTTGCCAACTGCCATATCTCTACCCTGTGAAATAATTAGTTGAATTATTGATACAGATAAACTCAAATAGGTAATTAACAATTATTTGGAATTAAATCTTATATACTATTTCACAGGGTAATTCTTCAAATCGCTCAACTTTCATTTTCTAAAACATCTTATCCTAAACCCTTGAACTTTGAACATGAAACTTTGAACTAAGTTATTTCCCAAAATAATTAATGAGCAACAATGTTGTAGTAATGGCCGATAAGGTAGTTGTAAGAATAAACGAAAACGTCGGCAGGTTCATGTTAAAAATCTTTTGACTCAACGGCTCCACGATTACTACGTCATTAGGAAGGAGAAAATAGGCTTCTGAAGAAAGAATTTGTTTGTCCTGTAAGTTTAGTCTGAAGGTGCTGGTTCCATTATCCATGGGGCGTACAACAAGTACCCTGGTTCGGTTGCCATAGTCGCCAACTCCTCCAGCCCGCCCTATTGCTTCGAGAATGGTAAGATAATTGTTATAGTTAATATAAGTTCCCGGGGACCTGACTTCGCCAATTACTGTAAACTTAAAACTCAGAAGTTTACATTCGACCGTTGAATTATTAAATACCTTGTCGGCCGAAGTCTGTAGCAGTTTCCGCGTCTCTTCAAGAGTTAGTCCCCCGACTTTTATAGCTCCGACTGCCGGTAAAACTATGTTTCCTTCGGGATTAACATCATAGCCAAAAAGATATCCGCCAGATTCGTTCTGACCGATTTGCGTTATACCCTGGTTTCTTGAGGATGAAAGAAAATCGTTAATAGTACCATCCGGCATCATGGCCTTAACAGTTATATACAAAATATCTCTGGGTTGGAGTTTATAATCAGGAATCTCCATTGTAAAGGTTTCTTCACCGCCCGTTTCAGGGATGTTATTAAGGTAGGCGAGTTTCTTTTGTGAAGTACAGGAGGCTGCCAGAAGAAGTGTAATAATTAGTATTGAAGTCAGTTGTTTCATCATGTTATATTAAAGAAAAAAGGAGGTTCACGATCATTGAAAATCATCTTAAAAATCAATTTTCTTCCGTTTTAAATACATAAATGCAATATAAAAATAATATACAGAAAGAGAAATAATAAATGGTTCGGCCGGATACTTGAACCTGTTTGAGTTGCTTTCTGCAGCAAACACAAAGTTAATTAAGAAAAACCCGAAGATAATAAGAATAAATAAAATAACTGTCCAGTTTACCTTAACGGCTTTAAAAACACACAAGATCAAATACATAATTGAAATTAAAAAGACCATTACAGAAACGGCAATAACAATCAATTTGTATCCCATAATAATCCAGGCTGGTAACTTCCCAAGGTTAATATCAGGTAACCCAAAAATTACAAGTCCAGTGGAACTTCTAAAGCTGCTTAAGAGTGATAAACCTCGCATTCCCCATATTTTATTATTATTTAGTTTATATATTTCATGATAGAAAGGAGCAAGCTTGCCTGATATTTCAGGTTCGGGTTTGTCAGGATTAATATTGAAAAAGCGACAAAGTTCAGGTAGTGCAGCAGTATAAACAGGAAAGCCTTTGTACAGTTTTTCAGTAAACCGAAGTCTGTCAAACCTGATCAGTGAGCCTTTCCTCTCAACAAGCTTTTTTTCTTTATATTGATTTTCAGCTGTCATGAAAATATCCAGAACTGCTAAATATTCTCCAGATACTTCTTCTTTACCATCCAGCGTAGCTATCAGAGCATTTCTGGAAACCAGGACAGAACCTCCAGTCGGAAACAGCCCATAAAAATTATGCTTTTGATAATTCATAAAAGCATACCCATTTATAATGAATAAGACAGGAACTATGAATATGACCAGGTTATAAATTGAAATTCTTAAATTACTCCCCTTCATTATAAACTCAAATAGAAATATTATTCCAATAAAGATCAGCAAGAGGGGCAAGGTATTAAACCGGGTCAATACCATGGCAGAACCCAATATTCCACTAAGAAAAATGCAGATTAATGAAGATTTGTTTATCCCATTATAAAGGAACCAAATAGTCATGATTAATAAGAACATGGTCATGGTTTCAGTTAGGAGCATAAAACCATAAAATATCCCGGATAAGTTAACCATAGCAATCAATGCAGCGCACATTGCAAGTGACTTCTTGCTAAACAAAACAATTAATATATCATAAAGCAATGCTATTGAAATGAATAAAAGAAAATATTGAACTACAAATACTATCTTAATGGCAACAACTGTTCCAAAAGCAGAGATAAATAATGACAGAAACCATGGATATAAAGGAGCCCGTTGAATAAAAGCACCCGTGTCTCCATTTTCTATAAGGGTCTGAGCATATCTCAGATATGCAGGTCCATCCCCGGCATCAGAAACCGGTATAAAGAGCAACAGGTAAAATACTGTAAGCAGAAAGCTTGCACTTAAGAAAACAAAATCCGTATTCCTCCTTAATAATTGCATAAGAATTCACAGGTTCTTTCAATTATTCCTGAAATCTGTATATTTGTAAGTTCATAATAAATTGGAAATCTGATTATTGTATCACTATATTTTTCACTCATTTCAAGAATTCGTCCGTCGTGTTTTTTAGAATAATACTCTGATTTGTGGAGAGGCAGGTAATGAGATAAGGCCATTATTCCGTTCTTCAATAAATGACTAATTAGTTCATCTCTGGTTGTTTTATTCCTGCATATCAGGAAAAAGGAATTCCCATTTATAATTGAATATGCCGGGATGACCGGTAATCTGGCATGTCCTTCGGTTTGAAGTTTCTTAAACCCATTATTATATTGATGCCAAATGGCTAATCTTTTACTCTGGATATCTTCCATAGCTTCTGACTGGGCATACAGGAAAGCTGCATTAATCTCTGACGGAAGGAAAGATGAGCCGATATCTTTCCATTCATAATATGAACTATCTCCTCTGAAATATTGTGATCTGTTTGTTCCTTTTTCCCAGATTATTTCAGCCCTTGCGATAAACCGATTGTCATTTACAGCTAACAAACCTCCTTCTCCGCAGTGTATATTTTTTGTTTCATGAAAAGAAAAACAGCCTAAATGACCTATAGTCCCAAGTGCCTTACCTTTATATGAACCCTCAATTCCATGGGCTGCATCTTCAATAACATACAGTTTATATTTTGCTGCCAGTGCCATTATTTTGTCCATATCACATGCAATTCCAGCATAATGTACCGGAACAATAACCCTGGTTCTTTCATTAATTAGATCTTCAATAAGATCTTCATCTATCCCGGGATTATGAGATCCCGAATCTGCAAATCTGATTACTGCACCTTGCCTGACAAAAGCCAGAGCTGTTGATACAAAAGTGAAAGCCGGGACAATTACCTCATCTCCCGGGTTGATATTGACAAGCAATGCTGCCATCTCAAGCGCATCAGTACATGAAGTTGTGAGGAAACACTCTTTCAGATTATACCTTTCCTTAAAAAAGTATTGGCATTTCTTTGTAAAAGGTCCGTTTCCTGACAAATGCCCATTTCTTAAAGCTTCTCGGATATATTCCATTTCCTTGCCAGAAACCCAGGGCTTATTAAAGGGCATTCTCATATCTTTTAATTTTTCAACTTAACAGCAGGAACACCGGCAATTTTACAATCAGAATAGTTTGTTAATACAAGAGAATGCATCGCAACAAATAGATTATTGCCAATTATGATATTTTCTCTGACAGAGGAATTTAAGCCGACAAAACAATGATCCCCGATTTGTACTTTTGAACCAATACATGAATTGGCAGAAAAGAAATTCCCGTCTCCGACTGTTGTGTCATGTTCAATTGTAACATTTGAATTGATAATATTCATATTACCCAGTACTACATTACTCTGGATTGTTGAATTACTTAAAATAATATTACCATGGCCCATAGCCAAACTACCTGATCTATACGATAGGGGATGAATAAAATTGGCATATCTTTCTAACGGAATCTTATATGTTTCCATAAGTTTATATCTCTCTTTCATTCTCTCAGGCTTATATAAAGCAAAGAGAAATTTAATGCTTTTGTCTTTGAGAAAAATTGGGATATCATTAGTCTTACCAATGACAGGAACTCCCGAAATCAACGATCCTTTATTAAATGAATCTATTACAATACCTTGTAAATGAAACTTAAGTGAATATTTTTCTTTTGCATCAAGGATCTGTTCTATAATATTAAAGGCAGTCCCAATACACCCGATAATAATAATATTTTCACTTTTCACAGCATTCATTCTCCAGAAAATGCAACTGGCATTATATTGGTTTTCGTCCCTCTATAATGTATTGCTTCAGCAATTAATCCAATTAATAACAATATAATTCCAATAAACCCAGATAACATACATAAAATCCTTATAGTGGAACTACCACTAATAATTCCGTAACTTAAATAACAACCTATTGACAAGGCATTAAAAACCAGGGCAGAAGTAAGGATCCATCTTTTTAATGGGGAATATGCAAACGCTATCATAATAGCATGTCTGAACAATTTATAATATGAATATGAGCTTACTCCATCTAACCTCTTGAAATGTTCAGCATCAATATATCCAAAACTTTCTGTCTTCATCCCAAGATACCCGTCAATAAATGTGTAGGAATTCTTCAAAAATGTTATTTGTTTTGCTACATTTCTTTTCAATAATCTGTATGGGGAATAATAAGGAAATATTCCGGGAACTATTATTTTCAAGACTCGTCTAAGTAATTCGGATGTTCTGATGCGTAAACCAGGGTGTTTAAGTTCTTTAAATCTTGCATAAACCACATCAAAATCACCTTCTTTCTGTTTTTTTAATAACTTGCTGATAAAGGCTGGATTGTGTTGAAGATCTTCATCAAGAGTAATGATAAAATCACCCATTGCTTCCTTAATTCCGAAAAGGATAGCGTTATGCTGTCCATAGTTTTTTGAAAGCTTGAATCCTCTGACTGTATCCGGATTTCTATTTATAATTTCAGTAATAACCGGCCAACTGTTATCTCTTCCATAATCATGCACAAAAATGATTTCATATGTATAATTGGCTCCCAATTCTTCTTTTACTTTCCTGCATAATTCAGGAATAGTTTTTCCCCCATTATAAACCGGGATAACCACTGATAAATCCATTAGAAACTATTCATATAATCCGGAGCTTTTTCTCCAGTGTTAAAAATAAGGTCAATAATACTAACCTTTTCTTCAAAATTTTGATACCCCTGATTATATTCAGGATAACCTGAATAATCAATCCATGATAAAGCAACAGATTCTTTTCTAAATAGCTTCTCATCAATATAAGCTCTTGCAGCCATGCCTGTTACATATACATCTGCTCCTGCCTGCTTACAAATGGAGATAATTTTTTCATTGCGCTCACCTTCAATACGGTATTTGGTTGAATCAGAAATATTTGTATGGATTTTTAGTAAGGAATTAATAGTATTTATAAATAATCTGTTTATATCAGATAGATGGTCTAAATCTAAACATTTATGAAATGTCTGTTCAAAAACCTTTGAGTATTTACTGAAATAGAGAGCATTATTGTAATTATGCCTGATTGCCTCCCAGTGTTTTTCCGGCCAAATATTATTTGCAACTTTTGTTTCACAAATTTTCTGATTGTACCTGCCCTTAACTTCAACCGGAATTGTAAGCCATTTCAGGCCCCCTTTTGTTTTGATAATATTTCTGTTTCTCCAGTCACGTCTGGTATACTGCATTTCATCATAAATCACAAACTCATCAACTGAATTAATAATATCAAAGTATCCTTTCCAGGGGATGTAGTTGGATTGGAGGATGGCAATTTTTTTCAATGAATTATTTTGAGCCAATAAAGGTTATGAACTAATTATGTAGAAGTTTTTTGAGTCTTAATTGTCAGAATCCTTTACAGCACAGATTATTAATGAGGTGCCTTGGAAAATCTTTCTTTTCCGTTTTATTAATTTTAACTCCAAGTACCAAACCTGATCTAATATCTTGCCAAGAAAGTCGTTGCGATGTTGATTCTGAAGTTCCTTGCTTTTAATCTCAGTTTTTTTAATACCAAACCAGGATGGAATTGTCCTAAATAATAATACCGGGATAATCAGAATTGAAAATAAATAGGAGCAATAAACAATTTTGAAACCGGTATTCGTTAAAAGTGTTTCTATATTATGTTTTGAATATCTTCTGTAATGCCCAGCTATTTTATCTTCATTTGACCAGAGAATTTTATTAGATGGAACTGTCAGGTACAACATTCCCCCTTTAATCAATAATGATTTCAGGGTACTCACAAATTCATAATCATTCTCTATATGTTCAATCACATCGAAACATCCTATAGCTGAAACAGAATCTGATTTAAATCCAGAATTCTCAAGTGAGGAGCATATTACCGTATTAAGGTTTCTTTTTTTTGAATTATTTACCCCAATTATTCCCGGCTCTAAAATAACAGTCGCAAATCCGTTCTCTTCCAGGCCTTTTGAAACAAACCCGTTGCCCCCACCAATATCAATTATTTCGGCCTGAGGTGGAAAGTTTTTTACTAATTCAATTATACAATTATTCCTATGCTTAAACCAGTAACTATCATCTTCTATCTGAAAGCACAAATCATTCCCGTTATCAGGATAGGAAACATCTATTTTGGTTTTGGAATACCAAATTCCTTCCTTTCGTTCCAGGTTATCACTTAAATCAGGTATATCTATCAAATAGGGTAAGTATTTTCTTTTTTCTTGCTTTCTGGCAAGCTCTCGCCCCGTCAGTCACACCATGTTAATGTGTCCAACAAGGTTTTAAGATGCTATAAATCACTGCGTTTTGGTTAGTGTACGCAGGAAAGACACTTTACTTATTCTTTAACCTATTCGGTTTTTTCTGCTTTCCATAGAGGGAGAAGATCGGATGGTTTAAATGTTCCTAAATATTCTTCTTCCTCAGCAAGTTCAAGTACTATATAACTTACCTTTCGTCCAACAAGTTCCTCAGCCTGGGTGACTTTCCTTACCAGGTATTCCCTGTCGATTGCAGCTCCAACAAGGATTAGTTCAATAACAGGACTATCATTTCCATGTGCAAGATCACCTGTTAAATAAACTGAAGTAATGTTACCCAACCGGTGAATAACCTTCTCTATTACCCGATCTATTCCGGTCTCTTTTAGAATAATACTGTGAATGTCTTTGTAAAGCGGATGAGTCTTGTTGGCCTGGAAAACCTTCTTATTTCCATCACGCAGAGAGTTAAGTAATCCTGCCCCCTCAAGCCTGTTCAGTTCAACCCTGATGGCATTGGATGACTCCCCAAATTCAGACTCCAACCCACGGAGGTGGGCTTTAGTGCTGCTGTTCAGAAAAAATTTCTTTAGCAGCCTAACTCGTGTCTGTGATGTGATCAGAGTGTTTATCATCAGGCCAGGTTAATGAGTAACAAATCTACTCAATGTTTTGGAAACTCCAAACTTTTTGTTATATTTTACACTGTATTGGGACCATAGGATTGCTTCGTCATCACGCCATGCGTGATTCCTCGCAATGACGTTGCAGCTAATTTGAGTTAGTTATGGGATTAAACAGGACATGATTAAGTCCGCCGTCATTGCGATAACGCTGCAAGTAAATTTGTTTCGTTTTGGGCTAAAACCGTAAATACTTAAGTTAAACCGGTCATTGCGAGTCCCCATACAATTTTGCACACCAGGTTTTATGACAAACAAAGATATACTAAATTTGGAGTACTTTACACAGTTTGACCGAGCTCTCGACTAGTGCTAATTGCCTG
>Ga0307377_10006333_pt1 | contig 12426 bp, 11 predicted proteins | sample TR3MG_FD_202535 | JGI IMG/M metagenome (GOLD analysis project Ga0307377, IMG submission 202535) | Soil microbial communities from Risofladan, Vaasa, Finland - TR-3 | ecosystem: Environmental > Terrestrial > Soil > Coastal area > Acid sulfate soil | place: Finland: Risofladan, Vaasa | collected...
GATGCAGTGGTCGAGGAGTGGCTGGCTGCACAGGACGGGTTCAAACGCTACGTGAATGCGACGGAGAAACTTTACGCCGCTTTCACGGAAGGCTGGTGCGGTCCGCGTCGAGGTCTACCCGATGCCTTCGCCGATTTCCGTGCTGCTTTGCTTTCAGAATGCGACCACAGGAATATCGAAGTCAGCGAGGTACGTCCGAGCCGCCACATCGAGATTGAGTAGGATTGTTCCCCACAACCGAATGCACTTCAACCTGAAGGGAGAAATCAATGCCATTGAAAATTGAATACATCCGCAAAAGCGGTCAAATCCTCGGCTCGGTGACTTCGGGGTACTCGGATGAGTCCACGACCGTCCGTGACCGGAGTGGGCGCGTCCTCGGTCACACTAGCGACAAGTTTCACACCACAAGGGATTCAAACGGGAAGCTGGTCTCAACCAATACCGCCTCGCCGGGGCTGCTCATAAAAAGAAGTAGCCATTAACCGCGTGCTTGTTCACTACGACGGATGCCGCACCAACAGAACGGGTGAATCAGATGATGGTGGTCTACAAGCGTGGCGGTTCCTACTGGGCGGATTTTGCTGTGAACGGGCAGCGGTTCCGCTTGCCTCTAAAGGTCACCAAAAAGCAGGAAGCCGCCAATCTTGAAAAACTCAAAATCGCCGAGGCACAGAGCCACGGTGGTCTCCTCCCGTCTCAGACTGCGAGGCTCTCGGTGGCGGATGCTGGCGTCGTGTATTTCTCAGACCGAGCGGCAGAGGTCTCCCCATCCACCATCCGCTTGGAAGCCGATGCCTTCAAACCAGTGAAGCGGCACCTTGGCTCCGCGAAGCTGGGCTCTATCAGCCTCAAGACACTTGGCGGTTACGTCCAGCAGCGGAAGGCTGAAGGCATCGGCAATCGCACCATAAACATGGAGGTCGGTGTTCTCCGGCGTGTGCTGAAAAAGTTCAAACTCTGGACGCGGTTTGTTGAGGATTACAAGCGACTGCCCGAGCCGAAGAACATTGGACGGGCTCTGACTCCAGAGCAGGAAGAGAAGCTGTTCACCGTGGCAAGTAGCCACCCTGAATCGAAGGTTGCATTTCTAGTTGCACTCATCACAGCCAACACAACTGCTGGCGGCGTAGAACTGCGAAACGTCCGCATAGGTGATATTGACCTCGAAGCCAAGACTCTCTCGGTGCGGGTCGGCAAGAACAGGTTCCGAATTCGAATTCTCCCGCTGAACCAAACTGCGATGTGGGCAGTGGAGCAGTTGCTCCTCCGTGCCCGGATACTTGGGGCGACTCAGCCTGACCACTACCTTATGCCGAGCCGTGTGTCAGGGAAGCTGTACGACCCCACGCAGCCTCTCAGCCGATGGGGATGGCGAACAGCATGGCGACGGCTGGCGAAGGAGGCGGGGCTGGAAGGGTTGCGACCGCACGACTTGCGTCATCACGCAATTACCAAGCTGGCTGAGTCGGCAGACGCCAGTGAACAAACCATCATGTCAATCGCTGGACACGTCAGCCGTGAGATGTTGACGCATTACAGTCACATCCGGACTGAAGCCAAGAGGAAGGCGGTAGCCGCCCTCGATAACGTCACAATTACGTCACAATTGGGGAATTGGAAGACCAACGCAGATGAGTGGAAAATGCTAGAACTTAAACAAAAAAAACGGTTTATAATGGTCGGGACGGGCAGATTCGAACTGCCGACCCCTCGCACCCCAAGCGAGTGCTCTACCAGGCTGAGCCACGTCCCGACACAATCGAGCCGGCTCGGGTGAGCCGGCTGCAGGGTCTTGATTAGTTTACACCAGCACGGCCCTCGGGCGCTGGACTTGGACTTAGCCGGGGAAAGCAGTCCCTTGCGCGAGGCGGATTCTGCCTTCTGTTAGTGCGCGGGTGGAACGTAGTCCGAGGGCAGGGCCGAGCCGGAACCGAAGAAGAATTCCTCCATCTGCTCGACCAGAAACTGCTGCGCCTGCGGGGTCCAGGGCTGCAGCCGGTATTCGTTGAGCAGCATTTTTTGCCGTTCGACCCACTCGGCCCAGGCTGCTTTGGAGACGTTTTTGAAGATCTTCTGACCGAACTCCGAATCGAAGGGCGGCTCGTCGAGGCCCTCCATCTCTTTCTTGTTGCGTACGCAAAAAACGGTATGCGCCATAGCTCTTTTTGAACTCCTTCACTCCAGTTTCCATTGTATTGGATTGAGGGCGGGGCCCGGTTCGGAAGCGGCTGCTTGTTGAACACTCGGATCGCGTGACGTCGCGCCGGCGTAGAGCAATCGGGGGGCGGAGCGGGCGTTGCAAAGAAATGCCTTGACAGCCCAAATCTCCAGCGATTCCTCTGTTGACGTCCAGCATTACCTCTTGAGCCGCTCCGTAGCCACATCCGCGCTTTTCCGCATCCAAGCATCCGATGTGGATGGGATGGGTTCCACCCAGAAAGGAACGATCATGTCTGAACCGAATCCGTCGGACCTGAGCGACCATGCCGCCTGCGCGATTGCGTACATCACTATTGTCCCGGCAATCGTGTTCCTGGTTCTGCCGCCCTACAATGCGAGCCCCAATGTCCGCTTCCATGCATGGCAGTCAATCTTCCTGAACTTGGCGTCGATTGTTCTGATGATCGCCTTGAGCTTTTTTACGGTGTTCAGCCTGATTTTTGGGGCTTTTTTCCTCCTGCTTCTCACACGGCTGGTCTTGCTGGCGTTGTTTGTGCTTTGGGTGATTTGCGTTGTGAAAGCCATGAATGGGCAGCGTTTCAAGCTGCCGCTGATTGGCGATCTGGCAGAGAAGCAGGCCGGAAGCTAGAGCGACGCACGTCCCACACGAATTTTCATCGAAATTGCTTGACAAGCGTCCACACATCGGTTGTCATGGCATGATTCAGGCTTACGCGTAGTCTCTCAGTCCGTGGCCGGAACTCTCTCCTCCTTGCTCATCCGGCCTCGAACGTGCACTACCCGGTCACTCATTGAGTTCTCAATGTGAAAGGAGCTAGTTAGCATGACCGAAGAAACTGTCCAAACTGGCCTTAGTGACAATGCCGCCAGCGGCCTTGCCTACGTAACCATCATTCCGGCGATCATCTTCCTAGTGGTCGCGCCTTACAACCAGAACTCGAATGTTCGCTTCCATTCCTGGCAATCGATCTTCCTTGGGATTGCGTGGATCGCGGTCTGGGTTGCGCTTGCGATCGTCGGAATGATTCCGTTCGTCAACTTCATCGATATCATTCTGTTCCCGCTGGTGGGGATCGGATTCCTGATTCTATGGCTGATTGCGATGATTAACGCGTTCAGCGGCAAACGCTTCAAGCTGCCGTTCATCGGCGACCTGGCCCAGAAGCAGGCTGGAAACTAGAAGACTGAATCTGAAACTCATCATCAGGCGGCGCTGCGGTGAAATCCTCAGCGCCGCTTGCCCTTCCGGGGAATTTTCTTCCTGCTCTTTGCGGAGGGTATTTCCTTGCGGTTGCGCTTGTTCTTTTTCGCCTTTGTGGAAGGCTTTGGAGTGCGCTTGCCGGTAAGGGGAATGCCTTCTTCGACGATGGAGAATTGCAGTCTGCGCTCCTGGACAAGGATGCGGTCGAGGATGACGTGGACGCGGTCTCCGGCACGGAAGCGGCGGCCGGTGCGCTCGCCGATGACTTCGTGCGTGTTTTCGCGCCAGGTGAAACGGTCGCCTCGCAGCGAGTCGATGGGGACGAGGCCCTCGACAAAGAGGTCGGTTAGCTCGACAAAGAGGCCGAATTTGGCGGGGTTCAGCACCAGGGCGGCGAATTCTTCGCCGACGCGGTCCTGCATGAATCGGACTTTCTTCCACTCGATCAGTTCGCGTTCGGCTTCGGCGGCACGGCGCTCGGTCTGGCTGGTTTCCTCGGCGATCTGGGCGAGTTCGGCTTCGGGGATGGGTGGCTCGCCAGGGAACTTAGCGCCAACCTCATGCGATGCAGCTCTAGGCGCGATGAGGCTGTGCCGAGGATGGGGAACCCGGGATTCGCTAGCCGGAGGTACTTGTCTTGCGGACAGGCCTTCGTTGGGGTGGGTCCAGGGGGAGCTGTGGCGGCCTTCTTCGATGGCGCCTTCGCCGCGTAGGCCTTCGTGGAGAAGCGTCTTGGTGATGCGGTGCACGATGAGGTCGGGGTAGCGGCGGATGGGCGAGGTGAAATGGGTGTAACTGGGGGCGGCGAGGGCGAAGTGGCCCTCGTTGATCTCCGAGTAGCGAGCCTGGCGGAGCGAGCGGAGCATTAAGTAACTCAGGATGCGCTCCTCGGGTTTGCCTTCGATGCGGGCGGCCAGCTTTTGATACATGCGCGGGGTGACGGGGATGTCTTCGGGAACCTCGTGCATGCGTGGATTGCGGCCGCGGCCGTGGAAGTCGCGCCGCTCGCCACGAGTTTGAACGCGCTTGACGGGTAGTGCGCCCAAGCCGAGCGAATAGCCGAAACCGGCGGCAAGTTCCTCGAATTGGACGACGCGGCGGGGCTCGGGCTTCTCGTGAATGCGGTAAAGGGAGGGCACGCCGAGATCCTCAAGCCAGGTGGCGACGCACTCGTTGGCGGCCAGCATGAACTCTTCGATGAGGCGGTTGGCCCAGGTTCGTTCGGACTTGGTGACGCCGCGCATCTGGCCGTGCTCGTCGAACTGGATGACGGGCTCGGGCAGGTCGAAGTCGATGCTGCCGCGCTCTTCGCGGCGCTTGTTCATGAGGAGCGCGAGTTTGTGCATGCGCTCAAAGCTGGGGACGAGAGCGGTGTAGCGGGCGCGAGCTGCTTCGTCGCCTTCCAGGATGGCGTGGACCTCGGTGTAGGTCATGCGGGCAGCGGAGCGGATGACGCCTTCGACGATTTCGTAACTTTCGATGTGGCCGGTTGGGTCGAGTTGCATGAGGCAACTGAGTACGAGACGGTCTTCGCCCGGGCGGAGGCTGCAGATATTGGTCGACAGCTCCTGTGGGAGCATGGGAATGGCACGGTCAGGAAAGTAGACGCTGGTACCGCGGAGGCGGGCTTCGAGGTCGAGGTCCGTTCCTGGGCGGACGTATTCGGCGACGTCGGCGATGTGGACCTGGAGCTCGTAGCCGCCCCCGGCTCGCTCGGTGACGAGAACGGCGTCGTCGAAGTCGCGAGCGGTTTCGCCGTCGATAGTGACGATGGGAAGGGCGCGGAAATCTCGGCGACTGTCGGCTTCGGCTTGGTCGAGATGGGCGACACTGCGCGCCTCGGCCAGGACTTTCTCCGGGAAGATGCGCGGGAGTTGATGCTTGCGGATCATGATCTCGACGTCGACGCCGAAGTCGTCGGGGTCGCCGAGGATCTCGATGACGCGGCCTACGGGCGGGCGCGTGGGCGTGGGCCAACTGGTGATTTCTACATCGACGACGAGGCCTTCCAAATCGTCGTGCGTGGCGATGGTTGCCTCACGGCCCAGGACGCGATGGGGCGTGGCAGCCTCGCTGGCGGGCGGTAGTTCCTGGCCCTCGGGAATGAGGATGGGCTGGGTCATTCGCTCGTCGAAGGGGACGACGTAATGGCCCGGAGACTTGTCGGAACGCGCATAGTACGACCCCATCGGCGAAGACCTGCCGCTGGGGGCCCCGTAGTGAAAGGAGCCGACGACGGTGGGGTTGCGGCGCTCGAGGATGCGGACGATGCGTCCCTGGCGACGACCGTCGGCCTTGGGCGGCTCGACTTCGACCAGCACCTGGTCGCCCTGCATGGCGCCGTTGATCTCGTTGGGAGGGATGAAAATGTCCTCGGTACCGGACGCCTGGCGAGCATTAGGGCGGACGAAGCCGAAGCCGTCGCGATGCAGGTCGAGGCGGCCGGCAGAGAGATTTTCGCGCGTGCCGCTGGCGCCGAGTGGGCGGGGAATGCTCCATTGCTCGCGATCCAGCTTGGCGAGAGCGCCGCGGGCGGTGAGGCGGGCCAGTTGCTCCAGCAGCAAACGGCGCTCGCGCCCGCCGGCCAATCCCAGTTCGCGGACAAGTTGCTTGTATCCGGCTTTGCCGCCGGCGGAGCGGGCAATGCGCGCCACCAGTTCACGATCGGTCATAGGTTTAGAGTAGGCTATTGGCGGGGCTGCGATACAGCAGCTACGGCAAATCGCGCATCCAAGCGTCAAAAGGAATAATTGCGTCCATTGTGTTGCCCGGGTATTGTCAGAGTTGGCTACAACCGCGCGTTCACGGACCTTGGACTCGTCGAGTGGGCGGGTAGCGTCTTAGAATAGCGGCAATGGACCCGTTTTAGCGGACCACCAAAGGGATTAAGTTCCCGTTGTGGCCGCAAATGGCCGTCAGAACCGGATTGTACGGCTCTTTGCATTTTTGAATTACTTGGGGCACTGCAGTGGCCCTGCCTCGGAATCCCCCCCGTCCTTCATGAGGACAGAAAAGGAACTACTTTGAGCGCTATGTGGAAACCCAACCAGCCCGGACCAGTTCACTCCAATCCCAACCCGGAACCATCCCGACCCACGCCAGCCACTCCGGCGCTTGAACCGGCCAGCCGCCCCGCCCCCGCAGCTGCATCGGGCGACCAGGCGACCATCGGCAAGGGCCTGTTTATCAAGGGCGAAATCAGCGGTTCGGAATCTCTCTATATAGACGGCAAGGTCGAAGGCAGCGTCAACCTTCCCGGCAACCGCGTCACTGTGGGCCGCAACGGCCAGGTGGCAGCCAGCATCACGGCACGCGAGATCGTGGTGCTGGGCAAGGTGAAGGGGAACGTGACGGCGACCGACCGCGTGGACATTCGCGCGGAGGGCTCACTGAGCGGCGACGTAGTTGCGGCGCGCATCAGCATTGAAGACGGCTCGTTCTTCAAGGGCGGTATCGACATCCGCAAGCCGGAGGGCAAGCCAGGCGCGGCCGGCAGCGCGCCGGCAGTGGTGGAAGCGGCCACGCCGGTTCAGTCGTAGCGGCGAATCAGTAATGTTTTGAGCGCAAGCGCCTCTGCTTCGGCAGGGGCGCTTGCTTTTTTTGCAGTACGGTCAACTCACGCTGCACGCAGCCGTCTCACCAATACGAGGGGATCCCTTCGCTTCTGGAGTCTCCTCAGAAACCCTGAACAGGGAAGGAGACCATGATGAAATCTGCATGGAGAAAGACCGCCTTTGCACTGGCAGGCTTGGCTCTATTTCCGTGTATAGCCAGCGCCCAGACAGATGTGGCGTTGAGCCTGTATGGAGCATTCAGTCAATCAACTTCCGGCAATAATACCCAGCAAAGTCCGGCGAATTCGGCCGGCGGGCTGGTTGAACTTCGTCATATCCGAAATCCACTCGTCGGCTATGAAGCCACATATGCCTACAACCGCGATAACCAGGGCTACTCCACCGCAGAGATGGTTTGCCCGGCCGGCGGCAACTCGTGCAGCGTCAGTACGGCAGCCATCTCCGCCAATGCGCACGAGGTCACCGGCGATTGGATTGTTTCGCTGAGGGTGGTGAATCTGAAGCCTTTCGTGCTGGCAGGAGGCGGCTTGCTGTTGAATGTTCCGACCAGTGGGAGTGTCACGACGACAACTTGTTTCTTGCTCAACCCGCTCTGTCAACAGACCACGACCACGGCTTCCACCGCTACGTCCACCAGGGGTGTTTTTGTCTACGGGGCCGGGCTGGATTGGACCGTGCTTCCACATTTGGGGTTGCGGTTCCAGTACCGCGGGAACTTGTACAAGGCGCCGGACATGGCGAACGCCTTCAGCTCGACAAATGCCTTTACCCATAATGCGGAGCCGATGATCGGCATTTTCTTCAGGCTTTAGCCGCGAGCGTCCGGTTGAACGGGTGTTTCGGGAACTGTTTCAGCCCAGCCCGAGCCGTTTGAGGGCGACGCGGGGCAGGGCTGAGCCGGATTTTTCGAGGACCACTTTGATTACCGTCAGCCAGAGCGCGATTCCGGCCAGGACGACCATTAGATCGACCAGGCGTGTGTGCTGGAGCAAGAGCGCGCCTGGCAGGTGGACGAGTGCAAGGCCAATTCCCCAAACGGCGACCCAGACTGCCAGGCCGCTGGAAAGTGCGGCGAGCAGGCAGCGGCCCAGCTCGGCGTAGTCCAGGCTGGCCAGCGAAACCATGTGCCGCTGGTGGAGCAGCAGGGCGATGGTGACGGTTTGCAGCGCGATGCCTATGTCTGAAGCGATGGCGAGGCCGATGGCTCCGTAAAGCTGGTAGAGCGTGTAGTAGACGGGCAGCGAGACCGCTGTGACTACGGTTCCGGCCAGCATGGGCGCCAGCGTGTTTCCGGCAGCGTAGAAGGCGCGGGCATAAATCGCTTGCGCCGACCAGAGAAACATGGAGAGGGAGAAGACGGCGAAGTAGGCGGCGCAGAGGCGCGCATCGGCCGAAGAGAAGCGGCCGCCAGTGAAGACCAGGTCGATCATGGGCTGGCCCAGAGCTACCATGCCGGAAGCTGCGAGCAAGCCCAGCGCGGCGACGCGCGAGACCGAGTCCGCAACGTTAACGGCAAACTCGTAGCGGCGCTGCTGCGACCACAGGCTGGCGAAGAAGGGCATGGAAGCCGCGCCAGCGGCCTGGGCCAGCATGGCCATGGGCGCGGTGAAAAGCTGCTTGGCGTAACTCATCAGCGAGACAGCGCCGCCGATCTTCGAGGCAAAATGGCCGATGATCCAGCCATCGGCGGTGACTAGAGAGACGCCGGCCATGAGCGGCAAAGATAGACGCACCCACTCGCGCAGGCCCTCATCGTGCCAGTCGAGAATGAAGCGGTAGCGCGAGCCCGCGCGCCGGGCGAAGATGGCGTTGAGCAGGAAGGGGCCTAGGAAGGCGCCGGCCACGGTGCCGATAGCGAGCGAAGAGACGCCGATGCGCTTCTCGAGCAGCAGGCCGCCGACGATGGTGCCGAGGCCGTAAATGAGGGGCGCAACCGCTTGCACGCTGAACTGCTTGCGCACCAGCAAGACCGCGCCAAAGACGCCGCCGGCAAAGAAGCATAACTGCGCCGGCAGAAGAATGCGCGTGAGGCTTACGCAGAGCGCCGCCTTCTCGGCGTCGAAGCCGTCGAACCACGTGTGGACGTACCAGGGGGCGATGATTTCGGCGAGCACGATGGCAGCGCCCAGCACCAGGTACATGGTGGTGAGGATGACGGAGAGCGAACGGTGGCCTTCCTCCTCGCGGCCCTGTTCGCGATAGCGGGTGAGGATGGTGACGAATGTGATGGATGCTGCGCCGCCGACCAGGAAGTAGGAAATCATGTCGGGCAGCACGAAGGCGGCGTTGAAGGCATCGGCTGCCATGCCGCGTCCGAAGAGCCAGACGATGTACTTGACCCGCACCAGCCCGATGATGCGCGACAGAAAAGCGCCCACCATGAGGACTACGGTGGCCGAGAAGACAGAGTGCGCGTGGGACGGGTGCAGGACGGCGGCGGCGCGCGCCCAGGGCGAGCGCGGCGAAGGCGGGGTTGGAATCGCTTCTGGCACTAGTGTTGATTCTATCGGGATGCCTCTGGTTTGCCGCATGGCGCGAACCTTGAAGTGCAATGTTGGCGCGAATTATCGGGGCGCGTATTCTGTGCCTGGGGGCATTGCATGTGGCGGATTAGTGGAGTGACGCTTGCGGCAGTTGCAGCGATGGGGGCGAGTTTGGCTGGCCAGACGATTCATGGGCGCGGCGGAATTACCCTGCCGGAACCGCCGACGGTCGATGCGGTTCCGGTGACCGACAACTATTTTGGAACGAAGATTGTCGACAACTATCGCTGGCTTGAGGACGGCAAGAGCCCGGAGACGCGCGCGTTTATCGACGCCGAGAATGTTTACACGAACCGCTACCTGCTGCAGGCGCGCATTCGGCCACAGGTGGTGGACGATCTGAACGATCTGGAAAATGTATCGGCCGCCGCCACGCCCTTGCAGCGCGGTGACAGCTACTTTTACCGGAAGCGGCTGGCGGGTGAGCAACAGTTTTCGATCTACGTGCGGCCAGGTTGGGCAGGAAAGGACAAGCGTCTGGTCGATCCGGCCGCGCTCAGCAAAGATCCCAATCTCTCGGTCCGCATTCTGGACGTCTCCCGCGACGGCAAGCTGCTGGCCTATGCGGTGCAGCACGGCGGGGCGGACGATATCAGCGTGCATGTGGTGAGTGTGGCGACGGGCAAGGTGCTGCAAGATGAGTTGCCGACAGCGCGTTACCTGAGCGTGGCGTTTGCGCCGGATGGGGCGAGCCTCTACTACGCGCGCAACAACAGGGAAGGGACGCTGCTGTACCAGCACGTGCTGGGAACGCGCACGGTGCGGGACACGTTGATCTTTGGACGCGAGTTTCGCGGAGAACCGCTGACCGGCGAGGACCTTTTTGACGGCATAGTCACTGACGACGGACATTACCTTGTTGTCGAAATCAATCGCGGCGTGCCGGCAAAGCGCGTGGATATTGTGTACCGCGACTTGAGAAAGCCGAATTCATTCTTCGAAGTGCTGGTTTGGGGCCTCGATTCACGATTTTCGGCGATCTATGCCAAGGGCGCCTGGTATGTGAAGACCGACTACCATGCGCCGAACGAATGCATTCAGAAGGCCGATCCTGGGATCATGCCGGACGACTGGAAGACGCTTGTGCCTGAAGGGCCGGATGCGATCAACGATTGGTCGATTGTGGGCGGGAAGATTTATGTCAATCGTCTGATCGACGTGAAGACGGAGACCAGCGTCTACTCGCTCGATGGCAAGCCGGCGGGCACGGTGAACTACGACGGCATCGGTACCCCGTCGAAGCTGGATGGGCGGACGACGGACCGCTATGGATTCTTTCAATTTCAGTCTTACATTCGGCCGCCTACTCTCTACCGGCTGGACACGCTCACCGGCAAGCGCGAGGTGTTTTTTGAGCCGAAGATTCCGTTCGATTCCAGCCAATACGAGATCAGGCAGGTGTTTTTCACATCGAAGGATGGGACCAAGATTCCCATGTTCATTGCCGGCAAGAAGGGACTGAAGCAGGACGGGACCGAGCGGCTGCTGATGACTGGCTATGGAGGCTTCAACCTGAGCATGCCGCCGGTATGGAACCCGCAGTATGCGTGGTGGATGGAGCAGGGAGGGTGGTTTGCAATGCCCAATCTGCGTGGCGGCGGGGAATACGGAGAAAAATGGCACGAACAGGGCATGTTCGAGAAGAAGCAGAATGTCTTCGACGACTTTTTTGCGGCCGCTGAGTACCTGGTCGCACAGAAATACACATCGCCGCAGCATTTTGCGATTACCGGGCGGTCGAACGGCGGCCTGCTGATGGGCGCGGCCATCACGCAAAGACCGGATTTGTTCTCGGCGGTTCTGTGCGGCTATCCGCTGCTGGACATGCTGCGCTACCAGAAGTTTCTGGTGGGCTCCTATTGGGTGACGGAGTACGGCTCCTCGGACAACGCCAAGCAGTTTCCGTATCTGCTGAAGTACTCGCCTTATCAGAACGTGAAGGCGGGCACGGCTTATCCGGCAGTGATGTTCTTTACGGGCGACAGCGACACGCGCGTGGCTCCGCTTCATGCGCGCAAGATGACGGCGCTGCTGCAGGCCGATTCGACCAGCGGCCGGCCGGTGCTGCTTCATTACAGTACAGCGGCAGGACATTCGGCGGGCGTCAGTGTCGATCAGCAGATTCAGGACGATGCCGATCAGCTCACTTTTCTGTGGACTGAAACAGGACAAGTGCACTCGCAAAAGCAGGAAATTAAGTAAATCAGAACAAGTACTCAGGCGGGCTGTTCCCCAGTAACCTCATGGCCGTGGAATCCCTTCCGATAAGGGAGGTGAGGAACCTGTGCATCAGGCTGGAAGGATTCCTCTGCGTTGGCCGCTGCCGTGACACGGATTGCCTGGTGGCCGGCTCGGTTGTCCTGGGCCGTATCGGCTCAGACTGCCATGGATGCTGTGGGGCCCCAAACTATGTCGCTAACTGAGATACAGATTAACGAAATTGATAGGCCACGGGAGGATGCGCGGCTCTGCGCGCTTGCTTCCGTCGAGATTATGGACACGGATCCGGAGTCCAGCTTCGACGCCATCACGCGTCTCAGTGCCGAATACTTCCGGGCCGACACGGTTCTGTTGAGCTTTGCGGATGCCAGCCGGGTCTGGATCAAATCGTACTGGGGCGAGGCGGTTCGGGAGCTTCCGCGGAAGCACTCGATCTTTGAGATGGTGCTTGCCGCAAATGCTCCAGTGGTTGTTCCGGACACCTCAAAACATGCCAAGTTCGGAGATCGAAGGCTGCTTGTGCGGCGAATGGAGGTCGCCTCGTTTGCGAGTGCTCCTGTGCGCTCGTCCGAGGGCGAGATTCTGGGAACGTTGACGGTTTTTGGATGTCAGCCGCGACGCAGCATGGCCCTGGATGAGCTTCGGATGCTGGAGAGCCTGGCGGATCTGGCAGCCAGCCAGTTGGAACTGCGCCAACTACGCA
>Ga0307377_10006334_pt1 | contig 12425 bp, 19 predicted proteins | sample TR3MG_FD_202535 | JGI IMG/M metagenome (GOLD analysis project Ga0307377, IMG submission 202535) | Soil microbial communities from Risofladan, Vaasa, Finland - TR-3 | ecosystem: Environmental > Terrestrial > Soil > Coastal area > Acid sulfate soil | place: Finland: Risofladan, Vaasa | collected...
GAAATAATGGTCTAAAATAATCGAAAATACAAATACCGGGCCTAAATACCTTGCCGGCAAGCCCCTAAAACCGGGAAATAATGCCCTGGATAATCGAAATAACAATAAACAGGGGCTAAAACCGGGAAATAATGCCCTGGATAATCGAAATAACAAATAACGGACACTAAAAACCCCCCGCCAAGTGAATGACGGGGGGTTTAGTATGCGGGGGGCGTGTTTAGTTACACATAAACATTTCGTCCAGCATTGCGCGGCATGTTTGCGCCACTTCTGGTAGCGTTGTTTCGTCCAGTGCGTTGCAAATCGCTTCCCCTGCCTCCACTGCCGCGATAGCAGCGTCGGTTACGTTCCTGCCTTCCTCGCAGATTGCTTGGAATCCCCCGCAAGCCATATAACAGCGGTACAAATCATCGCGTTCCGCGTTATCCATCTCGTTGTATTCTGGCAGGCTCATAACGCTGTTGATTGCTGCCTTGCGTATACTATCGCCGTAGTCTCGCAGTCGAAAAGCGTGCTTATAATCACGCACAACCTTATCGGCCAGCGTCTTGAGCATACTCTCGATCAAATCCTGATCCCCTATCTGTTTCCAAACCGGCTTCATGTTCCACCAACCTTTCGAGCTATACTATAACATACCTAAAAACCGCTGTCAAATACGTGAAAAACCCCCCCGCAATAAATGCCAGGGGGGTTTAGTATGCGGCTAGCTGCTAGCTAGTAATCCCCGCCACGTTCCGCGCGGTCGGCGCAGCTATCACATTGGTACCCTCGCGCAACATCAGCGGGGGTTAGTCGGTTGCGTTGTTTACAGTTTGGGCAACTGCGGTTGCGTGGGTTGCTCTTAGTGCTAGCGCGCAAGGCGCTATTACCGCCGGGGTCTGCAAACTCGTTACCGTCACCATCATCGTATCGACTCATGTTTCACCTCACCTTTCGATACATAGAATAACACACCATAAAATCAATGTCAAATCTAGTTAGAAGTGTGGGGGCGTCGGCGGATTGCAATATTGTGCTTTCCGGCATTATCAATCGCGGTCTGTAGACCCTGACGCACTACCCGTATGATGGTAACGCGCGTTATATCAATATCGCCCTTTTCAGCTTTCAACCGGGCTAGAATCAAGCAAAAATCGCAATCGTCCGTGTGAGTGTGCGCCTTGTTACATTCGCTGGCACGGCATACGGCGGGGAAACAATCCGATAGCTCAGTTTCGGGCAGCATTTCGATAATATGATTGATACAAGCGCAAACATAAAAGTCACCCTCTACGCAAACCATCAACAACTCATTGCCAAACATTTTTTTCATAACCACCAACCTTTCGACCCTACTATAACATACCTAAAATCAAGTGTCAAATATGTAGTCAAACCCGTGGGAAATCGCCACTTGTTTGATTGCAACATAATATCGCCCGCTATGATAAATGCCGGAACCTAGACGCCTCAACTTCGTGCTTTCAACATCCCCGCGATGAATATCCGCTTGCCGTTTAGTATCAAATGGACCGTACTGTATTCCGTCGTCCATCGTAAAAACAAACCACTTATCCATATCCATAAAATCCTCCTGTATATCTGGTGCGCTTACCAGGGCTTGAACCTGGAACAACCCCGTTATGAGCGGGGGACTCTAACCACTTGAGCTATAAGCGCAATAAAAAACCCCCCGCAATAAATGCCAGGGGGTTTTTCGGTATTACTGCGGCGGGTTTACTTCTTTCCGACCTTGGTAAGTTTCTGGTTCTTTCCCATCACCTTGAAAAACGCCGTGCTAGTCGGTTCCTCTGTTGAGCCTTCCTCAACTGAGCTTGTACGGATCACGCCTTGCATAATCATTCCGTCAAACTCATATGGTCCCGCGCCGTAGTGTTCGATAATGCTACGCACTACATCACTACGCGATGCGATGCTTTCCTCAACTTCCTTGCGCGCCTTTTCAACGCTTGCGTTCAACTTTTCGTAAGTCTCGAAAAGCCCGTCTAGGTCCGGTTTAGCTGCCTCCGGCTTGGCGGGGGTTGGCTTGGTTGCTGGCTTGTTGGTGTTAGTTTGTGCGTTTGCCATTTTCGATTTTCCTTTTCTCTAGTTGTGTCATGACTCGCTTATAATCCCTTACGTCTACTGAGCCGTGCCCCTGGCATGTGGTACATATTCCACATGAGGATGGTTCACATCCCATGCCGTAGCATGTGGGGCAAACTTGTCGGGTACTGGTTTGTTGGCGATTCATAGGAATACTATAGCACGGCATTATTTCGGTTGTCAAGCCCCCCCTAAATCTTTCGTTTTGAGTGCATTTTAGGGGTACTGAGGGCAATAAAAAACCCCCGCCAAGGTATCTGGCGGGGGCTGTAGGGGCGCGCAAGCGTTTTGGGGGGTTAGCTGTATAACTCCGCCGACAGTACGCCAAGGGCTGCCACGTACCGGTCAAACTGATACTGCAATGTAGCAGCATGGCTTTGTAGGTGGGGTTCCTCGTGAGCAAACTCCAAGGCCATAATAGCAGCGGCATATTTGCGGGTTGGCACGTTGGCGGATTCATTGTAGTCCCGCTTATATTGCTTGTTAGCGGCATCAACAACGTATTGGAAACCCTTGACGCTTTTTACAAAGTCATAACTACCCCGTTGGATTTTACGTCGCATGTTTTCAGCGATATATTCCGACTGGCGGTAAAGAGGTTCATCATTCTGAAGTACACTAATCAACTCAAATGCGAAGTTCCTATCAGCTACCTTTGCCATGTTCAATGTATCCTTTCATCCCCATTATAGCACGTCTAGATTTATATGTCAAATCACGTCTTTATATAGCGCATCGTTTGTTTATCGCGGCCTTCATTCAGGTAAAAACTTGCCCTTGAGGGGAATAATCCACTGAGGTAGTGTTCGGTGCTGTATTTATCATCGCGTGTAACTTTCCAGCTTGGTTGTGAAAAGAGTTTAGCGTGATTTACCCACCAAAAAGACCCTGCAAACAACCATTTATTACGCACAAAAGGATATTTCAGCAAGAAACAACCGCAGCATGAATAAGTATCCAATACTTTATCGACTTGTGGAATGTTAGATAAACATCCGTCATACATGGCGTTTCGCCAGATACGGATGGTTTCTAGTTTTGCATCCGTTGGCGCATACCTGACACCTTTAGTATGCGCGTAAAATGTTCTTTCATCGGGATTGATTGATTCTAGCTGCCCTAGCGTTTCAATGAAGCCTGATACCTCTTGCAACTCAGTATTATTTGGCAAGTAAATAAACTCGGCATCAAAATCGAACGCTTCCCTAACTAGGTTTGGCTCTACTATGTTTTCGCCGGTTCTTACTATAACCAGCTTGCGCCCATTGAAAACATGGGAGTACGTGTTGAGCTTATTTATGTTGAGTAGCCATTCCTCGGAATGTGATATGGCGCAACAGTTGTAAAACAGATTCCTAATCATCCCCCTCATCATCCCCCTCATCATCCTCCTCATCCTCAAAATCATCCTCATCCTCATCCTCATCCTCATCTGGGGGAGCGATAGACGTTTGAGAGATATTATATATTGTATAGCTCACTGAGGCTAGCTTGTCCTTTTTAGACCCCAACCTACGCTTGCCCTTAGTTTTTATAGGGAACCAGCGAGTAATAACAGTGCCTTGTGAGCGGGGCAATATTGTAATGTCATTATCTGTGGCCTGTTTTCGGGTCATAAATGCCGCATCTGACCAGCCGTTTTCCTCCATCGCATCCTCCAATACGACTACATTGCTTCCCTTGTAGGCTTTTTTCGTAAAATAGTTATGTGGTTCGTCCATTAGAACGGCTTTCCGACCAGTGCATTCAATGTAACCATTACTCCGGCATTGAATGTCAATGTATCAGGCATAGATGAACCAGCGAAATATATACCCGTCGTAAACATCCTTGTGGGTACGGATAAAACCGGGTTAGATATTGCAAACCCCGCCGCTGGTACCCCCTGTAGTGCTATGGTTATAAGGGCGGCTGTACCATCGGGAGGCAATGCAATAGCATCAAAAATCATCAAGTAACGCAATATTGCGGGGGCAGTCTTGAAGCCATACAACGCTAGCAAATCACATTCACCCGTTGTGATTAGCCCCTGGTTTACTTCTCCCGCACTAGAATAAAACTCCTTAGTTTGGTATGGTTGCTGGCTAGGTACATTATCTGCGCCCTGTACCCACAATGCGCCCGTTGGTGTAATGCTAGGTTCCCTACCGTCATTATCAGGGGAAGGTACCGCGCTAGTTAGGCTAGCTAGTACGCGCCCCCATTGAGTATTGATTAGAGTTTTTAGACCGGCCATTTGTTCCTCCTATTCATCTATATCATCATCTTCGTATGGTTCGTCTTGACGGTAGTATTCTTCGTAATATATTAGTGCGTCAAGTTCAGCCAATGCTTCTAGAGCCTCATTCATTTGGTAGGCAACCCCTATGACATACTCCTTTTTGTTATTAGGCACCCCCTTTTTTGTTAGTTTATTGTGCATTCTCGTCAAGTTTTTATATGACAAGTCTAAATAATCTACATCTTTGACAGATAGGTTTAGCAAGGATGGTGTATTTCCGTATCCCTTGCTAGTTGGTTTTCTCTTAGCATTTGGTGGACTTTTCTTAGCCATATTATTTCCTCACTGTTCGGCTATGCGGTTGACGTACATATGGGCCTGCTAGTTGCACCTTGGTTACCTTGTAGCCCTTATGGGTTTTATTTATAAAGCTCTTGGCTTCTGAGGTTGATTTAGCCTTAGAGCCTTGCCCTATAATCGTGGAAATCTTCTTGCCTCTGGCGCTATACATATCGAGTATCCACCATGCGGAAGTGGGTTTACCCCGTCCGGCTTTGGTGAAATGGCGTACAGGATTATATCGATAAAAATCCTGTTGCGCTTCAAGGGCTAGGCGCTTCTTTGACTTAGCCTTAGCTTTCTTAGTAAGCGTGCCAGTTGGAAGCGTTCGATATTCACTATAGCTCATGGGAAGAACAACGCGGGTAGTTTTGATAGCAGCCGCCCTAGCAACATCCGGTCTAACAGCACCCTTTAGCTTAGGGTGAGTCTTAGCCTGTTTATATCCCTTTAGATAATGCTTATTCTTGCTCATTGGTGGCATACCATCGGCGGAATCTTCGATACCGGATGCCATTAGTTCGCCTGCGGTACGCCTTACACGCTTATAAGTATCTTTCGCGCCCTTGACGCGAGGATTTCTCGAACGCATCATGGCCAGATGCTCTTGCAACATACGTTCTGCGTGCTGTTTCAACCGCAAATAGTTATTACGCCCGACCCTTCCGCCGCCTTCTGCGGCTTCAATAAAGGCGTCATTGGCTGCATCTATTGCATCCTGTACGTGTTTCGGCAAACCTGGATTCATTCTCACGGCTGACATATAATCACCATCATTGTACGGGTTACTTGCATGTTTGGGTTTATTTTTACTGCCTGGGGGTCTGCCCCGCCCACGCGTAGGCATAGCTACAACTATAGCACCGGCTTTGGGTTTATTCTTACTTCCCGGCGGTCTACCCCGTTTACGATATTGAGGGGCGGCTAGTTGTATAACTGGGGCGATAGGGCGAGCCTTGTTTTTACTACCGGGGGGTCTACCGCGCCCACGTTTTATTATGTGCTCTTGAACATCAAATGGAGCGTCACCCGGTTGTGGCCCTTCATAGTCAGTCCACCAATCCGTTTTAGTTTTAGGCGTAAGGGTAGATACATATGTATCGGGAATATCGGAGATTCCACGCTCTATTCCCCAAGGGTCGGTTTCATCAGTCCATTCTCTAGCTTTACCGGGGGGTTTCCTGCTACTTGGACCCATAGGTATTTTCTTGAGGGGAATAACCGGAGCTATATAACCAGGCATGGATTTTCCACCATGAAACATCTTATAGGTCATATTATCTAGCTCGGCGGCATGTGCCCTTTTATCCTCCCAACTCATGTTATCCCATCTATGATGGTGAGTAATGGGCCTTTGGCGCTCAAACTTTTCTATAGCCTCTGCTTGTGTCAGTTTCTCCCGTTCCGCTTCCCTAATAGCATACTTCTCATGCTCGGGAACAGAATACTTTGGAACACCGGCAGCTATTTCGTCCTTAGTGCGCCTATGGCGTTTTATATAGTCCGTAGTGCCTTTGGGGCGACCTCTACCGCGCTTTTCCTCTGGTGTGAGCGCCCTATAATCAGATTGTGCTATTCTATATTCAGTGTCCTGTTTTAGAGCATCATCATAGGCTTTTTCCCAATCTGCCGTATCGCTAAAATCCAGTATATCGCGCTCTAGCTCATCAGGCGTAGCACTATGTAGTTTGCCAATACCCTTGCCCCCTGATTTTGGGGCAGCGGATTTAGGGAAGGGATATAGTGGCAATCCTTCCTTTTTCCTTCTCTTTAGGTCACGCTTGGCTTTTCTAGCAGCGGCATCAACCAAACGTGCATAACGCGCCCAAGGGTCGTCGTATGCCTTTCTAAATGAGCCACGCTGCCCAGATGCAGGTCCAACCCATCCACCAGACCTTTCTAAATCCTCTGGCGTGTAATAAACTGTCATAGCATTAGACCCTGGAGCCTGCCAAAACTGAGATAATGGCTCCAAAGTTTCAGGGTCTAATCTAGTACCCTCGGATCTGCCAGCATATACTCTACCGCCCGTACCTTTTTCCGGGTCATATTTGCCCCCTATGTATCCTTCCGGTTGTGTAGGTATATATCGTTTGGCCCACACTGGCGGGTTTTCATGCTTAGGTCCGCCCAACATATCACGATGCGGGATAAGTGAGTTCTCATTATATGTCAAACGGCTTGTATGAGTTTTCACCTTGTATCTGTATTGACCTATATAATCATCATAACCTACTACATGGGATATTACCCCTTGACCACCATTAGGGACAATAACCATATCACCTAACTGATATTTCTGGCGCATACTAATACTCCAACGTGTAGAAGGCTTCATCAACCTTATTTGTTGGGTCAGCAATAATATCTGCTACTATATATGTAAAGTCAAACTGCGCTGTATCTCCCAGAGTCATAGGGGTTAGAGTATCAGGCGCACGCTTACCAAGTGGGAATAATCCAAACTTAGTAAAGGCAGGTATAGTAACCTGTTCGGCATATTGAGGCAGGGAGGGTCCAGAATCTAGCACCAAGTCATAACTCGTATTGAAGGATGACTCACGCCAGAATCCTTGAATATTTACTATACCAGGCGAGGAAATCAAAGTAGCAATCGTGCCATATGCCCTCTTAGCACGCCTACAATCTACAGGATATTGAGCTATTCTAGTAGCTTCCCCTATGCCTGGGCCTGCTACTACTACCAATGGTACCGGTACAGTAACTCTAGTGGGCGCTTCAACCCAATCTTGACCGCTGTTGATAGCTATATCGCCTTGGTGATATGAGGCATTTTTCACCGTAAGCATTTCTCCTGGGGGTATCATAATAACCTCGCCCCAGGATAGCAGCTTATTTGACTTGGTTCCGCCGGATATTTCTACATATGGAACAGTTGAGCGGCTACTTAGGGAATAGTAGTATGGTACTTTTACTCCCCCGCTAAGACGCATGTTCTTAGCTTCCTGACCCGGTTTGACACCAGGCATGAAAAATGTTTGCCTTGGTTGTAGTTCCATTTTATCTATCCCACTCGCGCAATGCGCGTTTCATTTGTTTGTTTTCGAGCATGGCATCATACATCAGCTTGAGGCTTATTATGCCTACCACTATCTGAGCAGCTTGCCACAAGGGTTTGAATGAATCCTTCATCCTATATTCATCCCCACACTATCCAAATAGACTTCAGGGTCAAGTCTGGGAGGAGTGTTTTTGTTGATTAGCCTTTGAGCATTGGCATGTATTTCTAGGTGCAAATGAGGCTTCATTGGCTTTCCAAGTGTGCCACTTTCGGTATTACCTACATAACCAATGACTTGCCCTTGAATAACCTGTTGATTTACTTGCAATGATGGTTCCCAACTTTGTAGGTGGGCATACAGTGCTGCTCTACCGTCATTATTCTTTATAACTACCGTGTTGCCATATCCGGCTATTTCACCATTGGGCCATAATAGAAATACAATACCATCGCTCACGGCACGTATTGGTGTACCAGGGGAAGCGGCAATATCAATGCCCTTATGTATATGTACTTCACCACGTCTATGCCGCTCTACAAGGTATTTTGACGTTAGATTACCACCATCTACCACTGCATAGTTGAAATCAGGGTTACGTTGCCGCCTAGAACTAGGGGACTTGCGTTTCTTACTCAATATTAGAATAAGAACCACAGTAACCCCTAATCCTAGTAACAACGCAGGCTTTTTCACAGCGGCGAACCAGGCATCCCAGGAAACTCATTGACGTGCAATGTAAAGTCAATCCTAAAGGTTGTCTGCAATACCACTGGACCTGTAGGAGTAGCTGTTATTTGCAGCGTTACGTTCGGGGGAAGTACAATATTAGGCTCAAAAATATATGGCATGAGCGTAATACCCGCCAGATTCTTATCTGTCAGTACAGGGCTTACAGGGTTATAGCGGGCGGACAATGGCAGCATATTGTATCCACCAACCAATGCAGAAACAGGAGCGGGGTCCGCAGTATATTGCTCGCCAGTAACATCCGAGAATACTAGATTGAACTGCGAAACATCCCCGCTTACTGTGAATGCTACAACGCGCGAGCGACGGGCAATCTGGAATATGAACAAATCCCGCTGTTGGGCTGGACCTAGTTCTAGCTTGCCTCCATACTTACGATGGAGTACTGCCGACCCTCGTTTTCTAGGGTCATAATATTTGTTGCAATACTTTGCTTCGCTGTTTGTGAGTCTAAACAATGGCCACATGATTATTACCCTGCCCTTTGTACGGTGCCAGCTTCCATCCCTGGAAACTCCCATACATGCAATGTCATTGTCAATATGCTACGGATAGCCCCCTCACCATCTGCGGGGTAATGGCACAATCCATTTATAATGAACGTGTCATTTTGCTGCAAATCCCAGTTAGGTTCAATATACATGGGAAATGATTGTGAACCCTCTTGAAAGTTCAGTCCCGGCAAGACTTGATTGGTGGGAGGTACGCCAACCTGAGAGAAAATATTGTAGTTAGAGCCTGCAAGCATTGAGGACACCAACATACGATTATCACTATTGGGGTTAGTATTGACCGTATATAGTGTACCAGCCGAGTTTTGTAGGCGGATACTCCATGCGGAAACATCACCACCAAATACAATAGCGAATATACGGGCACGTCGAGAAATCTTTACGCTATCCTCAAACTTAGGAGCTACGTAAAATGTTCCATCGGGGATATTTATCAGTGAACGGGTATATGTGCGTTTCAGCACTCCCGGCAGGACTACATCCTTGCCATTTATTTTAGCTAGGGTTTTGTATGTACGGACGAACAATCGCTCGTACTCTGTCAAATCAACTTCAGGCCAAATGTTCATAACTGCAACCTATTTGTGGTATGGTGTCAATAAAAAACCCCAAACCATAGCGCGGGAAAAGGGGGAAAATACCGCGCTATGGTTGGGGCTGCATTGCTTCCTATATATTACGACTTCTCGACAAACGACTCAGTTGCCCAGAAATCAAACCGAAACTCAAGCTGAAGTAGCGGTAGGGCATCCACAATCAAATCAGGACCAAAATAGGCACTGTATGTTCGCGGGTTACTAAGGTTGAATGCGAAGGTTTCGCCATGCTGCAAAAGAATCGGAATCTTGAAGCGACGACGCAATGCGGGGGCGCAAAAGCCATTGGTTCCATGCGAGAAAAACGAGGCATCACCGGCTGTTGCTCCGCTGGCCTGTGCAAAATCATTGCACATACCTAGCGGGACTGAGTTAGTAAGGTAGGTAATATTGACAACGGTATTGGTAAGAGCCTGTATTCGACTAAACCATAGACCGTTAGTCAGTGCATTTTGCACGGCTTCTATTTCGGGGGCGATTTCATCTTGCTCAATCTGAGCATTTACCCAACCAACTGAAATACCGATTTCCGTAATCTCAAAGTTCTGATTATCGGGAACACGGTTTGCAGATTTCCAGTTAGTATCGCGTTCAGTCAAAGGTTCCAAGAAACCCTGACCTACTTGACCGGGGGGCGTGGTGAATATATTACGCGAACCTGCCGCAATATATCCATTCGCGTCTGGGGCAATCCTAAGATTAGACCAAAAATGCCGCTGGCGTAGCTGGTCAAATCGCTTGAAGCGACTACCCGTTTCAAGCAAGTTACGGGACTGGTTCCTGATTGATTGTCGAATGCTGCGAGGAAGTGTTCGTTTAGCCATAATATTACCTTCTTACCCGTTAGGGTCTGTATTGTTAGTTGTAGGTGGTATCTTGAACAACCGCTGAAGTAGAGTGGTCAGTTTTGCTATTGTTTCTTTCATGTTTACGATTTCTCCGTAAACGACTCATGTGCCCACCAGTCAACTCGTACCTCAAAAATACCAGTACCACCAAGATCCAATGCAGCGGTAGGAATGGGCCGATGGATATTTAGCCGCATACCCATGCTTTCACCGTGCTGCAATAGAATCGGTACTTCCAACTTACGCCGGAATGCAGCCGCCGGAACACCATTGCTAGTATACGCCGATGGCAACCCAGTAGCACTAAACCCAGATATAGCCGCAAAGAAGTTATCCGGTGCATATTCACCAGCCGATTGACTAAAATCAGCAAGATACCCCAGCGGTACTGAGTTAGTCAAAAATGTCATTTCCAGTACAGTGCCCATGAGTATTGAATAAGCATCGTCTGGGGAAACGCCATTGAACGGATTGATTAGTGGCAAAATAGCCGGGGGCAGGTTGGCAAAAATACCATCCTGGGGTGTGCCCACTGGTACAAAAGTGGGGGGCGGGGTACCAGGATTAGGCACAGCAGACGTGGCAGGAATCGGAACAACCTGAGCACCAATCTCAGTAATAACAAAGTTCTGATTATCCGGCACGCGACCGGCATTGAGCCAGTTAGTTTCCCGCAACGTCAAGGGCACGTTAGCCGGATAGCCTTGCCCCGATTGACCGGGGGTTAGCTTGAAAATATCATACTGACCGGCATTGACTGGATTACCAGCCCCCGGTGCAAACAGGTATGACGACCAAAAGTGACGTGAACGTAGCTGGTCAAAGCGTTCAAAGCGTTGTCCACGCCTCAATACCTCCCCAACCTGTTTCTGGACCATATTCTGCAATGTATTACTTGGATTAGCCATTTTTTACTTTCCTTATATCCGTTAGGATGTTTGTGCGTTAGGGAACATACATAGTATCACTGTCGTCGTCGTCGTCCAGAGCATCCTGCAAATCCGCCGCAAGCTCATTCAGGTCAGCTTCCGTGGATGGTACCCCGCCAATACCAGCATAAATAGCCAGTTCAGCAAGTGAGGGATACAGGGTAGCACCCGCCATTGCCCCGCCCATCTTATCTGGGAGGAACATACCCCCGCCCAATGCGCCAAGCACGCGCACACCATGCCGGAGCCAATCATTCTCAATATGTCGCAGCACAAAAATATTCAATGCCGCACCAATGCCCGAACCAGCACCATAATGAAGTGTGGTCATAAGTGCCTGCTTCATTGAAGGCATACTGGGATTACGGTTACGGCGACGACGGCGCGGGTTAGAAAGAATCATAGGATTGCTACGTGAAACAAACGGAGCAATACCGGCATTACGACGACGACGGCTAGCCCGTCGCTTACGTGGTGCTGCCCGACGTGATACTTTACGGCTACGGCGACTGCGACGGCGAGAAGGATTTACAAATACTGTACGCATTTTCTACTTACCTTTCAGGGTTATCAACCTATTATTCCTTCTATCGCTACGGCATAAGAAGGTTTACCATTGTTATCTTGAGGAATCAGAACACATACGCCTGTTTCCTCATGCCTATATAAAAGTGGGTATGGACGCTCATGGTCATGGTAATAGTAGGCTTTTTCATTGCCCTTATTACTATAGTAATGAGTTGATTTCACCTTGCCCACCAAATCATATTCCTCTAAATCTACAGGTACGTCCACGGGTTCACCGTATTCATCCCGCTGTATAATGTAGAGGTTATTGCTATCGGTTCCTAATGCGAGGAATGGTGCTTCTTTTTCCCCAATACTCTCGCGATGCCCGTCTGTCAGTACAATCTTGGCTACCTCCCCCAATGCAACCAATGGCTCAGGGGCATCTATGTCGAACATATCACGCGGGTTATTGCCCCATTGCAACGCTTTATATACAGCCTGGGGGGTTTTCCCCTTGAAGGGGTTACCCTCAAATGCCTTGCTGTATTTTTCACGTTCGGAGCGTTTGGGCATATCAACCAACCAATGCCGCCATACGTCTATCTCTAA
>Ga0307377_10006338_pt1 | contig 12419 bp, 11 predicted proteins | sample TR3MG_FD_202535 | JGI IMG/M metagenome (GOLD analysis project Ga0307377, IMG submission 202535) | Soil microbial communities from Risofladan, Vaasa, Finland - TR-3 | ecosystem: Environmental > Terrestrial > Soil > Coastal area > Acid sulfate soil | place: Finland: Risofladan, Vaasa | collected...
TTGCCGGCTGGTCCGGCAGCGGCAAGACTACCCTGATCGAGCAAGTGATCCCGCGCTTCGTGCGCGCCGGCCTCAAGGTATCGCTGATCAAGCATGCGCACGACCGCTTCGACGTCGATCAGCCGGGCAAGGATTCCTTTCGCCATCGCGTGGCCGGCTGCAGCGAGGTGCTGGTCACCTCGGTGCAACGCTGGGCCCTGATGCACGAGGCACGCGGCGAACCGGAAGCGACGCTGGAGCAGCAAATCGCGCGCATGTCGCCCTGCGACTTGCTCTTGATCGAGGGTTACAAGTACTATCCCTTGCCCAAACTCGAGATCTACCGTGCGGCCAACGGGAAACCGCCGCTGTATCCGCAGGACGAGCATATCGTGGCTCTGGCGACGGACACGCCGATTCAATCGCCTTTGCCGCAGTTCGGCCTCGAGGACTACGATACCATTGCCGCATTTGTGCTCGACACGCTGGAGTTGAATCGATGAACCAAGGGATGCTTTCCGTCGACGAGGCGCTCTCCTTCCTGCTTGCGGGCGCAGTGCCGGTCGCGGGCACGGAACAGCTGCCGACGCTCGCCGCCAGCGGGCGGGTGCTGGCGCAGGCGCAACACGCCACGCTCAACGTGCCGTCGCTGGACAATACCTCCATGGACGGTTACGCGGTCTATGCGGCGGATTGCAGCTCGGGCGAGGCGCGCCTGCCGGTGTCGCAGCGCGTACCCGCGGGCAGCATGCCGCAGCCGCTGGCCCGCGGAACGGCGGCGCGCATTTTCACCGGGGCGCCGATTCCGCCCGGCGCCGATGCGGTGGTGATGCAGGAGCAGTGCGCGCAGGACGGCGACGCGGTCATCGTCAAGCACCGGCCCGAGCCGGGCGAATGGGTGCGCCGGGTAGGCGAAGACATCCGCGTCGGCAGCGAAATCCTTGCCGTCGGGACGAAGCTGCGGCCGCAGGATACCGGACTTGCCGCCTCGGTCGGAATTGCGGCGCTGCCGCTGTATCGCCGGCTGAAAGTCGCGGTGTTCTTTACCGGCGACGAACTGGTGATGCCGGGCGATCCTTTGCCGCCGGGCCGCATCTACAACTCCAACCGCTTTACCCTGAACGGCCTGCTGCAACGGTTCGGCTGCGAGGTCAGCGACTACGGCATCGTGCCCGACCGGCTCGACGCGACGCGCGCGGTGCTGCGCGAGGCCGCTGCGGACAACGACCTCATCGTTACCTCGGGCGGCGTATCGGTGGGCGAGGAAGACCATATCAAACCAGCGGTCGAAGCCGAGGGCCGGCTCAGCATGTGGAAAATCGCAGTCAAGCCGGGCAAGCCGCTCGCTTTCGGCGAAGTCGATGCAGGCGGTGGGCACAAGGCGCATTTCATCGGTCTGCCCGGAAACCCGGTGTCGAGTTTCGTCACCTTCCTCATATTCGTGCGCCCCTTCATTCTGCGCTGCCAGGGCGTCGCCAGGGTGGAGCCGCTGCATTACGCGCTGCGCGCCGATTTCGACTGGGCCAAGCCGGATGCCCGGCGCGAATTTCTGCGCGTAAAATTGAATGCGGCCGGCGGGCTGGACCTGTTCCCGAACCAAAGCTCCGCGGTGCTGACCTCGGCGGTCTGGGGCGACGGCTTCATCGACAATCCGGCAAAACATCCGATCCGGCGCGGCGAGCTGGTGAAATTCCTTCCTTTTTCGGAGTTGTACCAATGAACGTCAGAATTCTCTACTTTGCCAGACTGCGCGAGGACATGGGCCTGGCCCAGGAGATGTTCGACCTGCCTGCGGCCGTAGGCGACGTGAAAAGCCTGCGCGCGCAGCTGGTCGCGCGCGGCGGCGCCTCTGCGGCGGCCTTGGGCTCGGGCAAGGCGATACGCGTATCGGTCAACCAGGACATAGCGCGCGAGGACACGCCGGTGAAGGCGGGCGACGAAATCGCATTCTTTCCGCCCGTAACGGGAGGGTGAGATGGCGGTGCGGGTGCAGCGCGAGGATTTCGACAGCGGCGCGGAAATCGCCGCGTTTCGCCGCGCCGATCCCGGCATAGGCGCCATCGCCAGCTTCATCGGCCTGGTGCGCGATGCGAACGACGGCGACGCGGTCGCCGGCATGACACTGGAACACTATCCCGGCATGACCGAAAAGGCGCTCGCGGGCATCGTCGAGCAGGCAAAGGCACGCTGGGACATCATCGATGCGCTGGTGATCCACCGCGTCGGCGAACTGAAGCCGCTGGACCAGATCGTGATGGTGGCTGTGACCGGCGCGCATCGCGGCGCGGCCTTCGCCGCCTGCGAGTTCATCATGGACTACCTCAAGACCCAGGCGCCGTTCTGGAAGAGAGAGCAGACCGCGCAGGGCACGCGCTGGGTCGAGGCGCGCACCTCCGACGATCAGGCCGCCGCGCGCTGGGGCGAGCCGCAGGCGAAATAGGCTCCGGGCAAATGGCTTATCAGTAGGAGGGGGTACGCGTGTCTTTTTCCGGATTCATCGCAGTGGGCGGCGGCGCCGCCGCCGGCGCCTGGCTGCGCTGGTGGCTGGGGATGCTGTTAAATCCGTTCTTTCCAACGCTGCCGCTGGGCACGCTCGCAGCCAACCTTCTCGGCGGGTGGCTGATGGGCCTGGCGATGGGTTTATTTGGCCATTTCGAAGGCTTGCCGCCGGAAATGCGGCTGTTTTTGATGACCGGATTTCTCGGCGGGCTGACGACGTTTTCCACGTTTTCCGCGGAGACCGCCACGCTGATTTCGCACGAGCAATATGGGTGGACGGCAGCCATCATTGCTGTCCACGTCATCGGTTCGGTGCTGATGACGCTCCTCGGCATGCTGATGATCGGCCTGGTGTTGAAGCGCTAGCCGGGCGATTTCGAATTTTTCACCCGGGGTCTCGCAGCAAGCCCGTCAGCGCAAGCGGCCGCGCCTGAAGTCGCGGGCGATTTCGCGCGCCGCATTGCGACCGGGCAAGCCGGTCACGCCGCCGCCCGGGTGTGCGCCCGAACCGCATAGATATAGTCCGGCCAGCGGCATGCGGTAATTCGCGTTTCCCAGCACCGGCCGCGCGCTGAACAGCTGGTCGAGCGAGAGCGCGCCGTGAAAAATATCGCCGCCGGTGAGGCCGAAGCGGCGTTCCAGGTCGAGCGGCGTCAGTGTCATGCGCCCGAGCACGGCGGCGCGGAAATTCGGCGCGAACCTCGTCACGGTGTCGATCACCCGGTCCGCCGCAGCCTCGCGCAGCGCATCCCAGCTCTTGCCGTTCGCGGGCACCGGGTTGAAGTGCTGGCAGAACAGGCTCGCCACGTGCGCTCCTCTCGGCGCGAGCGTGTCGTCCACCGTGCTCGGGATTAGCATTTCGACGATGGGCTGCCCGGCCATGTCGCCATTGCGCGCATCGAACCAGGCCTTCTCCATGTAGGCGAGCGACGGCGCCATGATGATTCCCGATTGATGGTGTATTCCGGCTTCGGGCAGGCAGGCGAAATCCGGCAACGCGGACAAGGCCACGTTCATGCGCAGCGTCCCGGATGCGCAGCGGTAGGCTTTCATGCGATCGAGAAAATCCGGCTCGACGTGCCGCGGCTCGATCAGATCGAGAAACAGCAGTTTCGGATTGACGTTGGCAGCGACTGCGCGCCCCGTGATTTCGCGCCCGTCGTGCAGGACTACACCGATCGCGCGCCCGTTCCTGACCAGCAGTTGCGCCACTTCGGCATCGCAGTCGATGGTGACGCCGCGCAGGCGCGCCTCTGCGGCGATCGCCTCGCTGATCGCGCCCATGCCGCCGATGGCGTGGCCCCACTGCCCCGCTTTGCCGTTCACCTCGCCGAAAACATGATGCAGCAGCACGTAGGCCGAGCCCGGCGCGTACGGACTGGCGAAGTTTCCGACCACGGCATCGAAACCGAACGCGGCCTTGAGCGGCGCCGACTCGAACCATGCATCGAGCAGATCGCCCGCGCTGTTTGCGAACAGCGCGAGCAGATTGCGCTTGGCCGGCAGCGACAGCCGGTTCACGCTGCGCATGGCTTTGAGCGCGGGAACAAGCTCGGCCAGGCCGCCGCCGGCATTCGGCGGCGTTTCCAGCGACAGCCCGCGCAGCACCTGCGCCGCCTCGTCCAGCATGGCGTAGTAGGCGGGCAGGCGCTCGGCATCGCGCGGCGAATAGCGCGCGACCTCGGCTTGCGTCGCGGCGAGCCCGCCTCCGACCTTGAGATAGGCGCCGGGCTGCGCCGACAGCGGCAGGAAATTCGCGATCGGCCTTTCGACGATTTTCAGTCCATGGCGTGCGAGATCGAGCTCGGCGATGACCTTCGGATGCAGCAGGCCGACGGTGTACGCAGCCGTGGAGTTGCGGAATCCCGGATGGAACGCTTCGGTTACGGCGGCGCCGCCGACGACGGCGCGGCGCTCGAGCACCCTGACCGAAAGTCCGGCGCGGGCCAGATAGCAGGCGCAGACGAGGCCGTTGTGGCCGCCGCCTATCAGGATGACATCAGAGCTGTTCGCGGCCGGCTGCATGCGCTGTATCAATCAGTCCGCAGCGCGCAACGCGGGGCGCAGTCCCAGCGTCAGCGGCAGCACCAGCAGCACCAGCGCGGCGATGACGCCGAAGGTGCGCGGTACGCCGATCGCGTCGCCGAGCAGCCCGTACAGCAAGGGCGATAGGGCGCCGGCGCCGATGGTGAGCGTGTAGAAGACCCCGAAAGCGCGTGCCCGCTGCTCACCGGGTACGAGTTCGGCGACCGTACCGTAGAGCACCGACGAGGTGCCATTGAGCGCGATGCCGACCGCCGGCAGCAGCAGCATCGAAGATTCCAGCGATAGCGGCAGCAGCGCGACGATGCCGGCGGCAGTGGCGATCTCGGTGAGGATGGTGGTGCGCAGCACGCCTACGCGCGCCGCGATCAGCCCGCAAACGAATTTTCCTGCCGCGCCGCCGGCGAAGGTGAGGCTCAGCGCGAAGCCGACCTGCGTGACCGAGGCGCCTTTCGCGATCAGCACGAAGGGCAATAGCGTAAGAAATCCCATGCGCGTGGCGCTGTCGATGACGCCGACCGCCGCCAGTGAGATGAAGCCCTGGTTGGCCAGCGCGCTTAGCGCGCTCCTTTCGGTGCCCGGCGCGGCGTTGGTCGCGGTCCCAGCCGCCGCCGGCGCGGGCGGCGCATTCGCGGCCGAGACCGCCTGCGGTAGCTCGCGCGGCACGCCAAACCAGATGGCAAGCGCCGCGATCAGGCCGAGCGCGCCCATCAGCGGGGTCACCGCATGCCAGTCGAACACGGCGAGCAGCGCCGCGCACAGCGCCGGCAGTAGCACTTTGCCGATGTCACCGAAGAAGTTGTAAGTGCCGAGTGCGGCCCGTGACTGCGCGCCCTCGAAAGCGCGCGAAGTCAGCGCCGAGGCCAGCGGATGCTGCACGCTTGCGCCGGCTCCGCCCACCATCAGGCACAGTGCCAGACCCAGAAATCCTCCGGTCCAGCCAGACACGATGAAAGCGGCCGCCGCGATGAGCGTGCCTAGCGCGAGCAGCACACGCTCGCCGACGCGCTCGGCGAGTATGCTCGCAGGCAGTTGCAGCGCCGCCATCGAACCGGAATACATGGTCTTGAGCAGACCGACCTGCGCAAAGGACAGTCCGAACGCCGCCTGCCATACCGGGAACAGCACGTAGAGCATGTCGGAGAAGCCGTCGTGCAACACGTGCGCGCCACAGCAGGCGGCAAGGGTTCGGCGACTCTGCGCAGACGGAGTTGCGGCGACCAGCGTATCGGTGCTCATGCAATGAATCGCGTAGGGCGGCGCCCGCGGCTGACACAGTTCGCCAGCCCGCGCGAGCCAGGCTATTTCAGCCGGTACAAGGCGTGGCAGGCCACGCACTGCTGCGTGACCAGCGCAAGCGCGGTGAGTGCGGGGCGAATATCCCCGGTCGCGCCCGCGCTGGTCGCTTCCAGCGCGAAGCGGCTTGCCGCTCTGTGCATTTCCGAGCCAATTTCCTGCATCCCTTTGGGCATGTATTTAGCGACTTCATGCGCACCGTGCAGCTTGAATGAACTCATGCCAAGACGATTTTCTGCAAGCTTTGCCGCGCCGTCGACATCATTCCTCGATAGCGCAAGCTGAATCTGCGACAGGGTCGAGAGATGGTCGCGCATGTTGGCCAGTTCATGTTCGCGCAGCGGGCCCGGAAATTCCACGGCCAGGCGCGGGTCCGGGGCTTGTGCGGCGGCCTCCGTCGCCATGTGCTGTTGCATCTGGTCGGCCACGGCCAGGTTGGTCCCGCAGGTGAGGAGTGCAGCCATGATTGCCGATACGCTCATGTTGAGGTTCATTCGTTCCCCCTTTGCATTGCGATTGTCCGGGCGGGTGTGTCCGCTCAGGGTGCATCATAATCCCTGCCCGCGCCGGAGCCCATTTTTCTGCCGCATGGCTATTGATTTTTGTCATACAGTGCCTCCCCGACCTGCGTGGATAATGTAACTTTCCGGCCTCCTGTCCGACAGCATGGAAACATCGATCCGATTTCACCTGAATGGCAAGCCCACCACGCTCGACACCGACGGCGAGCGCACGCTGCTCTGGGTGCTGCGCACCGATCTCGGGCTGACCGGAACGAAGTACGGCTGTGGCAGCGGCCTGTGCGGCGCCTGCAACGTGATTGTCGACGGCAAGGTAATGCGCTCCTGCCAGACTCCCCTCAAGGAAGTGAATAAGCGGGAAGTGCTCACCATCGAGGGCCTGGCCCGTGAGGGCAGGCTGCACCCGCTGCAGCAGGCCTTTGCCGAGCACGGCGGCCTGCAGTGCGGCTACTGCACACCCGGGATGCTGATCAATGCCTACGCGCTGCTGCTGCAGAACCGCAAGCCCTCGCGTGCGCAGATCGTCGCCGGCATGGAGCAGCAACTGTGCCGCTGCGGCGCGCATCAAAGGATCATCGCCGCGATCGAGTCGGCCGCCGGCCGGATGGGAGGCCAGTCGTGAGCAGCTCCATGGGCATGGACCGGCGCACGTTTTTCAAAGTCGTCGGCAGCGGCATAGTCGTCTTCGTCGGCCTCGATTCTTCGCTGCTATGGTCGCAGAGCCGCCGCTATGTCTACCCTGAGGATTTCAACGCGTATCTGCTGATCGGCGAGAACGGCAGGGTCACGGTCTATACCGGCAAGATCGAAATGGGCCAGGGCGTAATGACTTCGCAGGCGCAGATGGCAGCCGAGGAACTCGGGGTGGCGCTCGCGTCGATCGACATGGTCATGGGCGACACCGACAAGTGCCCCTGGGACATGGGCACCTTCGGCTCCCTGACCACGCGCATGTTCGGGCCGGCGCTGCGTGCGGCTGCGGCGGAAGCGCGCGCGGTGTTGATGCGGCTGGGCGCGCGCAAGCTCGGGGTGCCCCAATCCAGTCTGCTTGCCAAGGACGGCGTGATCTCGGTTGCCGGCGACCCCGCGCGCAGGGTCACTTACGGCGAACTCTCCAAGGGGGCAAAGATAGTGCGCGTGGTGGACGGGAAGGCCATCCTGCACGCGGCATCCGCATTCCGGGTGATGGGCCGCTCGCCCGAGCGCCTGGATGCGCCGGAAAAGGTGACCGGCAGCGCCAAGTATGCGGCCGACATCCGCCTCCCGGGAATGCTCTACGCGCGCCTCCTGCGCCCACCGGCGCACGGCGCGACGCTGTCACGGCTCGACACCTCCGCCGCGGCGAAGCTGCCCGGGGTCACGCTGGTTCAGCGCGAGGGACTTGTCGCGGTGCTGCACGCCGACCCCGAAGTCGCGCAAGCGGCGCTGGCGCGCATCCAGGCGGACTGGCGCGTGCCGCAGCCGCGGGTCGACACGGAGAGCATCTTCGAGCACATCCTCAAGACGGCGCCGGCGCCCAAGGAGAGCTCGGCCAGCGGCGATGTCGCGGCAGCGCGCGCGAGCGCCGCGCGCGTGTTCGAGACCAGTTACCGCAAAGGCTACGTCGCGCACGCGCCGATCGAGCCGCACACGGCGCTGTCCGAGGTCAAGGACGGCCGCGCGACGGTGTGGGCCTCGACGCAGACGCCGTTCCCGACGCGGGACCGTGTCGCCGAGGCCCTCGGGTTCGAACCCAGGAACGTGCGCTTGATCACGCCCTACGTCGGCGGTGGATTCGGGGGGAAAAGCACGAGTCACCAGGCCGTCGAAGCGGCGCGGCTGGCGCAGATCACCCGCAAGCCGGTCCAGGTCGCCTGGACCCGCGCCGAAGAGTTTTTCTACGACACCTTCGATCCCGCCGCGGTGGTGAATGTCGTTTCCGGCATCGACAAGGCGGGAAGAATCTCGTTCTGGGACTATACCGTCTACGCGGCGGGCGAGCGCGGCGCGAGCCTCTTCTACGATATTCCCAACGCGCGGGTGAGGTCGGCGCGCGGCCTGTCCTACGGCCCCGAGGATCCGGGGCAAAGCATGCATCCGTTTGCGGTCGGACCCTGGCGTGCGCCCGGCGCGAATATGAACGTGTTCGCCACCGAATCGCAGATCGACATCATGGCGGCCGTTGCGGGCGCCGATCCGCTCGAGTTCCGCCTGCATCATCTCAAGGACGCCAGAATGCGCAAAGTGCTGCGGGCGGCGGCCGATGCCTTCGGCTGGAAGCCGGCCGCCGCGCCCAGCGGCAGAGGGGTCGGGCTTGCTTGCAGCATCGACGCCGGCACCTATGTCGCCGCCATGGCCGAAGTGAAGGTCGACCTGGCGCAGGGACAGGTGAAAGTGCAGCGCATCGTCTGCGCCCAGGACATGGGCATCGTGGTGAATCCGGAGGGAGCGAAAATGCAGATGGAAGGCGCGCTCACCATGGGGCTGGGCTATACCTTCGCCGAGGAGCTGCGTTTCCGCGGCGGGGAGATACTGGACCGCAATTTCGACAGCTACGACATCCCGCATTTCTCCTGGGTGCCCCGCATCGAGGCCGTGCTGGTGAAGAACGACGCGCTGGCGCCGCAGGGCGGGGGAGAACCCGCGATCACCCCCACGGGCGCAGTGATCGCCAACGCGGTGTTCGATGCCGTCGGCGTGCGCGTGTTGCGCCTGCCGATTACGCCGGAACGGCTGCGTCAGGCGATCGCCGCGAAGCACGCGGGCGCAAAGCCGTCGCGTACAGGAGAAGAATCCGACCGGAACTTGTCGGCGAGAAGCCATTGAGCGATCGTGCCGCGTCCATGTCGGTGCGGCGAGCGGCAAGCATGATTCGGGCCGATTCCTTGAAAAATCGCCATTCGGCCGCATGTTAGAAGCAATGAGACCGGGGAGTCAGGCATGCGATTAGACAAATTCACCACCAAGTTCCAGCAGGCGCTCGCCGACGCGCAGAGCTTGGCCGTGGGCAACGACAATCCCTACATCGAGCCGGTGCACCTGCTCAGCGCCCTGATCGCGCAGGAGGACGGCGGTACCGCTTCGCTGCTCGCGCGCGCCGGCGTCAACCTGGCGCGGCTGCGCGAATTGCTCAAGGGCGCGGTCACACGCCTGCCCAAGGTCGAGGGCCAGGGCGGCGAGGTGTCGATCTCGCGCGAACTCAACAATCTGCTCAATCTGACCGACCGCGAAGCGCAGAAGCGCGGCGACCAGTTCATCGCCTCGGAAATGTTCGTGCTCGCGCTGGGCGAGGACAAGGGCGAGGCGGGCCGCCTGCTGAAGGAGGCGGGAGGCAGCAAGAAGGCGCTGGAACAGGCCGTCACTGCGCTGCGCGGCACGGAAAAAGTGTCCGACCCCGAGGCCGAGGGCAGCCGCGAGGCGCTGAAGAAATACACTATGGACCTGACCGAGCGCGCCCGTTCGGGCAAGCTCGACCCGGTGATCGGACGCGATGACGAGATCCGCCGCGTGATCCAGATCCTGCAGCGGCGCACCAAGAACAACCCGGTGCTGATCGGCGAGCCGGGGGTGGGCAAGACGGCCATCGTCGAGGGTCTGGCGCAGCGCATCGTCAACGGCGAGGTGCCGGAAACCCTGAAGAACAAGCGCGTGCTCTCGCTCGACATGGCGGCGCTGCTCGCCGGCGCCAAGTACCGCGGCGAATTCGAGGAACGGCTGAAGGCGGTGCTGAAGGAACTCGCGCATGACGAGGGCCAGACCATCGTCTTCATCGACGAACTGCATACCATGGTCGGCGCCGGCAAGGCCGAGGGTGCGATGGACGCGGGCAATATGCTCAAGCCGGCGCTCGCGCGCGGCGAGCTGCATTGCGTCGGCGCCACCACCCTGGACGAATACCGCAAATACGTGGAGAAGGACGCGGCGCTGGAGCGCCGTTTTCAGAAGGTGATCGTGGGCGAGCCGACGGTGGAAGACACCATCGCGATCCTGCGCGGGCTGCAGGAAAAGTACGAGGTGCACCACGGCGTCGATATCACCGACCCGGCGATCGTCGCCGCGGCCGAGCTGTCGCACCGCTATATCACCGACCGCTTCCTGCCGGACAAGGCAATCGACCTGATCGACGAGGCGGCTTCGCGCATCAAAATGGAAATCGATTCCAAGCCGGAATCCATGGACCGGCTCGACCGGCGCCTGATACAGCTCAAGATCGAGCGCGAGGCGGTGAAAAAGGAAAAGGACGAGGCGTCGAAGAAGCGCCTCGGCTTGATCGAAGACGAGATCAAGAAACTGTCGCGCGAGTACGCTGACCTGGAAGAGGTGTGGAAGTCGGAGAAAGCCGAAGTGCAGGGCGCGCAGCACATCAAGGAAGAGCTGGAGAAACTGAAGCTCGAGATGGAAGCGGCCAAGAGGAAGGGCGACTGGCAGCGCATGTCGGAATTGCAGTACGGCCGCATACCGCAGCTCGAGGCGCAGCTGAAGAAAGAGGAAAAGACGGTGGCGAAGCCGGGCAAGGCGCGCCTGCTGCGCACCGAAGTCGGCGCCGAGGAAATCGCCGAAGTAGTGTCGCGCGCGACCGGCATCCCGGTTTCGAAAATGATGCAGGGCGAGCGCGAGAAGCTGCTGCAGATGGAGGCGAAGCTGCACGAGCGCGTGGTCGGCCAGGACGAGGCGGTGCGCCTGGTGTCCGACGCGATTCGCAGGTCGCGCGCGGGGCTGGCCGATCCGAACAAGCCCTATGGCTCCTTTCTGTTTCTCGGACCGACGGGTGTGGGCAAGACCGAGCTGTGCAAAGCGCTGGCTGGCTTCCTCTTCGATTCGGAGGAGCACCTGATCCGCATCGACATGAGCGAATTCATGGAGAAGCACTCGGTGGCGCGGCTGATCGGCGCGCCGCCCGGCTACGTCGGCTACGAGGAGGGCGGCCATCTGACCGAGGCGGTGCGGCGCAAGCCCTATTGCGTGATCCTGCTCGACGAGGTGGAGAAGGCGCATCCCGACGTGTTCAACGTGCTGCTGCAGGTGCTCGACGACGGGCGCATGACCGACGGCCAGGGTCGCACCGTGGACTTCAAGAACACCGTGGTGGTGATGACTTCCAACCTCGGCTCGCAGATGATCCAGCAGATGTCGGGCAATGATTACCAGGTGATCAAGCTCGCGGTGATGGGCGAGGTGAAAACGCATTTCCGTCCCGAGTTCGTCAACCGCATCGACGAGATCGTGGTGTTCCATGCGCTGGACGAAGCGAACATCAAGAGCATCGCCAAGATCCAGCTCGGTATCCTTTCGAAGCGCCTTGCCGGGATGGAAATTAAGCTGGACGTAAGCGACAGCGCGCTCGCGCAAATCGCCGCGGCCGGTTTCGACCCGGTCTACGGCGCGCGCCCGCTCAAGCGCGCGATCCAGTCGGAAATCGAGAATCCGCTGGCGAGGCGCATCCTCGAAGGCGAATTCGGCGCCAAGGACACGGTGAAGATCGCGGCCAAGGGCGGCGTGATCCAGTTCAGCAAAGGTTAACGGCGAAGCGCCCGGCATTGCAAAGGCGCAATGCCGGGCGGCGCCAAATATATGGCCGGCCGAATACCTTATGAGCGCCCGGCCCCAGGTAGAGGCCGATATTCAGTCGTGCCTTGGATTCAAGGTCGTTGCATCAACGGCCTACCCTCACTCGTATCGCCTTGGTGTACCCGCCGCGGCTTCTATGGTTTCCCGGCGGTTTGGAATCATGCTGAAAGGCTGGAATGTGCCCGCGGAGTCGGAGGCGCCCTCGGAACAGTCTAGGCTGCATTAGCACTCTGGCGGACGCGACTGCGCCGGCTTCGTTATCGCTGCGCTTTGGTTACCGGCGCCCGCACGTGGTAGCCCTGTTCCCTTAACATATAACCTGCGGCACCACCGGCTGCCGCACCGACCACGAAGGCGCAGCCCTGCATGGCACAGAGGTGGCCCGGTTTGTTAGGACAGGTTTTGGGGTTTCTTAAGTGGAGCTCCTGCCGCTGTTTGCGGTTATCCACGGTGCCGCCGCCCGCCCCTTTGAGGCGGGAGGCAGGCGGCGCGGTGGATAACCAGATACGCATCACGCCGCCTGTTCAATCGGTT
>Ga0307377_10006345_pt1 | contig 12412 bp, 4 predicted proteins | sample TR3MG_FD_202535 | JGI IMG/M metagenome (GOLD analysis project Ga0307377, IMG submission 202535) | Soil microbial communities from Risofladan, Vaasa, Finland - TR-3 | ecosystem: Environmental > Terrestrial > Soil > Coastal area > Acid sulfate soil | place: Finland: Risofladan, Vaasa | collected...
GGTCGAACTCGTCGTTCACGGTCCTCACCCGCAAGACCCGCATGCGTGCTCCCACCATGACCGCAGTGGGTAAGGGGTCCACCATCCTCTCGATGGATGCGGACTTCATTGTAGTAGACGACTTCGTAGACCTGCGGTCCTCGGAGTCTCCGACCCAAGTTTCAAAGGACGCAAGATGGCTGACTACTCAGTTGATGACTCGGAGGGAGCCGTGGACTCCACTAATGGGTATTGGCTCCCATCAGCCGTCGCCAACCGGAGACGTATACTCGCTCTTGAACAGCGACGACGACAACGAGGTGATGTTCGTAAAGATCAGGGCGCACGACTATACGAAGTGCAAGCCGCAGAAAGAGGGCAAGAATGAGAAGCACCGTCACGGAGAGCACTGTATGCTCTGGAGTTCGGTTAGACCATATTGGTTCCTGGAGGCCCAACGCAAGACTCTCGGAGATACCATGTTTGAAGTCTGCTATAACCAGGACGAGCGACAGTCCAGAATTGAATACTTCCGAGAGAAGGTTGTCAGAGGCGACTATCCAACTCCTGTCCTGGACCCCGAGCAGAGACGATACCGGGATGTCAACTTCGTGGAGCGTACCCCAGGAATCCTGGACCGGAACCGCAGTTACGGGATGGTCCCGCATTGTTGCGAGCGAGGCGACAAGACTCTCCGAGTCATTGGTTTCGACCCTGCCGCTGGACTCAAGAGGGGAACCTCAGAGTCGGCCCTCACGGTCCTCACTGTTTGTCCTGAATGCGGTAGACGGTACGTTGTAGACACCTGGCATAAGCGTCAGTCCCCCGAGCAGCACCCAGAAACGATCCTGAATTATGTCGATTTCTATCGTCCTGGTCGCGTTAGGATTGAGATCAACGCATACCAGAGCGCGTTGGCGAGAGATGAAAAGCTCACGAGCGCCCAGGCCAGGAAGGGCTTCATCATCGACGAGTATACTACTTCGGAGAAGAAGCACGACCCGACGATGGGTATACCTGTCCTCTCCCGACATATGGAGTCAGGTAAATTCTCGATCCCATACATGACGCCACAGGACAGGGAGAAGTCTGAAGCCCTCATAGCCCAGATGATTCGCTGGCCGCAGGAACCCAATGACATGATTATGTCTTTGTGGCTTGCGGAGCTATCTGCCCAAGCATATCTAACCGATTACCTATACGCCGTACCGGAATTCTATGGTGACGTATCCGACATCCCTCAGTACCTAATGGATCAAGTTGAATCCATCAACCTAAGCGACAGGAGCGTTTGGGAATAAGCAACCGTCAGCGACGGTTGATATCTGTTGAACCATCTAACCGGAGAACTTTTGCATGAGTAAAGAGGCCTACTCCCTCCTTAAGGCCGAAGTCACCCTCCGCAGCGAGCATGTTGATACCGCAGAGATGGACTCTATGTCCAGGCTCTACGAGGGGGAAATCCCACCCCAGTACGCCGAGTTCTTCCCCAAGAAGTCCCCGGTGCACGTCATCAATATGATCCGTCTTGCGTGGGATGACCTGGCCTCTAGCGTGGGGAGATTCCCAGATTTCGTTGCCGATCCACTCAACGCATCTGATGCGGAGCTAGCCCGTGTTGGCAAGCTTGAGCGCATTGGACATTCATACCTACGGACGGCCCTGCCTACTGGCAAGGAATTCCTGTTTACGTTAGCTTGGTGGCTAGTAGGCACGGGCCGTGCCGTTGCTGTTGTAGTTCCAGACAAGAAGAACAAGTCCCCACGCTTAGAGGTTCGCGATCCTCGTAGCTGCTATCCTGGCGCAAGGCGCAAGGTTGGCAACCGTATCGTAGAGTTGGACGACCTTCTCTTTGAATACGAGATTCCATTCTCCGAGGCCAAGAAACGTGGCCTTGCCACGGATGCTGATGTAAGCCCAGAACCGAATAATAGGGAAGCAACGCAAAACCCCAACAAGCAGATAAAGGTTCTGGAGTACATCAACGATAAGACCTGGATGGTCGTATCCGAGTTTGGACATAGCGTCAAGGCTGACCACAACATGGGTGGGGTGCCTGGCACCTACATGCAGACCTTCTCACCGAACAAGGACGGCATTGGTCAGTTCACTGACCAGGTTACCCTGATGGTTGCGATGAGTCGCATCATCAGCCAGAAGATCGCCTACGTTGACAAGCTCCTGTATCCCATCATCTGGGTGAAGGGTCACGAGGGCGCTATCAAGCTGGGACCACAGGTTCTCAACAAGCTCGGCCCCCAAGGGGAAATGGGTTCCATCTCACCGCCCGCACAGTTGCAGGTTGATCGTGACATGGCAACCATCGAGCGCTTCTCTCGCATCCTGAATAGGAACCCAGAGGTTCGGCAGGGTGAGGTTGACGGCAAGGGTGCCTACGTTGGTGCCAAGACACTTGAATCCCTTAACGATTCGGTTGATACCGTGGTATCCCGCTACTGGGATACACTGGCCGCTGGCATCCAGACACTTATCTCTGTCAGTCTTGAGATGGACGAGAAGTACTGGCCCAACGAGGAAAAGAGTGTCTATGGAATCATCAAGGGTTCCCGATTCCGTGACAAGTATACCCCATCCAAGGATATCAAGGGACGATATTTCCTTCGCATCGAATACGGATTTGGGCGCGGTGGCTACGAGGGTTTCCTTGAAACCGTTCAGTCCTATCAAGCCGGACTCAGCACAAAGCGACAAGCCATCGAACAGATTCCCGGTGTCGCTGATGTTGACGCTGTACTTAGAGGACTAGAGATCGAACAGATGGACGAGGCCGGGAAGGTTGCTTTCCTCACCGCCGCCCAGAACAACCAGCTAGACATGGTTGTGTGGGCTAACCTGCGAACGGAGATGGAATTGAAAGGCACACCCCTACACAAGATCATCCTGGACTATCAGAAGGAACTTGAATCTCAGGCTACGCAGGCAGCGCAGTCTCAGGATGTAACCGGCATGACAGCAGAGGCCCAGCCCGAGGGAGGGCCACCTGAAGTCCCTGAAGCCCCAGGGATCGACGTAGCGGAGATGATGTAAATGCCTGGTGGAGTGATCGCCCCAGACGGTAGGCCAAGCCAAGCCCCCGGTGTGGGGGCTACGGCTAAGAGGCACGACCTAGAGGGAACTCCAGGGCTTAGTAACTCCAGCCTACAGCAGGGCGACGTACAGATGCTTGAAGAGGGACAACAGAGCCTGAAGCAAAAGCAGGCTCCGGCTACGGGCGGTAAAGCGCCAGCGCCAGCAGCTAAGGGTGGGGCGAAGGGGCCAATGCAGGTTCCCGATGCGATTGACTTCATCGCCGGTCGTCAGGGTGGAACGCTAGACGCCAACCTTATCGGCAGCGCAAACCAAAGCCTAGATGTAGCTAGGTGGAGGCCACTGCTTGAAGAGCTAGCACGCGATCCAGGGTCATCTGGCCCAATCACAACCATGCTGCTGTCACAGCTTGGCAATATGAATCGTCAGCCCAGCACTGCTGCGGTTGACATCATAGACATGAATGCCGTAGATGATGCAGTTGCGCGGAGCCTAAATGTCTGAAAAGCCATCCTTTATGGGCGGGGACGCCCCTAAAGGTACCCCAGCAGAACTCTCAAATATCGAAGCGCTTAGTGGAGGTCCGTTCAGCGCGGGCACTAGCTCTAGCAGTAGCAGCAATAAGGACGCTCCCGGCAAGCCGAGCTTCATGACTGGTGGCGGGGGTACGGGTGCGGGTCGTGATACGTCTCCGGTTTCTGGGAGCATCCAGTACCGTGACGATATTGCGTTTGAACGTGTTGCCGCCGCAGAGAAGTATGATACTCCGACGCTAGCTAGGTTCACGTCTGGCCTCTATACTGCCCTAACCGGCAAAGAGCTTCCACCTACATACGACCAGATACCGCAGGTTGTAAGCGCCCTCAAGGCGATAGAGATGGACAGCATCGGTGGGGGCATAGACCAATTCCTCAAGTCGGCAATAGACTTTGCGACAACGCCAGAGTTCGCCCTAGCCCTCGGTGCTATGGGGGAGATGGCCCTAAGGGACGAGCCGCTACGCGCCCTCGTCCAGTACAACGCCAACATCTCCGATGTTATCAAGGCGACACATGCCAGAGTTGGCATTGATCCCTATTCTCCTGTAAACGCCCAAGAGCAACCCAACGTCTCCGCTGCCTTCGACCTGGCCAAGATGAAGGTTGCTCCAGAGGTTAGGGACTTCATGTGGTCTTTCATGTCGGACCTCCCGGCAGATCAGAGAAATCTGCCCAAGACCTACAAGGAACTCCAGGAAGAGAAAACCAATAACGGCATGGATATCGAGGCGAAGCTACGCCTTGCGAACTCCAACCAAGAAGCAAGGCAAATCCTTGGCTATGACATCTCGGGAGCAACCGGCTTCGGCGGCTATTTAGGGCCAGACTCCAACGTTCGTGGTGACATGTATCGCAACTACCGTGAAGAGGTTGCTGCCGACCTATATCTATATCTAGAGAACAATCCGATCCTCACAGATCAGGACGAAAGGGATATGATTGTCTGGCTGTGGAAGACCACAGAGGGCAAGAAGGCTGAAATCCTGGGCCGTGACAGTCACCTTGGAAAGATTGGTGGGGTGTTGGACATGCCCCGCCAGGGGATGTCGAACCTGGCCACAAAGGCGGTTGTCGGAGTTGGCAACACCGTTGGCGTTCTAGGACAGGCACGCGCACCGAACGATAACCTCAACAACGTCCACCTGTCCTTCGGGAAGAACATCGCATATCTCTACGGCACATCCCCTGGGGATGGCGCTGGCTGGGGATCGAGCGGACCAGGCAAGACAATCCTTCAGGGAGTGTCTGCCCTCCCTGGGCTGATGTTCCCAGCAACGTGGCCTGTCTCGATATACAATGCGATCACCGGCAAGGAAAACCCGATGTTTGGCGTTCCTGGCTGGTCATCCTACTTTGAAGAAATGGGCAATGCGAGCAACTGGGAATGGATATCTGGTGGCTTTGACTTCGCAGGGAACATCTTCCTCGACCCGATTAACTATGCCGCCAACGTAGGCTTTGGCGTCAAGGCGGCAAAGACGCTCGCCCGCGCAGAGGATGTCTCCAAGGGTGTCCTTGCGCTGAAGGCGATTGTGCCATTCTATGGAGTCCACGCAACCGGAGTACGCTTCCCCGCCACCTCAAGGCTCACCTGGGTCTTCATGAGCAAGACAATTGACGAGGGCATTGATGCACTCAAGCTGTCAGACAAGGGTAGGAAGCTATTCAACGCTGCGGCTGCCGCATCCGGCCCAACGGAACTGATGGATAGGATTCCGGCACTTGCCGGTAAGCCAGACCTTGCCATGGCAACCATCAGCGCAGCCGCTGGGAACGACTATGATCTGTTCTGGGAGACCTGGCGTGTTGGTATGCATGGTGGGCTTGACCAGGCACCAGTCCAATCTAGTTCACACCTCGTCGCACTCCTCGATTCTGGCGATACCAAGTACCACAAGTCGGTGCAGGGCGCACTCGACAATGGGCAGATCGGTATCCGTGATGCGATGGACCCAACAACCGGCGTTGACCATCTGCACCCATATACTACCACCCGCCTAGCTGACGAGGTACCAGACCCCACAGAAGCGGGGTTCTTTGATGCTGGTGTTGAGGCCCGCATATTCAAGGTTGGCCCACGGCTTGCCGAGAGCGAGCTTGTTGGCGAATTTGCGATCAAGGAAGGTCGCGTAACAGTGCGGTACTCAGGTGACACGTTTGCCGCATTCGACGAGGCTGGTAACTTCGTTGGTGGAGTAGAACATGCATCCACCTCCGCACGACAGATAGCAACCATTCCAGCAGAACGTGGCCGTGGTATCGGCTCGCTCATGCGTAGTATGGGTGGGGAAAATCCAGTCCCGGCAATATCCCAGTCAGGCTCCGCAAGGGCTGCCTTCAATCGTGGTGGCCCAACCATACTTACAGAATCAACAGCCGAGGGTGATGGTGCTCGTAAGGTTGCCATCAACTCAAAGCGTGGGTGGACAACCATCAAGGCCACCGACAAGAGCCTCATAAAGTGGCTTACGGACAATGGCCACATGGACTTAGCCGCAAAGCTACAGTCTAGTGGTGATAAGATTCTGACTGGCGACACCTCCCTGTCGCTGTTCGACTTTAGGCTAACAGCACTGGACGATGCCGAGGCTAGGCTGTTGGAGAAATACCTAGATACCGTATCCGATGCTCATGCATTTGAGCACGCCGACGAACTACTATTGGCTAATCGCGGCAAGAGCAAGTTGTTGTACGGTAATGACGTGGAGGTAAGGACACCCCTTGAGCGTGCACTACCAAATGAGTCGTACGAGCAGGCGGTAAACTATGCAGCCCGCAGGGTTGCTAGTGGTGACGGCCACTCACAACTCACGCTCATCAACGAGATGCCACGCCTGAAGGCGTTCTCGGGCACAACTCGCATCAATGGCAGGGGCCGTGTATCCCAGTTTGTACGCAGGGCTAAGGCTGGCATAGGAACTCCGCAGCCACACGTCATCAACGTTGGTAGGGTGGTCGAGGGTGGTACCGACCTTCGCCGCTACATGGAACTCATGGGTGTATCGCCGGAGACCGTTCGTATCGTGATGGATAAGTGGTACCTTGCAGCCTCTAAGGAAGAGCGCTATGCAATCAAGCTAGGCATGGATGCCATGATAGCTGATGACCTTGGCTCGATTCCAGCAATGAAGATGGGCCTCATAGACTACAACAGGTTACACGGCGAGAGGACATATGGGAGAAATGGTGCTAGCGAAGAGATTGGGAACGCCACCCGTCTTAGCGATGGTGCCGATACCGTTCACCCAACTCTCCTTGCACTCATGAATGACGAGATGCCACTCGCCAACGTGGCGCTCATGAACCGCACTCGCAAGCGCTGGCTGAGGGCACAGCGTCAGCCCAAGATTCTCAATCGTGGATTTGGCCAGACAAAACAGAACAGACAGAAGCTGGTCAAGGCATACAAGTCACAACTCAAGAGAACCGACCCCAAGCTGCTAGAGACGATCAGCGATGATGAACTGCTCAACATAGCATATGCAGACGTGATGGGGTTTGGCGGCAGAGACAACGGCCTGAGCATGATGAACAAGGTGGCCGGGGCAGGCGGCAAGCTTTATGGTGCGTATCACTCTATGTTCACCATTGCCCAGCTAGCTTTCCGTCCGCTCCCCTGGGCTGGTCGCGTGCTCCTGGAAGAGCAGGTGCGTGGATGGATGATGGGACTGCCCTCCGTCTATCGTAATCCGATACAGTATGGTCTAGCATTCTGGGATGCCCACTGGATCAGGGCAATGCCAAACAAGCTAGTCAAGCAACAGGCAGCAGCGGAGCGTAGCGCCAAAGAAATCTTCACTGGAAACCCAGGCACCATCAAGCAGTCCATTGCTGCGGCAGACGAGATTCTTCCCGGCTTCGCCAAGAAGGTAAAGGACATCACTGACGGCAACACGATACGAGCCATATACTCGCACGAGCTATCGAAGTCGCTCATCGGAACACCCAAATCCCTGGACATAGGCAGTCGTGGCAATATGTCAATGCGAACGATCATGCGGGAGAGCAGGGTCAAGAGGGCAGCCCACAACCTCGACAAGCGATACAACATCGACATCGACTTCGACTTCTTTGAGGACGTTGGGGAGATCATGAACAAGTCGAACGTCTGGGCGCTGGCTGAGGAATCTCAGTCATCCATCAAGGGGCTTGACTGGGTGCCACAGCTACGCAGGCAAGATGTCTCCACATATGCAGATGCGTGGACTAAGAAGGTTCAGCAGGTACTGGGCGATAGGGCTGGATCATATGCGGTGCGCCGCATGGTTGACCGTATGAACGGGATGGCTACCGAGAATACCGCACTCAGGTTTACACAGAAACAGTACTGGCTAGACATCCGCAACAACATCCAGGACGTTGCTCGGTATCGTGGACTCAACGTTGACGATGCTGAAGCGGCAAACTATATTGATGACGTTGCCCTAGCACGATACTATCTCGATACGATTGTCAGTGAGGACTGGCTCATGTCGCTGCTGAAACCGCTCTGGGGCGATGACATGGCAGAGAAGGCGAGAATTCTAGACGAGCTTGCCAATGGCAACCAGGCCAAGGTATACATGAATGGGATCGAGCACAACCTGGATGCACGCTCCAGCAAGTATGCTGAGAGCAAGGCAGACCATCGTGAGCTATTCTACGATGCCTTCGATGAGGGTAACTTCAACTTCCCGTCAGTGTCTGCATACCTCCACCCAGGCTACGGTAACGGCAACCTGCCAGGGATGCCACAGCTTGTCCGCAGCTTTACGAACAAGATCATGGAAACGTTTGGCGAGAAGGCCTCGCTGGCCTTGCACCGAGAACCGTCATACCTGTTTGAGCGTAGGCTGTGGACTGGAGCGATGGAGCGTCTTGGCTGGAGAACGGAAGATGCAACCTTCCTTGCCCACCAGAAGGCAACGGAGATGGTCAACTATACCTTCTTCAACAACCAGCACACCGGGTTCATCATCAACAGGATGAACAAGGCGATCCCGTTCTTCTCTGCATGGGCAGAGGTTATGACAACGTGGGCATGGAAGATTCCATCACAGAACTTCCTGCCTCTCGGCTATGCCCGTATGATCCACACGATGGACAAGGTGATGCAGGGCTTCGTCAAGCTGGGCCTGGTTGAGGTTGGCGAAGATGGCCAATGGCACGTTAACCTAGAAGAGAATCCGACACAACTCAACACTGCTGGTAGGGCCGCAAGCAAGGGATTGCTAGAGTGGGTACAGTCCCCGGTCAACGTGATCGAGCAGATGGCCAACATAGCAAGAATGATGGGCGAGGAATTCAACCAGAGCCTTGGCGACGGTGAGAGCGACGGCTACAAGCCGGTGGACTTCTCCGCATGGAAGAAGGACAACTACAAGCTGGCTATCGGCTCGCCGGTACAGATCAACAGCCACGGGATCATGGGTGTTAACCAGTTCCAATTCGGTGGTGGCCCGACAATCAACTACGCAGCCTCCAAGTTCCTTCAGCGGCTACCGTTCGCAGTGGATACAGAACTGGTCGAGGGTGACACCCTTGCCGACATGTACGAGAAGCTGCCGTCCAACGTTGGCATTGGCCAGTTCCTAGACGTGAATGAGCTTACGTTGCGCGAGAGCCTGGGTGACGAGCAATACAACCTGCTATGGCAGGCTGGTGGGTACTTGGCGAACCCAGACCTGATTGGAACGGAAGGTCTTATGCTCACGGTTCCAGGGTCGTCCATGATGGACTCGTGGCTTGGCGACGAGATCGAGAAAACGTTCTTCCCCTACGGTCACGTTACTACCGCCTCAGGCCTCATCCGTGAAATCGTGCCAAGCGGCATCAGCTACATGCTTAGAGGCCTTGGTGGAATCTACGCCAACGAGGGCGACATGATAGACGGCTTCGTGGGCGCAATCACCGGCCCGATGGAAGAGTATCAGATCAGTGGCGAGATTGCCAAGCAGATCATTCACCTGGAATCAACCGAGGGTGTGGTGACGAAGGCTCGGCTCATGCAGGAAGAGCTATACAGGATGTCAGAGCTAGCCGGGTTTGCATCCGTAGCAGAGATGCGTGCCAGCATTACCCCAGGTAGCGAGGAAGGCAAGAAGTTCACAAGAATAAGCCAAGACTTGCAGACACTCAACGACTCAATCCTCAAGAGAGCCAACGACAATGCGGGCATGACGCTACTCATGCGTGGCCTCATGGGCTTCCTGGCCCCAGCCACACCGGCCATGCTCTTCAGTGAAGAGGAAGTCAAGGGACAGTGGTGGGGGACACGCGAGATAGCTGAGGCTGCCTCCGTTCGTGGCAGCGCACAGTGGTCAGAGGCTATCGGCAATCTGACGGTCAGGGATTCGGATGACATCGAGCGCATCCTGATGCTCACCGACGCATGGATGAAGGACGAGACTGGCGGCGAGGCCAAGCGCTGGTTCAAGGAAACCTATCCGACCCTCCTTGCATGGACTAACCCGACAACGTACTGGGGGCCAGGGCTGGCACCACCCGAACAGCGTACGTTCGATTCGTTCTTTGCAGATATTGAGGCTGGCAGGAAGACGGCATATCCACCAGAAATCATGATGCAGCGTATCTCCCGTACGGCAATTGCTGCTGGGTATGCAGCCAACATCGTCACTCGCTTTGGTACCGACGAAACGGCGCAACTACAGGGCATCCTGAATAACTGGGACGAGTACCTTGATCTTACCCAGAACATGAGGATGAAGAAGGCCTCCCTAGATATGTACGATGATGACCTCAACGGTGGGGCATACTCTGAGTGGCGCGAACTGAACAGTGAAGACAAGCCGGTTCTATATGAGAACATTCTCGATAACCTGTATGTTCTCAGGTCTGCTGCCGACGAGATGCTGGCCCTCGTTGACCTAGCCAACCTAGACCCCGAAGACCAGAAGACAGTCAACTACGCACTCCGTCAGATAGTGAGGGAGTACACCACAGCGGTAAGAGAGATAGCCGACGAGATGGCGGCTGATGAAGAGTTCCGTAACTTCCGCGAAGAGGGGATATCCCTCTACTTCACGGAGATTGCCGGTCCGCTCTACGAAGCCACGCAGGCAGAGTACGATAAGCTCGATGATGCCGAGACTGCGGAGGATCGCTCCGCTGTCTTTGAGGCAGTCAAGGTAATCAAGAACGAGCACTTCAGCACAGACCAGACCATAGAAGTCCAGGGTGTTGAGGTGGCCGTGCCCAATGAGATGGAGCGTGCCTGGAAGCTGCGTGACGACGAGGACAAGTCCTACCAGGTCATCCAGTGGCTCACCCGCCCAGCGGAGTGGCTTGACAAGTTCGCCATCAACAAGATCATAGAGACAAGCCCAGAAATGGCCGAGTACGTTCCGACCAGCGACAAGCAGATGGCACTCTACAATGAGTCTGCCGCAGCGAAGAGCCAAATCTCTGATTACGCAAGACGCAACCCAGAGTCCATGTCACAGTACGAGCGCACCCAGGCGCTCAAGAAGGTTGACAACTGGCTGCTCTCCAAGCTCGCCGCCGAAGGCCGTCACAGCGAGATCGCATGGATCGGGGCGTGGCCAATAGAGAAGCTGATGCTGTCCGGTCAACTGCCGATATCGCTGCGAGAGATCGGTGAGTACTATGTTGGTATCAAGAATCAACTGGCCTCGATAGAGGATGGCAAGGGTCCATCATCGGACGAGGGAAGGATTCGGTTCAATAGTTTGTTCTTCTTACTAGAGGAAGAATGGTTCCCGACACACTTGCAGGCCGAGACAGAGTTTAAGAAGCTCGGACTCAACGTATTTGGTGAGGGCGGCGTTGCTGCCATCATGGCAAGGCTGTACGGTTCATACATGGGAGAGCTTAAATAATGGCACAAAAACCAACCGGGTTCAGCGGGCCACTGCCAGGGCAGGACACTACCCAGGTTAAGTGGACCCCACCCAGGGGACAAACTAGGGCATCTGGGGCACAGGAGCCGCCCGTTCTAAGTAGTGGGCGTATTGGGCTTGATCCATGGGATCGCCCCAAGATAGGTGCACCGTCAGGACTGTTGCCTGGTGGGTTCGTGTTCAGAGTATGGAATCCATGGGATGAAGTATGGATGGATGTTAGCTACGATCAGATGGTCGAGGCTGGCGAAATGCCCGAAGGCCTGACGTACGAGAACTACTTCGACTTCATACCAGAGTATACGGTTGACGGGCCGGGTGGCAGCGGTCGTGGCAGCAGTGGCGGTGGGGCCACAGGCCCAACCTACGTCAAGCCTGACGAGCGCCTGGTGAGGGAGTCGGTTAAAAGCTCCATGGCGGCGCTAGCTGGCAAGGTTGATCCCACGATGCTTGAAGAGCTTGTTGGTACATACATGAACGAGCACAAGCGCTCGTTCGATGTACGGGAAACAGAGCAGGTTGATCCGATGGAGAGCGTCAAGGAGAAGATCAGAGCGACCAGCGAGTACAAGGCCATCCATACGCTGCGTCCAGAATCTACCGACGAGTACGCCTGGGTCAGCAGCAGACAGGGTGCCCTCAAGAGGGCTGGTGTCACCGACCTCATGTCAGAAACGTTGGGCATTGCCCAGGCTACGGCTGGGTCTAACGATGAAGAGACAGAGATGGCGGGCAACGTGGCAACCTTCAACGCATCTGGTGAACAGTTGGCCGAACTAAGAAACAGGATCAGGACAGCGACATACGGCGCTATCCAGTTAGCGTAGGATTATGGCATACACAGTAGTAAAGGGTGACAACCTAAGCAGGATCGCAAAAGCCAACGGGCTGACGCTGGCCCAGCTTCTTGAGTTGAACCCGCAGTACAAAGATAATCCTGACATGGTGCAGATCGGTGCATCAATCAACGTGTCCCAGTCCACGGCG
>Ga0307377_10006347_pt1 | contig 12409 bp, 10 predicted proteins | sample TR3MG_FD_202535 | JGI IMG/M metagenome (GOLD analysis project Ga0307377, IMG submission 202535) | Soil microbial communities from Risofladan, Vaasa, Finland - TR-3 | ecosystem: Environmental > Terrestrial > Soil > Coastal area > Acid sulfate soil | place: Finland: Risofladan, Vaasa | collected...
AACGCCGTAAGGATTGCCAAGTCGTTATTGGTTATCGCGGCATGATCGACCTGGCGCGACGCTCTGGCGCCATCAAGTCGATATGGGCTGATGCTGTGCGCGAGGGCGACCTGTTTGAATACGAACGCGGCATGGACGATCGGTTGCGTCACGTCGAAGGCGAGTCGCAGGGCGAGATCACGTACTTTTACGCGTACGCTCACCTGAAAGACGGCGGATTCGTGTTCGATGTGAAGTCGGTTGGTTGGATGCGAACCCACATGCTGACCACTCAATCGAAGGGCACCTATGGTCCCTGGAAAGATCACTTCGAACAGATGGGGCGCAAGACGATGGTGCGCCGGCTGTTTAACTATCTGCCGGTTAGTATTGAAATGGCGGAAGCCCAGGCGGTAGACGCGACCGGTGATTCTGTTGCGCAGAACATGGACCGCGTGCTGCAGGGTGAATACTCGGTGCTTGATGAAGTGGGCGGGGTTATTGAATCGAGCGACGCCGAAGCCGAGGTTGTTGCGGCCTTGGCGCCGACCAGCGACATCGTAGATTCTGCCGGCGAAATCTTTGACCCGGAGCAACACCTTTGTACCGAGTCGGGTATGCCGATGTACAACCAGGACGATAGTTTCCGCAAGCGACCACAGCGCGGCAAGTCGAAGCAGGAAGAGGACGACGAGGCAGCGGCGGCGACCGAGTATTCACCCTCCGACAACGAGCCACCATGGAACGACGACGAACTCCCGAAAATGGAAGTGCAAGGCGACGACGAGATTTCGGTTGAATGAACATTGAAACGGTAGAGATCGACAATTTTCTGCGCATCGGCCGGATGCGTCTCGAGCTGACTGGCGGCTCTGTCCACATGATTTGCGGGCACAACGAAGCGGGCAAAACCTCGTTGCAGGAGGCCATTCGTTTCTGCCTGTTGGGTGAGACCTCGCGGGTTAAGCTGAAGGGCGATTACAAGCTGATGGTCAAAGATGGGGCCGCCAGCGGGTTAGTTCGCATGACCGTTGACGGGCGCCGCATCGAGCGCGACATCCAGACTGGACGCGGCAGCGCTGAAGACCACACTTGGCCAGACGCGCTGGAGTACCTGCTTGATGCGACCCGCTATGGTTGGCAAGACGACAAGGCCCGTCGCAAATTCATGTTTGGGTTGCTGCGCATAACAATCTCCCAGGAAGAAGTGCGAAAACGCCTTCGGCAAGATCATGCGATCCCGGATCACATGGCCGACACCATCATGCCTATGCTCAAAGCTGGATTTGATGCGGCGCACCGGTACTGCAAAGAGCAGACCAGTGAAGCCCGAGGCGGCTGGAAGGCCACCACCGGGGAGAACTACGGGGCGCAAAAAGCTAAAGACTGGACCCCTGACCTAAGCAAAGAAGTCGATGTGTTGGATTACACTCGATCGCTGGCCGAGTACGCCAAGCTGCAAAACAAGGTGGAAGCACTGGCCGAGGAAGTCGGCCGTACCAAGGGTGCAAAGAGCGGCGATTTCATGGCGCTCGGGCAGATATTCAACTGCCCCAACTGCGACGCTCGAATTTGCATCGACCGCCTCCACAACCACAAGCAAATTCGTGTGGTCACGAAAGAAGAAGAGGCCCGCACGTTGGCTGAAGCGCAGCTGATGGCAGATGAGATCGAGCCTCCTTCTGTTGCGGCGCTCGAATCCGCCAGGGCGGAGCGCGACAAAGCGGCTGTCGCGTTAGACGCGATGAAGGAGATTCAGGCGCGCACGGAGGGCGCTACAGAGCTCTACAACCAGGCGCAGGCTTATCACCAACAAGTGCAGATGTGGGACACGGCGGCGACGGCGCTGGCGCCTACAGGCATTCCATCCGAAATGATCGCGGAGAAGCTGAAGCCGTTGAACGACCGTTTGCGAGAGACTGCAATGCAGACCGGCTGGCCGCAAGTGTCGGTGACGCCTGATATGAAGATCATGGTTGATAACCGAATCTTTCAACTGCAGAGCGAGAGCGCTCAGTGGCGTGCGCAGGCGGCGATCGCCGAGGCCATTAGTTTCATCAGCGGTGTCGGCATCTTGGTTCTTGACCGGGTAGACGTGCTCGACATCAAGAACCGGGTTGCTCTGATCAAGTGGGCGCTGAAGATGGGCGAACACCACAACAACGTGCTACTAATCGGCACATTCAAAGAGCCGCCGAAGGTGCCGGCCGCCATTACGGTGCACTGGCTCGAGGACGGCAAGCTAATCAACCAGGAGGCAGAAGCCGCATGACAGAAGAACAACCCGCACCAGCAAGTTATAATCGAGCTCAATTTGAGCACGCGTTCCGCTCGATCACGCAAATGGTGCACGCCGTTGGCTTTCTCGATATCAAAGAGATTCAGCGGTGGGTGATGGTGGTCACGGACCCGGCGGAAACGAAGGGAGCGAAACTCACCGAGGCTCAGCTCGAGGGCCGCACCAGGGTCCTGGCGTTGCTCGACAACCTCAACACCTTCAAGGAAACGCTGAAGGTCACAGGCGTCCCGCCGGTGCCGCCGATGCAGGTTAATCCCAACCAGAACCCGCCTACACCAAATTCAGAAGTGCCGAGGGCTAAACCACAATGAACCCCAACCCGCGCCGAGACCACCTGGATACCGCCAAGAACGGCCGCAAAGGCAAGCGTGCCTCACCCTGGAGCAAAGGCCCGGCCGTGCAGTCCGAGAAGAACCGAGAACGCTACGTGCAGATGAACGAGCGGAGCAAGGCGGCCGATTAAGTTTGAGTGGACGTAATGTCGGTCACCGGCATAGGGGGGCTCTCATCGAGCACCGTTTCGATGTGCACAACCGGCTCACTCTTTTGACCCAGCGTATCCACCACAGTCATTCGGAAGTGCCAGTCGCCAGCTTCCAGTTCCGGCACAGAAGCCTTTTGTTCTTCGGTCGGTAGCACAAGCACCAGTTCAGTGAAGCCGGCGCCGCCATCGGCGCTGAGCTCCACACGCACATGCCTGATGTCTTCGGGCTTCAGGTCTCCGCCTTTGACTCGCTTGGTCGGCAGCTTCCAGGAAACAGTTACATTCTTTGCCATATCGATAGTCGTCCTTACATGCGTGACCGGCCCAGGCTTTTTATTGAACCTACGTCGCCACCATTTTAGAAATTTATCCCACCTCTTCTTCATCAGCCATCGCATTTAGCCACCACCACCACGGGGCGCGACCCGGTTGGTGAGGTCCACACCACAGCTTCGGTTGGCACAACACTGTGCCCGTTCACTGAATTGCTTGAATCACACTCCGTCCCAGGCGGAACCTTGCCGATAGACAAAAGCAGAAATCGATTCGGTTGTTTTACGACGGTGAAGGCGACGGCCTCAACCTCCAAAATGACTGGCGGTGCAGGGGGCGTTGTTGGTCCGTCGACTATTTTGGCGATCTCGTTGGAGAACTCGCTGTAAGCCCCTACGGAATCATAGGCCTTCATCGCCATAAATCTGATGCCAGCCGGCAGACCGGAAAGCCAGACTTCTCGCGCAGCCTGATCGGTTATTTTAACTTCTGTGTCGTACTGCCCTGACGATGGGCCGTGGTGCAGAGTGTATCCATCAAGGCAAACCGGCGTGGCAAGCTCGCCTTCTACGTGGTCCGGCGGACAATCGAACAGCAACCCGCCTTCGGTGTCGGTCGTGGGCGCCGCCCAAAATACGCGAACCTGGTCATCGGGTCCTTCCTCGGCTGCATAGAGGTTAGGGGCGAGCCAGAGCCCGCACAGCACCACGAATATCGACAACATCGTCCTCGATGCCTTCAACCTTAGTGCCAATTCGAACAACAGCATCGTCAATTTCCTCCAACGCTTGCGCATAAGACTGATCATCATCGGTGATGAGAATCTCCTTGACCACTTTTTTGATCATTTGCTCGGTGATGGCGTCCTGGCCACGACTGAACACGCCGGCAAACCAGCCGACCACAATCGTAATGATCAGCGTGACCACAACCGATATGGCGGTCGCGATGATGGTGCGTTTTTGGTCGCTCACAAGGTCGCTCATCTATTCAACTCCCCTTTTCGCGTCTCAATTTTCTCAAGATACCTTGCCGCCTCAATTCGTCGAAGCTGGGCGCGCTCCACCTTCTCTTCAATAGCCGCTTCGCTTTGTTGCTGTTGTTGCTGAACCTGGAGAGCCACTTCCGCCGCGTCCTCCACCCTGTCACGCTCCGCCTCCAACTCCGCCTCTAGCTGGGCCACCTTCTCCACCAGATCCGCGTAGGTCGGCGGGATCTCAGCTGCATTTGAAACCATTGCGGACACACCAAAGATCGTCAGCGCGATCAGGGCAAGGAAGACAACCATCATTACCGACGCTGGCCGCGGCGCTTCGTCACGACGCATGATCATCATTTCTCCTTGCCAAATCAGCGGCTCGGCTTTCAAACACATTTACGATTAGGGGGAGTACGTTCTTCATAGCTCTCTCGCCAAAGAAAAACACTAATACAAGCAGGTTCATTATCAGCAGCAACGTTTCCTGTCGCTCCGTCCAGCTGGTCACCACGCGCAGCAGAAGACCGTCTGGACCCATGACTTGCACCACCGATTCGCTGAAATAGACGTAATCCATGTACGCGGTGAAGTAGGAAAATAGCGGGCGGAACGCGCCGCGCAGAAAGATGATGGCGCCGCCAACGTACGGAATTGTTTGCAAGTCCTTCGCCGTGCCTTCAAGAGCGATCGTGCGCTCATTGAACAACTTCTCATCCTCGGCAGAAGCCTTCGCGATCTCCATGTTGTGATTGTGGAGCATATCTTGGACGACGAGCTCGGCGGCGGCTTTGTCCGCCTCGCTCATATTCGGCGGCCATCGTTTATTTACAAAGTCGAGACCTTTGGCGATCAACCCATCGCCAGCGAGCAACCCTTTTAGAGCGCCCATTATGACCGGTGCAACCATGACTCACCCTCCGTTTTTCTTCGCCGCCCACCACTCAGGAACATCAAAATTCGGACACGTTTTCGATTTCGTTACGTTGTTGTGCCCCAGCACCGTCGCGCCAGGAAATTGACGGGTTAGGCCGCCGACCGTGACGCGCAGCGTCTGCCATTGTTCAGGCGTGTAGTCGTTCACAGCCTCGCCGGTACGCTTGTCCATGCCGCCGACCAAGCAGATGCCGATCGAGTTAGCGTTGCGTCCTTGTGCGTGAGCGCCTTTGGTTTCGATTGGCCGTCCCAGCTGCAGGGTTCCGTCGCGCTTGATCACGTAGTGATAGCCGATGTCGGACCAGCCGCGTTCCTCTACATGCCACTTGCGTATTTCCTCAACGCCAATGCGCGGCGCCTGGTTCTCACGCGGCTTGGTGAAAGAGCAGTGCACGAAAATCTCATTGATCTGTCTCACGGCGCTCCCCCAAGTCGAATGTATGGCGGCGCGTCCCGCCCGGTTGATTCTTTGGCAAACCATTGAATGAAGTGAGACAGCTGGCTGATGGCCCGCGTGTTCGCTTCGACAACACTGCTGGCCTGGACGTGCAACTGAGCGTTCGCCGTATGAAGCTCCTGCACCAGCTTATGACTGGCTTGCGTCGCCGCTGATTCTTCCGGGTGCTTGTGCATTGCAAGGAGTTCTTTGACCATGCGCTGAATCGAAATACACCAGAGCACTACGGGAATTACCGCCGCAACGATCGATCCCGCAATCATCGGCACCGATATCGTGAACGTTAAATCATCGGGGGTCATGTATTTGGTTACTCCAGTTCGTTTTGATCTGCCGAGGCGCCTCGGTGTTCTATGAATGGCTGAAACGCTTTTTCGCGCGTCTCGGACAGCTGGTTGAGTTTTCGGGTCACCTTCTCCGCCTCTGAGTCAAATTCAGATTTGGTGATTATGTTCCGCGAAAAGTCCCGGCTAGCCTTGTTTAGCCGAGCTTTGTAGGCTCGAGCGGTGTTGTCAAACTCCACAGCTTTGTAGGAGTACCCGAGCTCAGGATCTTGCGATGATACCTTGAGGCCGAACGACTGCATAAACGCCTGGCTCGTTGAGTTAGTGCGTCCGACCGGATCGGTGCGGCCCTGCAGGGTTTCGGTAAGGCGATTGAAGTACCAGGAAAAGGGGATCCACGGCGCTGACGGCATGGTTGACTGGAACGCGAATGAACCGTACTTCATTGTTCTGTCAGCCCAATCGTCCGACAGCGGATCCACGATATCTTGCGCGGTGAATGAGCTCCGGTTGAGCATCAATTCTGCAGCGATCATCAGCGGCCCGCCAAACTGTAACCAGGTGGGAATCGACATAGGGTTGGCGTTGTGCAGGTCAAACACGTCGCCGGCCGGGACCCATCGGCGGATGTCCAGGAACTGTGGCCGGCCAAACTCGTCGTTGGTCGGCAACCGCATCATGCGCGGGATGCCACCACCAGGAAGCATGGCCGTTGGGAACAGGCCAAACGAGAGCTTGCCTTGTGCTTCTTTGCGCAGCGATGCGCGCTCGTACTCTTCGTCGCCGTCGCTGACCGCGTACGCCAAGGTGTTGGCGACCTCTGCCAGCGTAATGTACTTAGCGATCTTCCAGGGGCGCCTGAAAAGCGACTCGGTAATGGCCGGTACCGCGCGATAGGTATAGGACAGGAAGGGGAACACAGAGCGTCGCCCGTTGTTGATCCAGGGCGCGCGGATGTCGTAGTTCAAGAACTGCTCGCGCGCCATTATGGAGGCGTCAGCCATCGTGTAACCCTGCTCGAGTTTGCGCAGCACGGTGGCGGCACGAAACACTTCGTCTTCAAGGCGATACAGGTCGGTCGAGCCCTTGACGTACTGCTTGGTGTACAGCCACAGCTTGCCCATCACCCACAGCAGGCGGCCCTTCGTCAGCATATCTTCCTTGACGCCTTTGCCGATCGCTTTCTCCAGTTCAGCCACGATCGGTGACAAGAGCTCGTCGCTCAACTCGATGTCCACCATGCTGTGCCCGAACGCGCCGTTTGCACGCATATCGTTAAGCAGTTCATCGTTCGCGTACTTGCGGGCGAGGCCGTGAAATTTGGCGAGCTTCGGACTGTTCAATATCGATGGAGCAATCCGCATCATGGTGCCTTCGACCAGATCGCGGGCGCGCACATCAAGTAGATCCATCAACCCGATGTTGCTCATCACGTTATTGGTGTGCACGACCGGCGACATAGCCGTCTTCGACAGCTTCCACGCCGTTAACATCTTGTTCCAGGTGTTAGGAGTGTGCATTTCCTCCAGCTGGTTCAGATCTTTCCAGATTTCCATCTTGACGTACTTGCCCGCCATATCGCCCCAGCGACTAACGTTGGCGGTCTTGGAGATCTTGCTGTCGGGTACCAGCACCCACTCTGCATCCATGTAGCCAGAGAAGCGGTCGCTGGCGTCCGCAATGAGTGCTTTCGGTGGGGTGGGTCCGCCGACATCGGTGTCCCAGGTCCATTCCGGGTTGGCAGCGATTTGCGCGAAAAACTCACCATTCGCCAAGTCACGGGTGAGTAGCTGCAGGCTGCGTATCAGGTTGTATCGAACGTCCACGATCTCACCGTTATGCTCACGCTCAGCGACCGTGTAGTCGCGCCACAGCACCAGGTCGCCGTTGTTGCGGACGCGACGAACAACGAACGTCCCGCGATCTTCATACGCGCCTAGTTGCGGCGATACCTCCTGGTCAGCTGGCAGAAAAATACGCTTCTTAACCTTCGTAGACTGGCCGTCCTCTGGCACGCCAGGGATTGATTGTTGGCCGGCGTCGTTTGGCCCAACCTTCAGGATGTCGATGACCCGAAAGCGTTGATCCTGTAACGCAGGATCAGGCTTACCGTCCCGTCGGGTAGTGAAACGATCGCGAAACTCTTGCGGAACATCTTTTAGCAAGCGCTCCTGGCGATGCTCCAGGAAGATGCCTCGACCTTTCGCTACATCACCGCCGATGGGTTGAGCTCGTCCGCGCACGTTCTGCCCAATCCATTTGTTCAACGCATCGTTGTTACCGGTGAAGTAACCTTCGTGTTCGAAGTAGGTCCGGTGCATCCAGGTGCCTTTGTTGCGCTCGTAACTCTCCCGAGAAATCAAGCCCATCTGCACCGCGGCCATGCCAAGCGCATCGAGTGACGCTCGAATCTCAACGGCCACCTCCAGCCACTCCTTGTCGCTGATCTCTTCTTCACTGACTTCACCGACCATGAAGCGCTGCGCAAGCCTCGCTTCTTCCATGGTGTCCACGCCCGCGTTAGTCAGGTCCGCAATCCATCCTTGGGCCTGCTGCAGTCCACGGATCTGCTTGGTGCGGCGTTGCTCGTCAAGCGGTTTGAATTCGTCTGGAACACCATGGCGATCGAGCAACCCATGCCGCGCACGATGCAAAATCTGGTTGCCGAAAGCCGTCGCCTTGCTGTTGCCGGCGAACTTTGCGTTCACCACGATGTCGGTAAAGCCCTCCCACATCGCAACACCTTGCTTCCACTGCGGGTCTTCCCCCGCCGCGTTGGTGGTCAGTAACCGATCATCAAACACGCCGAAGCCGGCAAACATCTGTTTGAACAACTCGTCTATCTTGCGGCCTTCGCGCACGCCTTTGACAATTTCCTTTTGTTTCCTGGTCGCGTGAGAGTCGATGCCGTCGTTGTCTTCTTGGACTTGCAGCGTCGGAAAGTTAAGTGGGTTGTCATGGCGCCGGCCGTCTTTGCGAATAATTTTATTCCGGCTGGCGGCGTTGCCGTCCACATCGATCAGATCAGCCACCAACCCATTTCGCACGAGGTGGCGAAGCAACGAATTGGTCTGCTTGTCTAGCTCGGTCGACTTTAGAAAGCCGCCCCTGCCGGTGCCTGTCCGTCCGATCGGGAACGACCCCGCGGGGAGCCCCGCCAAAACTATATGCGTAGCGCCAGTCGCCTGCTGCCAGTTACCTAACTCATCGCGTATCTTTCTGAGACCGGCGAGGGAGCGCAGCATCCGCACGTCGAAATCAGCCAGCGCGTTAATCTGGTTTTTGCTCGATACCGCAATCACGCTGATTTTGTTTGGTTGCTTAATGCCATGCGCCAGAAAAGCCATGTCGGAGGCCTTTACGATCTTCTGTCCCAACAGTGAGTGTCCCATCCCTTCTGGCGGCGTGTTGAAGTCGACGGAGCCTAGGTCTTGTTTGATGTTAAGAGTGGCGACGCCTGTTTTGCTGATATGCGAATACTCATTCGAATCGACAATGACGTGTTCAACCGACATTCCTCTCTTGCCGAAAATATCGCGCAAATATCTAGTCGCAGACAGATCAGCATCAGACGGCGTGGAGGGTGAGCCGGGGTGGTTGTGCATCAACCAGACCTTTGTGGCCTGCCCTTGTAAGCCGTCGGCTAGATTGCTTAGCCATTGCAGCGGCCCGGTGGGAACGATCTTGCTCGCAGCCGGCGCTCGCGAGGACACAGCCGTCTGGAAAATGACCTCGCCCGCGTCGTTGGTGAAGAAGTAGCGAAAGGTTTCGAATCGAGGGTCTCGGTATTGCTGCACCGCCGCCGCGATATCCCGAACGGTGTTAACCACTTTGCCAACGATCTCGCTTACGTTGTCTTGGATCATGTCTTTATTGAAGCGGATCGCCCAAGTGTTAATGTTCGGGTGGTTCTCGTGGAACTTCGCGTTCTTTTCAGCCTCCTTCTTGAGCTCCCATAGCGCATCGTTACCGTACTTGCGCGATGTTGGCGTCGCAGTGTCCGCCTCGTCGTAACTCTGCTCGTCCTGGTTATCGATGAGGCGCTGATCGCCAACAGGTTTGTGCTTCTGCTGTTGGCCGGCTTGATCGCCAACAGGTTTCTGTTGGCCGGCTGCCTGCTTGTCACCGCCGATGGCCTTGAGAAGCTGCTGATACTCCTGCAGGCTGATGAGCTTCCTTCCCCTAAGCACTTCCATTGCTGCGAGTTCAGAGCTCAACCCGTTAGTGGTCAGCTCGTCAAATTGCGCTTTCGCTCCCGCGGTCTGGAAGTCGTTCAGGGTGATCGGGCGGCCGATAAGCGTCTGAAAGGCCGAAACCGTCTCGCGGAAAATATCGAGCGCTGGCGCCGGCTGAGTCAGCTCAGGGTCAACTACTCCAGACCCTTCCCCCTGCGCTCCAGCGCCTGCTGGTTCAGTTGGTTGCGTGCCTGTGTCTTCGGTAGGGGCTGCGTTCGGTTGACCAGGGGTTGCTCCTGCGGGACCAGTGGTGCCGGACTGCTGCTGCGGTCCAGGCTCGCGTTGGCCTGGAGCCACTGGAGCGGCGTCAGGCGCGGGTTCTGCGGATGGCTGTTGGCCATTATCATTTCTCCTTTCGTATCGTGTGCTGCCGTCCGGTTGCTCTGTCGGAACAAAGTTCGAGCGCGCAAGAAAAATTCGGCCTCTCTTGGTGAGCGAGACGCCAGGGTCAAGCGTGAAGGCGGTGATGGCATTGCGCCCAAAGAAATTGGCCTTAAACTCCCTGCCCTGCACCAGTCCAGCCGCGGCTGCAGGCTTAGATCGATCCTCGACAGCGCTAACCAGATTGCCATCGAATTCTATGGTGACGCCGACGTTCCCATGCTGCCCTGTTGCCAGGTCGGGATTGTCAGTGACGAATGTATCGTTCGCGGCGCCCTCACCGGTTATTAGGGCATCCTCGAGCCCCTCGACGCTGGTTTGTCGATAAAGTTTGGTGTCAGTAACCGGTGTCGTTCTGCCTGTGAATGGCCCGGCGGAAAACGTCTTAGGCAAGGCAGGTTGTTCCTGCTGCTGCTCTGGCTGGGCTGGCTGGGCTGGCTGGGCCGGCTGGGCCGGCTGGGCCGGCTGGGCTGGCTGGGCTGGCTGTTGATCGAACAAGCCGGGCGCTGGCGTAGGCTGGCCTCGCGTCTCGCGTCCCTGCACAGCCTCTCGAGCGTTGCGCAGCACATCTACGGCATTGCCCTGCCCGCCCACCAGGTCGCCCTGTGTCGCGCTGCCTTGTGACTGAGCAGCTTGGGCAAAGTCGCTAATAATTTTGGTGACATTGCCCAGTGTCTCCGGGCGGGACAAATCAGGCTTGTTGAACACTCGGATGAATTCATCGGCAAGCGGATTGCGCTGTTCCAACAAATCCTGCTGATTCAAGTAATCCGCGACACTGCGATTTTGCGCACGCAGTTGTGACGTGGTTTCGATCGCGGCGGTGAGCGCGTCAGCAACCTTGAAGTCCGGGCGCAGCGCGCCGCCATCTACCGCGGCGTTGAGCCCAGCGAGCGCCCCAGCATTGTTGATGATCGCGTTGGTGATGTTGCGCGTGTTGTTGTCGGTGGATTCGAGCGCTCGAGTAAGTGAGTTTACTTGCGCTTCGCTCGCGCCCAGCGCCCGCGCCAACAGCGCTCCCTGGATCCGGCGCACACCCGCGGCAGAGATCCGGTTGTCAGGGGTGACGATCGAGTTACCAGTTTCACCGCGCGCTCGCGCGTCCGCCACGAAGCGCCGCACAAACGCGGAGTTCTGTGTGGTAGTCAGCTCTGAACCCGGCACAAACAGCGCCAGGGCGTCTTCAGTGAGGGAATCTGCGTCAACCCGAGCCTGCTCACCGGGCGATAGATCACTGCGCTCTGAGACGTTCGCTTCCGTGACGAAAGCCCGTTGCTGCGCTGCGGTCTGCGGGGTGACGATGCTTTGCACCAGCACTTCATTGGGACCAAGCTCGACGCCAAGTTCGTCGCGCACATACGACTGGTATTGCGCAAACAGATCGGGTCTCTCGGCGCGGATGCGACGCAAAACTTGCGTGCGTCCGTTGCCGCTCAGCACTTCGCCTCGGCTGTTGAGCAGTGGAGCGCCATCGCCGGCAGAAGGCTGCACGCCAAGAAAGCGCGGATCAAATCGCTTAATGATGTCGGCAATCTGCTGCTCGAGGGCTTGTCGAGTGCCGCGATCGCGCGGCTGCAACCCCTGGGGGAACACCGGGTTGTCGCTGGTGATCAAACTATCAAGGTCCGCCACCCCAAATTGTGTATCAACGCTGGTGCCGGCCGGCGTGATCACAATGTTGAGACCGCCTTCTCGAGCGCCTGTGGGCGCGGCTGGGCGCATTCCTTTTGGTGGCGCACCAGTGGTGGGCTCGACGGCCGGCGCCGGCTGCAGCTGTTGTGGTGCCGCCTCCGGGGATGCCTGCGGCGCGGCCTGTCCCTGAGTTCCTGGGGTTCCTGGGGTTCCTGGGGTTCCTGGGGTTCCTGGGGTTCCTGGTGGTTCCGTAGGTTCCGTAGGTTCCGTAGGTTCCGTGGGTTCCGTGGGTTCCGTGGGTTCCGTGGGTTCCGTGGGTTCCGTGGGTTCCGGTTGTGCGGGCGCTGGAGCCGCCTCTGGTGGTGTGTCACCGGCAGGCTGACCCTCGCGCTCGAGGCGCTCAGCTTCGCGGCGGCCCAACTCGTCTTGCCGTCGACTCAAGAACTCCTGGTCCGACTCGCCTTTGCGTCGCG
>Ga0307377_10006348_pt1 | contig 12407 bp, 22 predicted proteins | sample TR3MG_FD_202535 | JGI IMG/M metagenome (GOLD analysis project Ga0307377, IMG submission 202535) | Soil microbial communities from Risofladan, Vaasa, Finland - TR-3 | ecosystem: Environmental > Terrestrial > Soil > Coastal area > Acid sulfate soil | place: Finland: Risofladan, Vaasa | collected...
TCGCAGACTTCTCTTGCACATTTACCCATTACTCCTCCTTTATGGGGCAGGTCGTTCCCCACCCACCAATCTGTGCTAATGTAGTGGACACGGTATGTATTTTATCCACCTAGTTCTTGCCGTTCGACACCAACACACCCTCCATGCTTTTATACATGGCAACCTGCCCCAATTATAAATACCGCCGGAAAGTCAGGGCGCTACCCTATTGAGCCCACTTCTCATAAACTCTCAAGGCCTAACTCTCCGGCGGGCCACAGGCTATAGCCGTTCGTACAGATGCCAAACCAAAGCATCGTTCTCCATCAGAACAGTTCCCACATACTCCTGTTCGCCTTGTCTGTGAACATGCCCAGTACCGTAAATAGCAAACGCCCTTATCATGGTTCCCTGATCGTCCGTATTAACCTCAGCCCAGAGGGTAGGTTTTCCAAATTGTGTGCCAAAATGCAGCAGCTTTGAGCCAATAGGCATTTCCAGATTAAACTGATCGCTAATAGGTATTTCATACTTGTATATTTTTCTAGTCATTCTTCTCCCCCTTCCGTTTAAATTTCAAAAGATTAAACGTCTTTAAGTCCTTGATCTCCAACCGCTCTTGTTCAAGCATGTGGAAAAAGTCCTCGACTACTTCATCCCAGTCCGTCTCTTTCCCCCAGTACGGACTATTCATCTCGAAGTAGTCCTTCAGTAATTCTCTGATCTCTGGCTCTACGTGCATCCTCATCTCCTATAGCTATCTCAAAGCACTCGTCACACAAGAATGTAACTGACATGGCAGTATCTCCTCTACGCGCGTACCAGAAGTACCCGTCCTTAAAGATCAGTTCAAACTTACATGCATCGCATCTCAACTTAGTGTCGTCCATCTTTCTTTACAACCCTTATTCCCCTTATTCCTCTTCTTAGGGATGTCGTCCCTGACAACTGCTCCATCGCTCTGCCCATTCTTTCCATCCTGTCCATTTCCAACTGAACTTCCTTTGCGGTCATGGCTCTTCTCTGCTGCCATCCTTCAAAAACCTCTTGCTCACCAGCCGAGAAGCTGACCTTCTTGGACACCCTGCGACCGAAGATACTCCTTATAATCCTCTTTAAACCACCCCTCCGTATTATCATCGACTTCCTCCCAATAGTCTTTCCCTGTCAGCCTGTCCACCTGTTCTTCAATGAACCACTCGTCCTGCACGTCACGATGTCCGTATTCATAGTCCATGTACGGTTCCCGGTACTCATACTCCATGTCGAACTCATCGAATCCCTCCGCTATCTTCGTCATTGCGATCAAGCCGATAGCGACAAGCAGGGTTAGCGTCCCGAATAAGGCAATGGCATACAGCCACCTCTTTAAGTCCTCGGTTTTCATGATGTCTCTTTCTCCTTTTTCTTCTTCTTAACTATCTTTGTCATCACATAACTTTTTCTCGGCCCGGGCTTTAGCCGAGCAGGAACCGACGGCATTGACAGAGTTTTACCTTCACACTCATACTTCATTCCGATCTCAACCTCTGCTACATTCCCACAGTATCCTGCTATCCGATGGATGCACAGCCTGTACCCACATTTTATCTTAGGCCGTACTTCCATCGTTCCTTCCCCGTTAAGGTATGGTTCCAATCTCATTGTTACCTCTTCGATGTAAAATAGTTACACTGATGGTCAGCAGAAATAACCATGCTCTTTGGTTTACCACATGAAAGCCGTTTCGTTTCCGTGTCCACCTTATTGTATTTGCATTTTTCAGCCAAACACTCAACTACGATTCGGTCTTCCTCTCCTACGTTCTTAATAATCTCAGCCATTATGTTTCACCTCCTCTAACCCCCTCGTCTCCCAAAGTAAACTCCCCGACTTTACGGTTATTGCTTTCCACATACCCCTTACATAAATGATCCGCACTCATCTTAGCTAGCCTAACCTTATTGCAGACTCTCTTCCCTTCCTCATACCCCTGTCCGGTGGTATTAAATTTGCAGAATGTGTCATCACATTCCAGTACAATCTTCTCCGATCCTTCTCCGTGTCCACCTCCTGACATATAAGCCATCAGTCATACCCTCCTATCCACAGATAAAATGTTGCCAACCTCTCATGCTGTTTCTTATGCTCGAACACCTCACCCCTCACCTTCAGTATTTTAACAATCCTTCCCAGATCATACGTCCTCAGTCGCAATGAATCCCACGCCCATCTGGTCAGCTTACTCTTCATGATTTCCCGCTCTTCTTTTATCTTCTTCCTAACCTTTTCAATCGGCGACATACCTTCGTATAGTTTTGCCGTAAGTAGATAGGTTCTAATGATCCCTCGAAAGTAATCCGGGGTACAGTTAAGATAATGACATAACGATATAAATGACGGGAAATCCTCTCTCTCACTTTCAAAAATATAATACTCAGGATCATTGACGAGCTCTTCCTTCCACGACTTATTTTGAAGCATTAAGCTTCTTTTGATAACGCAGTCATTAACCGCCCTCTTAATTATGCCGAGGACTAGATTAAGATAAGGGTCGTCCAGCTCTTTCGTGGATAGCTTCATACTCTTCTTGTGTCATCGTCGTTCCCCCGACAGCCATCCTAGCACTAAGAGTCTCAGCTTCCTCCCACAGTTTAGTGTGGTCTATTTTCTGCTTAAACAAATCGTTTGCTTCTTCCATTTTTTCTACCATCAGCGGGTAGAGATTAACTATCTTACCAAAAAAATTATCATACCCCGGGATTATTTTTAAATGCCCCAGTCTCATTGAATATAACAATTCCTGCACTCCACGGAACTCCTTCCTCTTCAGCCTCTTAAATGGTGGGTTTAATAACAGCGGTATTTCCGGCATGATTTTCACTATCTTCTCATAAACCTTGTTGACTTCTTCTGAATAGTATGGTTTGTTTAAGTCTTTTGCTATCAGCAGAACAAGTGGGATTATATAGACTTCATCAAACTCAACCTCCTGAGTTTTAATGTCATGAATTCTCTGTTCCACTCCCATCGTAATCCTTTTATGGCACACCGGACACATCGCTCTGCCATCAGCTCCCGTAGAATACTTACATTTCCTATGACCAGAAAAATGATACTTCCCCAAAGCTGGTGGGAACTCTATTGTTTTCACCTTATGATCACGGAGATCGGTTACGATCCCATCCCACGACAGTTCTCCCGGGAACATAGTTACTTCCCTTCCTATGTTTGGGGTTGAATGTGCGTCTGAAAACGATACGATAGGCACTCGATCAAGACTCCCTATCTTCCTTACTATGCTCTGATCAGCAGACAGCCCTGACTCTATGGCGTCGGGAATGGCGTCCATTGCATCGAAAATTGTATCACTCCTGTTTCTTTCTCCGAGGATACCGTTGTAGGGAGTGAGACAATGAGCTGGTATGAAGAGTACCCTTCCTTGTGTTGCCTTAACTTCATCGTAAAGCTCTTGGGCGGTAAGCTTAAGAACTGGCCTTCCATCCGCTTCCATACTACCGTAGGGCTGGAGGGCCTTCTTTGCCAGTCTTGCCACACCCATGTTAGGGAATACCAGTAGGATGTGGACGTGTCTTCTGTTCTTTTCACAGCTTACCTCCACTGTTGGAATGAAGTATGTTTCTTTCTTCTTATAATACAGCAGTCCGTTATCATCGTCAGCCTTCATCTTATTTATTTTATCCATCCATACCGGGTGGAAGCAATCGCCAGTCCCCATCAAGGTGATCCCTTTTACTCTGGCTACCAAGCTTATTTGCTCTATCGAAATGTTCTTCGACGTGGCCTTAGCATACGGTGAGTGGATGTGGAGGTCTGCATAGTACATTATTTTTTACTCTTTTTATTTTTTGAACTTTTTGGCCTTCCTCTTTTTCTCTTCACGGTAAGCGGAATCAGATTAACCACCTTTTCCCTCTTTTTCCAATCGGCAGCAAAGCAATTTAAGAGTTCCCAGCGTATTTCTTCGCACCGCTTACTGATTTCTAATAACTCTTCTTTGAGTTCGAGGACATCCAGTATTCTCTTGATTCTCTCCTGTATGTTCATTAGCTTTCACTTAAACCCATCCTTCGCATGGCATCCTTACCCTCCCGCATTTTTTACAAGTTGCATTGAGAGCATTATGTTTATCTGCTGATAAATTTTCATTTACCATTATTTTTTCATCCGCCTTAACAAACTTACCGCATTTAGGGCATACTCGGATAAAAGTTAACCCGCAGTAACTCACCCATACGCTATTATTTGCATAGTCGAACATTAAAACTTAACCTTCCAACGTTCAGCCCATAGATTTAATTTGGCCTGCCCCATCATGTCTAAAAGCTGTTCGGGGTGTGGGTTATCTCTAACTGCTTCTACCTTCTCCAGTATGTAGGAAGCAGATTTATTCAGTATTCCTTCGTCATGTTCCATGAGTATCGCGAATACTATCGCCTGTTTTATGTTCATTTATTTAGCCCTATGAAAGGTGTAGCATTACCCCAGTATTGAGGAACCTTACCATCCCATTTCTCAATCCACCTAAGCTCTGTAACCTGTGGACTGTTCTTAATGGCCAGACCTTCTATCCTGATCGCTTCAGCCTTTCCTTGAGCGGCCGTGATAACCTGTTCTTTCTCCACGGCAATCCTTGTTAAGTCCATGTCAGCCTGTAGCTTCAACTGTTCAGCCGTAACCTTCGCTTCAATAGCATCGTTAAAGCTCTTACTGAAATCAAAGTCAAGAATGTTAAACTCGTCAACCATTATCCCCCTACGCTGAAGCCGTGAGATTAGCCCTTCTTTTATTTCCGTTGAAACTTTTTCCCTTTTAGTCACCAGTTCATCAGCCTGATACTTTGCTGTTGTAGCTTTAACTACTTCCTGTACCGCCGGAGAAATTATTCTCTCTTCATAAGCTGGCCCCACATCTTTCCATACCCTTCCTACTTGCAGGGGATCGAGGTGATAGTTAAGTGCAATCTTCGACGTTACTATCTGTAAATCCTTAGACGATGCTCCCGCCGCCACCTCTTTCTTTGTTATCCGCACCTCTATGTCCTGCACTGACTGAACCATTGGAATCTTAAAGTACAGCCCTTCTCCCTTCACCCCCGGCTGAACAGCGCTGAATTGCAGTAGTATCCCCCTGTATCCAGCCGGGACTGTTCCCCATGAGCCGAGCAGAAAGATTAGTCCTATCAATAACAGGATTGAATCTATAACGATGTTACCTATGTGAACGTCTCCATCGAACTCATTAACTTTAGTATAGTATCTTCCCATCTTCCCGACCCTCCTTATTAAAATAAATTAAAAAAATTTGATCTCAATGGCCGCTACTTAATTTAATCACCTCCCTTCCATACTTCCCTTGGGTTCCATCCCCTCCCTTCACAGCTAATACATCCCCCCTCTTCTTTTTTACATTCTTTTTTTCCGCACTTATCTTTCATTATCCATGCTACATAAGGTCTTGTTTTGCATCCATGGTACACACATCCCTTCCCTTTATAATGAGTATTACTTTTTACTAATTTTCCATCCTCATCTACTACCCTGTATGCCATGTTTTTTTCCATCAACTTATTCATAGCCCCAGATACCGTTTGTGGATAATCTGGAATCCCCAATTCTATACCTATTTCTCCATAGTTCATGTCCCCCTTTTCACACAGCGTTTTCCAAGCTTTAGTATTGATAGCTTTAGTTGTTCCTTTTTTATCTCTATGTTTTGCTGATTCTTCTGAAGTCTTTACTTTATTGTGTGGTGATTTCCCCGGAACATCATCTTCAGTAAAGGCTTTCGCTCGATAATTAACATCGTTTATTGTTACATAACCACTACAAAGCCCAACCTTCATCGCCATCCCCCTCATCAAATCAGCGGGGGTCGGGGCTGCTTGCCGCCTTCTGAACGATGGAACATCGTGAAGAACAGCCCCATACGACCCCGCTATTTCATTTGCGCTTCTTCCTTCGCCCCAACTCTCTCGCTATATCCCCTGTCTCATAGTCTGTTGCCTGTGCAGCTTTCCAGATCGCCAGCCCGGGCTGTAAACCCTTCTCCATCAGTTCCTTTGCCATCTCGCAGGCATCCATTAAATTCTGATCGACACTCTCATCATCCAACGTATCATTGCTAGGTTCTCTCATCTCAAACTCCTTATCATTACACTCCATACAGTACACCTTAAATGGCGCGTCCAATCCTTTAGCATAATACCCTTCGCCATGCACATCTATTTCCTTCCCGCACACAATACATTCAATCATAACGGATCAAGTCTCTGAACCACATGGGGAAAAGTCCCACGGTATCTCTTTGATTGAGTATCCTGCCTATCTGCTCATCAAATAAATAAACCGTACAGTAGTCATCTTCATGTCTGAACCCTCGCCCGCATCCTTGAATGATAGACTGCACTGCATCACTCGCATACCACAGCTTACCCAATCTACCACTCCCTCTCAACCGTGCGTTAACCTGCGGGTCTTTAAGATTGAGGAACGGTGCTTTCAACCAGATAATCCACTCACACATGTCGTCGGGCAAATCAAGCCCTCTGGTAGAAGACGGGCTCACCCACACTGCCCCTTCAGTCTCTTTAAACACCTCATACAGCTCTTTCTTATTCTTGCTTTCATGAATAATCAGCCTGTCGTCATGTAAATCCTCCAGCAGTTTAGCCAGCCAAAAATTAACCGTGTGGATAATTCCTCTCCCCGGCTGTTGACCAAGCACATGCCTTACTGCTTCCTTTACTTTATTAAAAGTAAACTCATTCTTATTAGCATAGATCATGTTGAATCTATTCTCATAAATAATAGTCCTGTGCGTGTTATCCCACACGTTAGGAAGGTCAAAGTAATCCAGTTCATTGTCCTTGATCCCATACATCCCGCAGAACACTTCCTTCGACGGTATTGTAGCGCTCATAAAGAGAAACTCAAACCCGTTGGTGAACAAGAAATGATCGACTAGATTTCTCGTCAGCCAGATAGGCTTGAGCGTTATTGTTTTCCTTGCCTCATCGTACCTGAAGATCCATTCTTCCTGTAGGTTTTGCGTAGCCAAGAAGTCGAGCTTCCATTTGAAATTCGACAGGCCTTTAAACTGTCGTAGTTTCCTGACCTCAGCAGCCGTAGGCTTTCTATTCGCAACCGCTTTTCTTATATCCTTAATGTCCTCTTCCAGATTATATGCAAGGATACCAACCTCAGCTACTTTAACATCCAACCACGCTTCTATTGCCTTGATTGAAGTTTTTTTGGTTGGCATCTCCTTGTTGATCCCCATGTACCCGAGCTGATCCTGTGAGAACTCAAACGATACAAATCCCGTGAGCACCCCTTCCAGATCATCCGCTTCATCTATGATTACGTTCCTCGGTGGGAAGTTTTTAGTAAAGTTAGATATAGTTAGGTAGTAATGGAAATTAAGAACGGTCATCGGTGCGATTAGCGCTTCAGCCTTAGCTTCTTCATAGTCACAGTGCAGACACCTCTTATTCTGAACGCACAGATCAGCCGTTCCATAGATGGGGCAGGGATAATTTCCTCTTCCCAACAACAACCTCGCTTCGGGATAGTCTCTCATCGCCTGTTGTTGTAGCGCTATTGAACTGCAAATATAATAGAACGGTGGTTTAATAGATTCAAATCCCAGACAGGTCTTCCCTATTCCTGTCGGCCCACGGACTACAATAAATCTTCGTTCAGACTCCCTGATCAGGTTTATAGCGGTCTTCTGTGAATCTCTTAACGGCATTCCCTTTAATTTACCTAACGTTGCTGTGTCCATTAGTCTCTTCCAATGTGTGTAAAGAACCTTGTCAGCCTTGTCAGCACCCAATCCTGTGCATCCCTTTTCCTTTTAGCAAAGTATATATGAACCCCATCAACCTCATAAGAGCTTAACGTATGATAGATAGCATTGACATTCATCGAACTGTAGTCTTGCTTCTTCATTACTTCATCTTCACATCCTTCGATCATGATGGCAGACCAGTACATGTCTTTCATCTTGGCGATTCTCTTCTCAAAATTCTTCCTTCCTTTTCCCAACGACCCGAACAGGTCAGGGATCGACTTCCTCTCAATCGTTATCTTATCTTCCATCCCCTCAATGGAATAATCTCCTACCTTCAATCCATACTCCTTAATATAGATGTCAGGTTTAAACAACGGCCGCTGTTCCCTTGTGTCTTGTATCATCATGAATCCTTTTGGAATTATAATCTTAGGCCGTTCCCGGGGGTAGACCAGTCGGGGCATTTTCATAAGGCGGCTTCCGAAAAATAGGGGGGGGGTTATTTTTAAAAAATCTTAATATATACAATGCATTACAATAAAAAACTGTGGGTAGCTCGCTAGTAACTAAGTGTAACTAAGTGTCGAGATTGCTATTATCTTTCACTTTGAATTTTAATTTATAGCGAGCCCCCACACTCTATGTCGGGAGCACGACATGAGAGTTAATCAACGGGCGGCCCAAAAAAAAGAGCCGTTTTTAACTTGTGTAAGTTATCCCCAGCCTTCTTCTTCTTCCGCCTTCGCTGCTGGAGTTGCTGCCGGAGCCTGTTTCGTAACCGGAGTAGAGCCTTTTCCCTCATCCTCATCGGTCTTATCGTTGTATTTCTTGAGCCCGCGGAGATTGGCGTAGGTTCTTACCTGATCTTTTCCATCTTTATCCGTGTATTTGCTATCTTCATGCCGGATTTTCCCGCGGAAAGTTTTGTTAGCCAGTTTGTTAATAGCTGAATCAATCAGCTTGGCACATTTCTCGACGCTCATGTCGAGATACTTCTTCCCCCATTCGTCAGGTTTGAGGTCATCGGTTATTTTGTAAGCTTTTTCGAGCACATCTGCTGTCCCTGTCCAGTACAGGAATTTAGCAAAAGAGGTCTGTCCCTGTGACTTCTCTAAATTAAAGCTCGGGAAAATAATTCTTCCTTCTTCGTCTGAATCAATCACCTTGCAGGGAGCGACAAGCCATGGAGTAGGAACACCCTGCTTATCTTTTCTCCACTCGATGTTTGTTTGCACTTCCATGTTGTGCCACCCTTCTGTTGGATTTTCAAATCCACCTAATTCATTACCTACTTCTTTCATAGCCTTATTCCTCCCTTTTATAGTTTAGAATTGTCTCCCAGTTAAGCGGAAGGTACGGTTTGTCCAGCATCGGCCCGCTCCACTTAGCGCAAAAAGAATTAGTTTCATCCGACTGAAAATACACCTCTGGCGGAAAAACCACCTTCCCAGCTTCATTCCTGTGCGTTTGAACCCTGCCAATCAAGTCGAAAAACCCGGGCATGTCATCACCAAAAGCCCTTCCTGCCAAATTCGGCCCTGCCGACAGATCACGGTTCCACTTTGGATCGTCTCTTTCCAGTGCTGTAATAATCACCACCAGTCCATCTGATGCAAGGTTTCCCAGAGCCGCTGATACTTGCTTCATTAGTGCCGATAAGGCTCCGTACCCGGCCATGTCCGTTCTTCCAAGGTTTACCAGCTCTCTTCCTGATTTCTCAAACACCCCGGCTTTTCCTGTCTCCCTTTGAATCTGTCCTAATAACGTAGTGTTCATTAAATAAGTGTAACTATCAACGATAACCGATTTTGAATTAGCTACAATTTCTTCCCGGTTTTCAGTTATATCATCCAGTAAGTCCTCAAACGTTGAAATGTGTCCAAGTCTGAACCCCTGAGTTAAATCAACATTCCCTTCACAGGTCTGCTCCACTGGTCGTTGCTCGCACTCATAATAAACACATGGTTTAGGAGCGGTTTTTAAACATGAAACAGTCTTCCCCACCCCGGTTGGGCCATAAATAAGACATAAGGCCCTGTTCTTCTGTTGTGGATCACGCCATCTTACTACCATTAATTATCACCTCCCCTCATCGTGTTCTGCGTTCAAACAAGTTCCAGTTTATATTCCCGGTCTCATAAATCGAGATGAACGAACATTTCCCGGGACTGAAGCAGTTCGCCGTTTTCTGCACAAAGTATCCCTCCTTGCACGACATCTGAATCTCCCTTTTAATCCAATCCAGCTTATGCTTAAAGGCAACCAGATCAAATTCATTAGCTCGATAAGCTCTTCCCCACTTCGGGGGAGTTTGTGTTGGCTCATACTGTGGGAAGTAGTGGTTCATCCGACGCAGAATGTCTGCTTGAGTTCGGGCAATCTTACCCTCAATTTCTTCATCCATCTTATCTCTTAACATGGGGTTCCTGATAGGTAGCATATAACTTCTTTGGAAGGATTGGTTCATATAACAATAACGCTCAAGCTGATTTTTTGCAATAGGATTATTGAGGTAAAAATCCGGGCTGGCTCCAAATTTGATTTCCCCGAGCGACCGCCCTTCGTCAAAAACAAGATCAACGAAACCTGACATTCCGTTCTTGTCGAGTGCGACTTCCCATTCGGCAGGGTGGGGGAGTAATTCTCTTTGCATTATAATACCATACATCATGTTTACTGTGCTTTTATGAATCTGTTCTCTTTCCCCAAAGTGCTCGGGCATCCCAGTTCCCGACAGGAGACGCTGTAATTCTGATCCCATCCTCATAGGTAGCGGTCTTAACTGATCTACCATCTGTAGCCCCTCTATCTGCTCCAAATACCACTTGAAGGGGCATCGTTCCCAAGACGTAATCTGCGAGTGAGAAACGATAATTTTTTCTAATTTTGTGCTTGCTATCCAATCTATGCACCTGTAGTATTTAGCTGTATCGCTAGTGCAGTATCCAGCATCCCAAAACCTACAACCTCTGCTATCACCCCTGCGCTCACGGTACTGACAACTCATTTTTTTCTGCCACCTTATAAAGTTTAATTTCGCCTTGACTTGTTACTATTTATATGATAAAAATTATAATAAGTCAAGGGAAAAAATGAAAGGGGGTGAAAAAAATGAGAATCGATCAGAAACACAAAGAAAATCAAATGGTTGTAAAGAAGAGAAAGATCGTTAAGACTGGGAACAGTTTCTATGTGGCTTTGCCACAAGAGTACATTAAAAAATACCATCTCAGTCCGGGCGATGAACTTGCAGTTGTACTAACGAAAGAGGGAAACTTGAAAGTCATGCATTAAGTAAAGGAGAGGGGAGAGATGAAAAAGCATTCGGGCGATCTAAATGGAGACAATTCGGGCAATCACGGTAATTATGTTGACCTCAACGATGAAAGAGTGCAGGAAAAGATACTCAACTATATAAGGAACGGCGTCCCCGCATCAGACAAAAAGTACGGGCATCACGTCAAGTTACAGACCAAATGCATCCCGGTACAGGCCGACATCCTTGAATCCATCAGGGAGAAGGCCCCTGCCGGGTATTGGAAGAATCAATCTGAACTACTGAGGTCAATTATCGCTGTTGGCTGTTATGTCACCCTCAGATTTCTCAACCACGGGGAAGAAATAAAGTCCATGGCGAAAGACTTCAAATTATTAGAAATCATAAATCTTATTAATAGACAGACAAGAGAAGGCGAGCTGGAAGAGGAAGCGAGAAGAGCAATTTTCTCCACCAACACCAGCTCTTTTAACAAGGAAGCGGCCATCGATCAGCTCCACGCGTTAATTGAAAATCAGCGCCAGCAGGGGTGAAAAATCAAAAAGGATACCGTACTACTTTGAAGTATCCCAAAGTACGGTATCCCTGCTTTCGATTATTCTTTAAATTAATCATTCAACCTAACCTCTAACCACCCCCTTTTTTTGTTAGTATTATTCTTCGGTTAATACTAACAACTCAGTTGACAATACTAATGGAATTATAGGGATACAGTATCCCGTCCTAAAGTATCCGTGAAAGTATCCAATACGTAGTATTATCTTTTTAATTAATGCTAAAATGGGGCGGGGGCCAGATTCCCTCATCTGACACACCCACCCCATCATCTTAACGCATGCTCATTCTTTACTATCATTATTCTGGAAAATTATCTCCATACCACCTTTCATGCAGATTATCCAGTAGCAAGTTAATGAGCTCTTGGAAGTTCAAAAACTCTGGGCATTCATAGGTAAGCTCTCTGGGGCCATCGGGATAGATGGGTCGGCCAGTAATTAAGCTCATCTCAGGCCCATTCATAAATTGCTCTACAGCCTGTCCTAAACATTCGGCATTACACCCACCCTGCCTAGCACAGTAGAAAGGCAACCACAGGGCAAACAGGTCTATGTATTGTGCTTTTTGCATTACTTCCATGGTGCTGACTGAAGCGGATTGGAGACCACCTTCACAGGCATCGCCGATTCCATCGTGATCGCTGTCTTCCTGATTCAGACTGCAAAAAGCCAAACACCCTCCACAGGTACTATGTGTATAGCAAACATCTCCGATGTGATTGCCATTAATACACGTTCCCTTATCTCTTCCATTCGGTATTGTAGGACAGTTATCTTCAACGTCATAATAACTGTCATCA
>Ga0307377_10006349_pt1 | contig 12407 bp, 14 predicted proteins | sample TR3MG_FD_202535 | JGI IMG/M metagenome (GOLD analysis project Ga0307377, IMG submission 202535) | Soil microbial communities from Risofladan, Vaasa, Finland - TR-3 | ecosystem: Environmental > Terrestrial > Soil > Coastal area > Acid sulfate soil | place: Finland: Risofladan, Vaasa | collected...
GAGGTACGGACTACAACCGAAAGGCTTAGCTTCGCCGTTTTGAGAGAGGATGAGATGATGTCGCGCTGAACCTGAATGAGTTGGGCCTGCGCGACCTCCGCTTCAGGGTTGGATTTGAAGTTTCCGTTCGCATCCTTCTGTGCGGCGGTCATCTTCTGTAGGCGCTTCTTATAGCTTTTGAGAACCTTGACCTGATCGGGAATGACGACCTGCCCGCTGATGACGATGGGAAACCCCAGGGTGGAGAAGTTCTGCAACATACCGGGGAAGGTGGCGTCCGGCAGCTCTTTGAGAGAGATCACCGAATACAGATACCCATCGATATTGAGATACGTTTCCGTTTCATTGAGAATGCTTGATTGAGTCGCCTGCTCTCGGGCACTGCGATACTCGAACAGCTCTTCGCCAGGTACGTAGGGCCGGTGGTCGCGCCTGGTCGGATGTTGGGAATGCTTCAACTCTTCGAACAACTCCTGAGTAGAGAGTCTCCGGGGACCGAGGTTGGCCGCCTCCATCGCCCCCTCGATTCCCCGGAGAATCGACTCAAACTCTGCGAGGTAGGTCTCATGCTCCTTCCGAGTTCGCTGGATCGCCTTTCTCTGGCTTACGGCGAACCCGCCTAGCTTCCGGTTCTGTTGTGCAGAATGATAGAGCTTGGCATGGATGCGAGGGTCCCAGATGAAATAGACATGAAGCCTGTTTTCAAAAAAGAAGCCGCTGCTTTCCTTCCGCCTCCACATCCGGAGACGGTGCGTATCCAGAGCCATAACCTCCGACTGCTCGGCGCGCTGCTGACCGACGTAGCTGTCCAGGAGATCCCCAAGATGCTCGGAGATTTCATAGCGAAACTGGATGCGCATGCTAACGTCGGGCACGCTACGGAAGAGCGCCTCAAGCATCGACTTGGTCTGATTGCGATCACCGTCAGTCGCGAAATAGGCCAGAATGCCCCGCAACTCGTATCCAGCGACGAATGCACCGTTGGTGCGCACCATCACGTTGTCGCCGTTGGGTAGATCCCGCAGTGGGAGCAGTTCACAGACAGCAGGCGCCTTGAGTTTCTTTTCGTGTTCCGCATACGTCATTGGCATAACTCTGTTCTCCCTCCTTGCGCTGGTAGCTCCCCGTCACCGTACAATCTCTCCGCCGCCAGCATTGCGAGAGGCGTGAGCCCTTCGTGGAACCGTGATGCAAAGACAACGCAAGCAAAGACTGCCCGAGCGGCTTCTGCGTCGAGTTGCAGGTTCACCGTACCGTCCGATTCCGCCTTGATTGACGCCTGCATATGGCTATTCCTCCTCCCCGTCGACGTAGGCCTCTAACAGTTGCGAATCCCGCTCAAGGGCGCACCACGCATGCGGGGCGAAGAACGAGCGCAGGAGGTCGGTCAGGTAACCGCGGGGCCTGCCGTACTTGAACAGGATCAGGAACGGAACCGCCAGCACAGGCACGACGAACTCCATAAAAATGTTGAGGGGTATTCCAAAGATGTGTGCATTGTTGCCTGCGAAATGCGCAAGTAGATTCATGAGGGCCGCGAGTGCTAGCACCAGAATCAAGTCCTCGAATTCGAGGCCGAGGAACGTCACCTTGGTATGAAGGTTCCGGTGAACCGGTGTCAGATCGAGACTCATGACATTCTCCTCAGATTCCGTGCGCCTGCGTAACCATAGACTCGGCAAGGCGCACCATACCCGAGACCATTAAGGCGGCTATCGCCGCGATGAACTTACGAATCCAAGTCGACCCGGGATAGATCTCCGAGACCACTCCCCCCATGTGCAAAGCCATCGCTGCGAGCTGGGTCAGCGCAAACATGGGCAGAATCACGTTGGCAGTCCAGTTCACTAGGCTCATGATTGCCATCCAAAAACTGTCAGCGCTGGTTGGACCCGCATGTTGAACAAAGCCTTCAAGCGCACGAAGCATGCCGGAGCACATCAGCGACGCGAAACCGCCATAAAGAAAGTGCTCGAAGGGACCACTCTTGCTGTAGCGATAGACAGCTGCCGAGAAGAACATGCCGGCCATCGTCGGCATCATGACGTTACCGGCCCAGGAAGCGAGATTCGTGATTGCACCGTCAAGACTCATCAATTACTCCTCAAGCCGCCATGGCCTGGAATAGCGTGAGCAACCCACTCACACTCAGGAATGAGATCGCGGCAAAGACCATCCGTGTCCATGGTCTATGTCTGACAAAGTTGATGACCGCTCCGACACACGCTAATCCCGCTGCCGCGGGCATGATTTGCCCGACGATGTAGTTCCAGAGAGACGTAAGCATGTCGGTGGTCGCGTACTGTCCCCCCGAGTTCCAGCCCTGCATGAGTTGCATGGTCGCGGAGAGAGACATCAAGAAGAGCGCGGCGATGACGGACGGGAGAGGGTTTTCTCCAGCAGCTCCGTCAAGCGTCGCCTTGAGAACGAAGTAGGCGGCGAGGACCGGGACCAGCTTGGCCACTACGATTTGATTGACGAAGGCCTTGAAGATGGTCTCCATACTGGCGATCCAACTCGTTCCGATCGAGCCACTCGCGGAAGGAACGGTGATACCTTGTGCCGCAATCCAGGACAGCAGTTGTGGAAGTGTCAAAAGGACCACGGTCCACAACACCCACTTTCCAGTTCGTCCATTGACGTGGAAGTTGGTCCCTCCTTCATGACGCAAACTCACCCCTGCGGCAGTTAGCGTCAAGAACGCGGCCGGCACAGCGAGATCGAGCAGCATCTGAAGAAGGTCGAGAAGGAATTGCGGCACTGGCATGGATCGGACCTCGTCACTGGATACCTTGCGCTTGCGTGATAAACCCTTCGGCCATACGTCCCAGACCGGAGATCACCATCAGGGCAACGCCAGTAACGCCCCAACCCAAATAGCCCCGGCCGCTCTTGAAGTGCCATCCAGCGACACCCAGGCAGGCAACAGCAATCACTGGCGCAATGACGTTGCAGCCCCAATTGACAATGTTCAGAACGGTGCCTTCGACGGTAGTCGCTTGCTGCCCCTGGACTGCCTGGCCGAACTGGGGAGAGGTTCCCAGATTCTGGGCAGCCGCTGCGAGAGGCGCTACGACGTTCCCCAGGAGGATCAGCCCAAGGGCGAACATCAGAAAAACACGAACCCAGTCTCTTTCAATTGGGCGGTGAAAGACTTTGGTGAGCGGCGCGGCTGACCCTTGAGAGCGTCGCCAGATAGCGGGTGCGATTCTCATTTCATTTCTCTCCTGGACTCGGCTGCTCTGGGCCTCCGTGTCGAAAGAGAGGATGGGTTCTAACCGAAACTCGGTCAAATCCGAGGAGATTAGAAAGCGGCGCTTGGCGCTATCTCCACTTTTTTGTGTAATTTTGCGGAATCGGAGCGCATCACAGCCTTTTCTGGGAATTCCAGCGGAGTAGCCCCGTCCGCGACAAAGAGCTAAAATCCCTGTCAGGATTGGAGTGGACCTCTCGAGGCAAACTCGTTGGTCTGGGGCTCATGGAATGGCAACGCCACTGCAACAAAACCCGTATCGATGCGATCAGTGCGGAACCGGCGAGATCGTAGCTGTCCCGCTCCTCCACCAACAGGGTACGCGGTCCTATTCTGGTACGTTTAGTCATGGGACCAGCCAATCCTATTCTGCACAAGTAGCGGCGCCACCTCGTCCCCGGAGTTATTTGCGGCCCGTCATTCTCTGGGGATTCGCAATCCTGCTTTTCTTTTTCTGGAGCTATGCGGGTCTTGGTGCGATATTTGAACACCCAACGACAACAGCGATGAAGGGGAGCGTAGTAGCCGTTTTCATACTCCTATGTGTTGTGTGCGTTGTTGGGTTGCTTGCCAGCCTTCGCCGGATTGCCCGCTATAATAGAGAGATCTACCCACAACTTCATTGGGACTGGACGCATACCTATATGTGTCGCCGTTGCGGTAAGAGCAGCCTCATCCCTTCGTAGAGATTCTGAAGAGCCCTAACGCGACAGTGGAGCAAGATCACCTACAGCATGCCCGTTCCCCTTTCGCACAGAAAGTAGTTGGGAGCGATCTCGACTCAAGTTCCAATGAGCATCGGGGTCGTCGCTTGCTCAGACGCATTTTGGGTGTGAGGGGCTTATCTTTGCTCTTCTCGCTACCGGGTAAAGCAAAGGTTTTGACTCAATTGAAACGGAGCAATTGGACCGACAGATGCTCAATTGCACACTGGGCTCCACGGGCTGCAATTTGCTCATTCAAACAAGGGGAACGGGAGGTCCGTTGGCCCAACTGCGGATTGGGTAGTTCGGAGCGCTATGGACTCAACTCGGGATCGGTCCACAATCCTCGATGGCCGCGCGGTCGAATAGAACGACCCCGCCACCAGCGGGAACGCCCTTTTCTGAATTCCACTCCGTAAGCCGGTTTCGCTGGTTGCCCGGATGCCGGTAGAGACAATGACACACTCTCAATAGGGCAGTAAAAAGCCCTGGCTAATCAGCCAGGGCAGGGAGATTGTGACTCTTTGTGCCTACTGCGTTGCCGACGCGATCTTGTGAAGCTGGGCGGAATTCTGTTCCTGCTTCGTGAACACGATATAGATCTTCGTATCGGCCGGCACAGAAACAACGACGCGGCTATTGGCATTGAGGTTCATAACCTCGGAATCCCCAGCTGTGCCAATGTTCTCCGCCACACGTTCTCGCAGTATATCGTCCTCAGAAAATGCCGCACTGCTGTTGTTTCCGGCTATCTCCGCAAGGACGGAACCCATCCCCGATGCGGCTCTCACGAGAAAGTTCTTTCCTGTGTTCTTTCCGAAGACATTCCCTTTAATCGGTCCAAGATCGAGTCCCGTACCAATCGCATCGATCTTCTCTCTAGCCCCGTCCAACAACCGGATCTCATCGAACTTCACGCTGACAAGCCCACTTCGGTCAGCCTGCTGAAGTTGTCCATAAACGCGCGCTCCTGCGGGAACAACGATCTTGTCTCCGATCGCATAGGTGTATTCCACGACGGCGACCACAGGGGCCTGCACCGCGCTCGAAATTTGGGTTTCAAGCTTCGCCTGAATGCGTGTTCCCGGAGTTATGTGCAATAACGGCGCATTGTCGCCGCCAGAATTGACATTGTTCGTTGCGTCCGTCCGGCTTTGAATCTGGCTGCGAACGAAGATGAGGGACGGCTCCTTCAACGTGTTTTGCTGCTGCGATGGTGATGCCGGCGTCGGTGTTGGCTCGCCGTAGGGTTGGGGCTCTTCCCACTTCTGCTGCGTTTCGGCGAACGAAGGAACATTCCCCAAAGAGCCAACCGCCGCTGGCTTCGCTGCAATCTGCCGTAGAGCAGGTGCGGAATTTGCCCGAGAAGCCGTACTTGCATCTGTCGAGCGCGTGCGTCGGATGTCAGAAGGCGCAAGCTGCCCGCTTGCATTATCCGGAGTTGGAGTGCGAACAGTTTCCATGATGGGCGTCACGCTGCCTTTTGGTCCCTTAAGCTCTAGCTGGTTTGCCTGCGGCGCAGTCTGTTTCCCAACGGTTTGCTTCTTGGGAGACTTTCCAATGACCGCCGTAAAGACAAAAAACAGTACCGCAGCTGCCAGGCCGCCGCCGAGAACAATTAGCTTGGTTTTGTCGATTCCACCTGTTGCGTTGATCCCGGCCCGTGTCGCAAAACCGGAAGCAGGGACTGCCGCAGGTTCGTCGCTAACCTCCGGGTTGGTCGATCCATTCGCCGGAGGCGGCATGTGCGAGACCTCGGGTTCGGAAAGCTCATCGAGCCGAGGAGATAAGCTTCTGTTGCCGTTCGTGTTGTTCTCACTAATACTCATGATGTTCAAACTCCTCTCTACTAGCGATCGGACGCGATGGGTGGGGTGAACGGAAGACGGATCAAGATCGGCTGATCTACCTGATTTGCTTGCGCAAGCTGCAGAAACAGCCTCTCCGTCGATTGCTTGAAATTCGGGCGGTCGAACATCACGACACCGTCAACGCGTCCACCTGGCTCAAGCCTCGTCGCACTCAGCTTGTAGTCGCGGATTTCGAGTTGGTCGGAGATGATGCCTTTGCCTTCCTTCTTCTTCTTTTTCCCCACCTCGCGGCCACTAATCTGTATCTGCGGCGGAACGATCTCGACCGGCTGCTCTGAACTGTTGTAGATGGAATAGGAAACAACCGTCTCATTGTTCCATTGCCGGATGTCGCCAATGGAGGTCTCGATTTGGTTGCCGTCCCATTTGGTCCAATGAGGTGCATTGACTCGCTCCTGTTGTTCGAACTCCTCATCAAGAACGGAAGGAGCGATCATGTTGGGTCGCGCGCCCGATCCCGTAGCGCTGGGTTCGGGCTTTTTGTCCCGGACCTCGGGGAGAGGCAAAGACGGAGCATCAGAAACGATTAAGAAGCTTCGTTTAGCGCGGTATTCAATCAAGAAATCGACGGGTGCATTGGAACTGTTTGCCGCAGCACCTTCACTGATGAGTTCCAACGTCACATGCTGGCCCGACTTGGTTGCTATGAGAAGGTTCGACTCGGCCGGATTCTTGGTGATGGGTTTTACATAGACGTATTCTGGTTCGCCCTCACTGTGTTCCGCCTTAAAAGATCCAGGGCTTCCGAGAACAATGGAAGTGATCTCGTCGGGCATATGGATGGACGACTCGAACTCGGGCCGCAAATGAAGAACGGTGACTTCGTTCGGATTGATGGTGACCGTAGCGACGCGCCCGCTTACGGCAGGGCCAGAGGCCTGGAGCCGGAGTGGAAAGAGGATTGCGACCGGAATTAGCCAGCGAAGTTTCATCGTGTTCATCTCCTCTTCAGCCTTCCGGCCGCATATTTTCGCATCATGTACTGCCTTCGAACCGCCTGGACGTACGCAATGACGTCCGGATTGCGGTAGTTGAGCTGCTTCTGCCCTACCCAGCGGTCACCCGCGTAATAGGCCGCGGCAACCAGACGAAGATCGCCGTGGAACTCCCACATCAAGGTGGTCACGTATCGTGTGCCAGCCGCGACGTTCTGGTCGATATCGAAGGGCCGAAATGCTCCAAAACGCCGTGCAGTCTCTGGCATAAGCTGCATCAACCCCATCGCTCCCTTGTTCGAGAGCGCGCGCGGGTTCCATCGCGACTCCACGTCGATGAGAGCGGCAATCAGTTCGGGTGGTACATGATAATAGTTTGCGTAATGCTGAACGCACCGTTCCGCCGCGGAAGTCGGTACTTCCGCTTGGGTATAGCGAGCAAACGTGAGAAGCAATAGTGGGAACAACCACTTCATGATCCGGCCCCTCCTGGAAACGCCATCTTCTGAGCAAAGCGCGCTCCATCATCAAGGAGGCTCTTGAAGCCTTCGCGGAGAAGCAAGTGGCGGCGGTCCTTCTCGGTTTTCGCCAAGAAGGGCAGCAGAACATCTCGATACTCTTCGGTGACATGATCGGCGCCAAGCAATTGCAAAGCGTTGGCGAAGTCGATCATCTCTGAGACAGAGGGCGGTTTCTCCAACGAGTAGTTGCGAAACGAAAGGGCGATGCCTGCCATCTCGCGGTGAAACTCCTCATCGGCGTCCGGTGTGCGGCTCGCGATGATCTCCGATTCACGTTGCGGGGTCGGATGCTCGACGCGCACGTAAAGGCTACGTCTACGGATCGGATCGCCTAGGCGCCTCTCTTCATTGCTGGTCAGAACGACGAACGGGATGCTTTTGGCTTCAACCGTCCCGAATTCAGGAATCGAGAGTTGCCAGGCGGAGAGGATCTCCAACAGCATCGCTTCAAATCCGTCATCCACCTTGTCGAGCTCGTCGATGAGCAGCACGCAAGGCCGCTCGCACTCGAGGGCACGCATCAGCGGACCGGGGCGAAAAAAGTCACGTCCCTTTAGGCTTGCCTGCAGGGTCTGCCAGTTCTCGTGCTGACCTTTTGAGAATTCCATATAGAGTCGCTGCAGACCCTCGTCGAAGCGCCCAATGGCCTTGTCCTCGCTGACTCCTCGATAGCATTGCAGGCGCTCGACATGGGTATCGGCTGCAGCCGCAACGGAGAGGGCGAGCTGTGTCTTGCCGGAGCCAGCTGGGCCTTCCAGCAGTAGAGGTTTCTTCAGCTTCGCGGCCAGAAAGACAACCTGGACCATTACAGGATCTATAAAGTAGCCGGTCGCTGAGAGTTTATTCGAGAGGTCAGCAAGCGAATCAAACATCGCGGTCCTCCACCAGCTCTGCCGGAAGTATTTCCGCACAACTCGATAGGGCCGCGTCGCGGTATCGAAACAGCTGCTGCAGATCGTAGTACGCGCGAACCCACAGATTTAGGAGCGAAGTCGCCCATAGAGCGGCGAGCAGCAGCAACAGCAATCTGCTCCAGATGATCCCTGCGAATGCTCGCCAGACCGAACCGCCGTAGTACAGGGCCACGACGGCGTCGAGAACTGTTAGCGAGACAGCAAGCGCAAGCCGCCTTGCCCGCTCTCCCATAGACACCTCCCTCAAACGCGCGGAGCCAGCATGGGGCGATTCCGAAACTCGGTCAAATTTGCAAGCTGTCGCAGGGTGGCGATTCCGATTTACTGTTGAATCTGGATTCTCGGTTTGGCTTCCGCGCCCTCTAGGTGCCCCAGTTCTCAATCTGCCGCGTGACAAAGACGGGCGGAGAGAATTGTGCCTTCATTTTGTGAACGCAAACAGTTTTCAGGGACAATCACCAAAGGCCCATTGAGACGGCCACGTGTTCCTGCAGCCTCGTGCCATGGGGAGGAGAATTGTGAGCCCAGTTTTCAGACGGCTCGTCCGCATAGGGAAACGAGATTTTCACGCTGCCATTACGCTGCCAATTAGGTGAAAAATGATACAAAAACCAGCTATTTCGGAGCACCCGTTCCGACGGAAGTGCCTTGTTTTCATAACTACTTAGCAGGTGCGCAAAAAACTGATGAGCTTTTATCCAATCGTGGATGACGAGGAACTCCTCAAAGAACTCGACGGCTGGATGCTTTCCAGTACGCTGAGGGCAATTAAACGTCGCGGACAACTGTGGCAGACCTACTTTCCAGGTGTTCTTCCATCACCGCACGGAAAATCCCGCGCGCAAGTTCTTCAGCTCCGACACAACCCCCAGCAGGGCCATCTTGTCGACTTGAGATTCCCGAGTTTTCTTCGAATTTCGAGGCTCCTGAGGCGCGCTTCATCGACATACGGCGCTTCGGCAGTTGCAAATCCTCGGAGCCACACCTATTATTCTCCTGCTCCGTAGCGCCAGATCAGCAAATGCTTCTTTTGCGTAGCATTGATGCTGCTCAACGATTGATTGATTTCGCTACTCTGAGTTGGCCCCTTTCGATGGTCTGATTTGGCCCCACCTGAAGGCGGCGCCCGTTATCTTGTTTCGGGGTTTCAGTTCCCGGAAACGAGGACGGCTTGGCCACAAGGAGGAGCAAGGTGGAGCTATACGAGCAGATCCGGCGAGAGTACGAGCATGGGGCCGGGACGATCCGCGCGGTGGCGCGGCGATTGGGAGTACATCGGCGGGAGGTGCGTCGGGCTTTGACCAGCGCAGTGCCTCCGGAGCGGAAAAGGCCGGAACGTGAGCGGCCGAAGCTGGCGGCGGCGCTGCCGTTCATAGACGCGATTCTGGAGGCAGATCGCCGGGCGCCGCGCAAGCAGCGACACACGGCACGCCGCATCTGGGCGCGTCTGCGGCAGGAGAAGCCAGAAGTCGCCGTTGCCGAGTCCACGGTCCGTGAGTATGTGCGGCAGCGGAAGCAAGCCATGGGGCTGCTGGGCCACGAGGTTTTCGTACCTCAGTCCTACCAGTTTGGCGGCGAGGCGCAGGTGGATTGGTACGAGATCTGGGCGGAGTTCGACGGCCAGCCGCGCAAGATCTACATTTTCTGCATGCGCTCGATGGCCTCGGGCGCGGCCTTTCACCGAGCCTATCCGCACGCCACGCAACAGGCCTTTCTGGAAGCGCACGAGTTGGCGTTCGCATGGTTTGGCGGGGTGTTTCGCACTCTGAGGTTCGACAACCTGACAAGTGCGGTGAAGAAGATTCTGCGCGGCCGGCAGCGAGAAGAGAGCACGCGGTTCATCGCCTTCCGCTCGCACTGGGGCTTTCTTGCGGAGTTCTGCACTCCGGGCGAGGGCCACGAAAAGGGTGGCGTCGAGGGGGAGGGCGGTCAGTTTCGGCGCAACTATCTGGTTCCGGTGCCCAAGGTACGCGATCTGGAGGAGTTGAACAAGCTTCTGGAGTCTGGCTCGGTCGAAGAGCAGAACCGCATGATTGCCGGCCGCAGCCAGATGATTGGCGCGGCGATGCTGGCCGAACGCGAGCATCTGCTGCCGCTGGCCGCCGAAGGTTTTGATCTGGCGGCCCTGCATTTTCCCAGAGTCAACCAGAGTGGCTGCGTGAAGGTGCTGACCAACTTCTACTCAACGCCATTGCCGGTGGGAACCTCGGTCCAGGCCAAGGTCTATTCGGCCTACGTGGAGATCTGGCATTCCGGACATTGCGTGGCCCGGCATGAGCGCTGTTACGACCGCCATCGGCAGGTTCTGGAACTGGATCACTATCTGGATGTGCTGATGAAGAAGCCCGGCGCCATGGCCGGGTCGATGGCTCTGGAACAGTGCCGCGCTCAGGGTCGCTGGCCGGCCAGCTACGACCGCTTCTGGTCGATAAACAGCCAACGAGACGGCCGCCAGGCAGGAACGCGAGCCATGATCGAGGTGCTTCTGCTAAGCCGCACCTATGGAGCTGCCCGCGTACGCCAGGCAGTGGAAGAAGCGCTGGAGATGGGAACTTCCAGCCTGAGCGCGATCCGCTATTTGCTCAACGTGGACTGCCGGCAGACCTCTTCCCATGCAGCGGCTGTAGAGATAGGAGAGTTGAGCCGCTATGATCGTCCGCAACCCAGCATGGAAGGCTATGAACAACTGCGGCCGAGTTGGGCCGAGTCATCCCAGACAGACTCCGCTTCGCGGATGGCGAACTTCCCGGTGGCGACGGAGGTGGTCCAGTGAGCACAACCCAACCGATCCAGGAGGCCGCCATTCAGCAGTACGCGCGGCAACTCTATCTGACCACCGTGGCCGACCAGTTCGCCAACCTGGCTGAGGAAGCGGCGCGCAAGAAACAGTCGCACCTGAGCTATCTGGAGGCGCTGCTGGAAGCCGAGATCGAGGAACGCGACCGCCGCGCCGTGATCCGGCGTATCAAGGAAGCCCACTTTCCGGCGGTCAAGACTCTCGAGGAATTCGACTTTCAGAGTGCCGCGCACATCCCCGCGGCCCTGATCAAAAAGCTCAGTGAAGGCGAGTATCTGGAGCACAAGGAGCCCGTGGTTCTGTTGGGCGAGACAGGCACTGGCAAGAGCCACTTGGCAGTCGCGCTGGCGGTAGCCGCTTGTCGCCAACGTAAGCGCGTGCGCTTCACCACCGCGGCGGAGTTGGTGACGGAGATGATCGAAGCGCAGAGTCAACTGCAGCTCACGCGCGTGCGCAATCGCTGGATGCGCTATGACCTGGTCGTCCTTGACGAACTTGGTTACGTCGTCATGCCGGATGCCGCGGCGGAACTGCTCTTCCAGGTGATCGCCGGCCGCGCCGAACAGGCACCCCCGTCGAAGCTAATGTCTCAGCCCTTCAAAGTGGCCGGTTTTGAAGTGACCCTAAGTGGCCGCTTTTGGCTGACCCCCGAGGCAGGACGGTGCGGAGGTAAAACGATGGATCGAGACCGCAGAGCTTGGCCGTGCCGATGAGGGTGTAGAACGAAGCAGCGCGCTCGCCGCCGGAATCGGCGCCAAAAAACAGGTAATTCTTTCTTCCAATCGAGACCGCCTGCAGCGCCCTCTCGGCGGCGCTATTATCGATCTCCAACAGACCATCATCGACATAGCGCGTGAGCGTGCGCCAGTGGGACAGTGCATACCGGATTGCACCGGCGGTGTCGCTCTTTGCAGAGAGGGACCGCAGCATCTTCTCCATCCACTGATGGAGGTCGTCGAGGATCGGTTTAGCCTGGGCTCGTCGAACCGAGCAGCGGAGATCCGTTGGTTTTCCGCGGACCTGTTCTTCGATCCCATAAAGTGCACCGATACGGTTGAGTGCTTCCGTCGTGATCGGCGATCGGTGCGTGACATGGATGTCGTGGAACTTGCGTCTGGCATGCGCCCAACACGCCACTTCATAAATCCTCCCATCGCCATACAGGTGATGCAGGCCGGAATACGCGTCGGCTTGCAGGGCTCCGCAGAAGTCCTTCAGGTGCCGGCGCGGATGTTCTCCCTTGCGGTCTTCCGAATAAGCAAACCACACGGCAGGGGCAGTAGTCTGCGCTGCGGGCCGATCATCGCGCACATAGGTCCAGAGCCGGCCGGTCTTGGTCTTGCCGTTGTCAGGAGCAAGTACAGGGACTGGCGTGTCGTCGCCGTGGACCTTCGATCCAGCCAGGACATGCT
>Ga0307377_10006350_pt1 | contig 12406 bp, 17 predicted proteins | sample TR3MG_FD_202535 | JGI IMG/M metagenome (GOLD analysis project Ga0307377, IMG submission 202535) | Soil microbial communities from Risofladan, Vaasa, Finland - TR-3 | ecosystem: Environmental > Terrestrial > Soil > Coastal area > Acid sulfate soil | place: Finland: Risofladan, Vaasa | collected...
ACAAAAGAAATGCTTACTGTCCAGCAGACACCGGAGAAGCCTTACTACAAAGGAAAAGGATCAGAGAACCTTAAAGCGCCTCCAATAAAACTAAATGGCAAGAAGGTTGATAAGGTAGCAGCAGATGATTTTGATATGTGGAAAGAAAAGCTTGATAACGCTGATACAATGTCAGATCCAGCCTCCGGAGCACAGTTACGCAGTGAAATGGTTATGTACTATAACTCTCCTGTAGAGAAGCTTGGAGGAACAGGAAAGTATACTTATGAGACTGCTGTTGCTATCGCTGATTCTATTGACGATATGTATATAGATTACATGGAGGATAAGCCTGTATTCAAGATTGGTGATACTGTCAAGAGTTATGGCACAGCGCAGAGGTTTGAGTCCGGAAAGATCCTAGAGATCAAGCCACTCACAGGCAAGAAGGCCATGACTGTACAAGGCACAAAGAACTATAAATATCTCGTTGAGCTTCCAGATGGCACGACTATATGGCGCAATCAGACCGGTATCATGACAACCAAAGAGGTTGTTCCTGGTGTCGCAGCCGAAAAGGCAGAGAACAATCTTCCTGATCTTCCCAAAGCAACTAAAGTGTTTCAAGGCAGAGGCAAAGCGGTAGAGGAGATCTATAAGGGTATTGCAAAGCCGGTGCTTGGTGACGCTAATTACTATGCTCTGAACAATGAAGACGCAAGCATGTTTGGTGATGATGTTGTTGAGAAAGATATTGTATTAAAGAACTCTTTAGAAATAAGGAACGATACTGAATGGCGAGGATTACAAGATGCAGCTGGTGCTAATGTCGGCAATCAATTCCAGCCGGGAGCATCTAAAGAAGACACAAAAAAGATGGTTAGTGACGCGATTGACAAGATGAAGAGACACATTTTAGCGTTAGGATATGATTCTGTTATCATTAAGATGGATCAAAGAGGTGACTATGCAAAACAAATGAGAAGGGTGTTCGGCATAGATCAGATTGTTGATTACACTGGCCTTGAAGATCAGTTTAGTCCTCCGGTTGAGGTGGATGAGGCAAAGCAAGAGCTTAATAATCTTAACGAGGCTATCAATGAGGAGAAACACCGGATTGATTTTGCAGAGAGGTCTGTCGTAGAAGGTAAGATGACTAGGGATCATGCTGATCAGTGGATAGCAGAGTCTAAGGAACGGATAGTAAGCCTTGAGGCTATCAGAGATAAAGGTAAGAAAAGAATAGTATCTGCGGAAAGACCTTTGAAGATTGGTGATAAAGCATTCTTTATGATTGGTAATGGCAGAACGATTGAAGGTGTTGTTAAGCAGTTCTATCCGAATGGTGATATCTATGTAGAATCCGAAGGAAAAGAGTACGTTGCTAGGCCGGGTGATTACCTAAGACAGAAGGGTGTGATCCCTGCTGTTGATGAGCCTACTGTTGATGTTGAGGCTGAACAGAAAGCTAAGTTAGAAGAGCAAGACAAGGCTAATAAGCAGAGGGCTGCGGCTAATGTATTGGTAGAGAAGGGTGAAACAAGAGCAGTCTATAAGATCAAGATGGATGCTACGATTAAGGTACAGACAGGACATAAGGTTGGTACTCTTAGAGTTGAAGGTGCTCAGAGAGCAGGTTTTCCCGGAACTGGTGAGACAGAGAAGAAGGGTGGACCGATCTATAAGAACCTTACTTCTGCAGATATTCAGAGCGCCTTACAACAGCAGTTAGATGATGTCCAGATTGATGAAGAAATGATTGATGGTGTTCCTTATGTTGTTATCTCCGGCATTCCAAAGCCTATGCGCGGAAGGATCAAGGGCAAACTCAAGTCTTATTTTGCTTCGCCCGGAGGGAAGAAAGGCGTTGGGAATATAGATGCCGCTGAGATTATGATGGCTATTGAGATGCAGGCTAATCCATTCAAGCTATCTGAGGCTGTTGCTGATCTGATCAAGAGACATATGGATGAGCTCTACGGTGAAGGGTACACGCCAAAGGGAGCAGCCGGTGTTCTTTATACTGACACAGGAAACGTATTCATTAAGGCTCTTAATGATTTCTATTCAGCTACTCACGAAATGGCTCACGCGCTAGACCTTAAAGCTGGTGCTCTCGTTCCACTAGCCACACCAATAGGATTTTCGTCTAATGGAAACCCTAAGTATGATCCTAAGACTTTGGCACTACGCAAGGAGTTCACGAAGATATACACTGACTTCTATCCCGGAGGCAAGAAGGATCATAAGCTAGCCAAGAAGATTGATGAAGGATATGCGGTGTTTGTAAGCCACGCTATTGCATATCCAACAGAGACAGCTGAGAATTATCCGAAGATGTGGAAAGCAATTATGTCTGCCGAGGGTATGCTATACAATCCTAAGATCATTGACTTCATTCACGATGCAAAGGATGTTCTTGGTAGGTATCAGGCTCTTTCCCCTATGGATAAGATCCTCTCAAGGATCACTGAGGTAAAGAAGCAGGCCGGAGAGAAGTTCTTAAACCCAGCAGAGATGCTTGTGATGGAGCTGTCTGATGACATATCTTTCCTAGAGAAAGTTGGTGTAGGCGCTGGGCTTAGAAACACAGAGTTAGATCCGTCTATATCTTTGAGATTTTATAGGATGTTGCCTCATATACTTCAGCATAATGTAGGAAACCTTGGATTTACAAGAAGACTAGCAAAAGATATTATCAGTAAAATGCAGGACATTAAAGGCGGCAAGATTTTAGAGAACTTCCAGACTGCTCTTGGAGTACAGTCTTTCATTACGATTGGACCAGATGGAAACCCTACTGAGTTGTATGACTTTAACTGGAAGACGCTTTCTGATTCTATTGAGAACATAAGACACTTTGATGGGTTCCTTGTTTCAAGGCTTACTCACTTTGCTTATCAAAGAATGGATGCGCTTGAGATTGAGGCTATAAAAGCTACTGCTATGATTGAGCTTCTACAGAAACAGGTTGAGCAAGGCATAATGACAAAATCGGCATTCAATAAAGAGATTGAGCCTTATGTTGAAATCTTAAATGATCTTCAATGGCACCAGAATTATCTTAATGAGAATGGAGTTAATCGCGAGGTAGCACAGCAGGCATACACAGAGGCAGCTCCTATGTATGTCAAGCAGGCAGAGATGTTTGATAAGTTAAAGAGGGCTGACTGGGATATGAAACACCACCCTCTCGTCCAGCTTATCAACGATAAAACATATGAGAGAGGTCTAAAGAATACAGGGTACGCTACTACGTTCCGTCAGATTGAGAATGAATTGATTGGTGAGTCTGCGTTCCAAAGGTTTGCTACTAGGGCATCAAAGAAGATCAAGTCAACGTTCATGCGCAAAGGTGGTATGCAAGATATCACCGGACCATTCCAAGGTTCTATTCAAGATCACTACGATACATTTAAGAAGTCTTGGAAGCAGCTCACTCTCAACCGGCTGCACAATGTAATTGAGGCTTACCCAAAACTGTTTCAACCATTGCCGCTAGAGAGAACTTACAATCCTAAGACAAAGAGGTTTCATTATGAACAAGATACGAACCCAAATATACTCATGCTTCGTAAGAATTATAAGAGGTATCCGGTTCTTGCTCATCAGGATTTTATTACATTCTTAGATGAGGCTCTTAATCCTCAGAACGTTGGTATGTTTAGTCAGGTTCTTCTTGCATTCACCAATCTATTTACTAAAGGAACAACTGCTCTCAACTGGCAGTTTGCTGCTAAGAACTTAGGTATAGATCAGTTTTCTGCCGGGTACAATACTCAGACAAATTATATCCCACTTATATCTCCTATCAACAACATCATATCTTATTTATCTAACACAGATTCAGCCCCGGCTCAATTTGCTAGAGAGTATTTCATATATGCGAGAGGATCGCATACGTTTGTTTCACTTCAGTATATGGAGCCAAAGAAGGTATATAATTTCTTAAACACCGAGAAGGAAGGTCTTAACTGGTTCATTGATCAGCTTGAGAATACTGCCGGTAATGTTGGAGACTTTTTATCTACTCCGGTTAGATTAACTGAGCTTCTTACTAGGATGTCAGAGTATATTCGTGCTAGATCACAAGGTCGTGGTGCTATCGTTGCTCTTGAAATGGCCGGTCGTGTTAGTGTTCCGTTTCATCACAGAGGGAGGCTTGGTAGATCAGAACTAAAGAAGACTTGGTTGAGATCACTTCCGTATGCTCCGGCTGCAATACAGGTGCTTACTCAAGCGATCAGGACAGGTGCTACTCCGGAAACTAGAACAAGAGCTTTAATGGTGATGGCTTTGATGATGGTGGGTGCGTCAGGGGCAGCGCTATATACTATGAAAAAAGGAACAGAGGAGCAGAAGGAAAAGTATAAGAACATACCGATTGAAGAGAAGGTAAACTATATCTGGTTTCCTAATCCTGATGGAAAAGGATTTTACAGAGTTCCTGTTCCTAACGAGCTAATTCTTCCGGCAACAATCTTTAATATGGTTATGGAAGATAAGATTCTGAATGCACTCTATACCAGAGAAGAATACATAGCAGCCATAACATCTCCTCTTCCTGATCAGTTAAACATAACAGATCCGGAGGGCATGGTTGTATCTCTTATTCCACAAATAGGCAAGGTTCCAATGGGATTGTTCTTCAACAAAAGAATGTGGCCAAAGGTAAGTGATCTTCAGCCTGATTATATGCGCTTGCTACCACCAGAAGACAGGAAGTTTTTGACTACCTCTCCTGCTGCGACCTATCTATCTGAAAAATTCAGAAAGAAAAAAGGTATGCTTGGTATTGGTTTTCTTGGTGGATATGCTTCTAACTGGTTGTCCGGTGGAGAGGATGTTTCTCCGATTCAGATTGACTCTATCCTTGAAGGATATGGTGGTTCTGGTGCGCGGTTCTTCAGTGGTAAGAAGGGCTTTAAGAACTTGCTTGATGCTTACCACAAGGATCCTCGGTTTGGATCGTCAAGAGATGTCCGGTTCTATTACGATGAAAAGGATAAGCTTGAGAAACTATATAACCTTGCGAATAAAGACAATGTTCTTGTGGATAAGAATAAGATTAGGATGAAGCAGTCTAGGTTCAAGGGTATTGAGAAACAATTTGAATATTATTCTAACATGATGAAGCGTGTTCTGGATAGAGATGAGGATCCGGATAAAGATAAGCTTATACTACAAAAAAGAAAATATATATTAGAAAGAATAGCAGAATATAGGAAAGAATTTTATTGACACTCCATGATATTTCCCTATAATTTATATAACTTATAGGGAGGATCAATGTTAACAAAAATTTCATGCGCTCAGAAAACCGAAGGATTTTTTATTTATACCCCATGCCAATGTATGGATCAAGTGACCTTCGTCACTCCATCTCTGGGCGCACATGGGGTATTTTTTTTGCGTATGCCCCCCGAGATAAATAACTTTTAAGTATAGTCTAGGCAATGCTTTGCGAAAGGAGCTCACCATTCTTGAAATCTCAAACAATTCAATAAATATTTACCGATCTTGCCCAAAGAAATATCAATGGAGATATATCAAAGGATTAACACCTTACAAGAAATCATCTGCGCTTACTCTTGGATCTATTGTCCATGATGCCTTTGATATGTATTATAATGGATTCAGTGAGGCAGAGGTTACAGGATATATCACTAAGACGGCAGATGAAGAAATTGCTAAGTCTCCACCGGATATGGCAGAAGATTTGCTATTGATGAAATATACTGCACTTGGCATGTGGATGTATTACCCTAAAGACTTGTCTGTGTTCTCTAAGATTGTTCCTGAGCTATCTCTCAAAATTAGGTTTGATCGTGGTGTTGATCTAGTTCTGCGCTTAGATGGACTTGTTGAGGTTGATGGAAAATTATGGGTTAGAGAGTTAAAGACAACCGGAATGAGTTTTAGTCAATTTGAACAACGCTGTGAGACTTCCCCACAATGCTCTACATACACTTATGCTGCAAGAAAGAATGGATATCCGGTTGAAGGTGTTATCTTTGATTTTGTTAAGAAACCTTTGTTAAGGAGGCATGTAAGAGAGAGCAAAGAGCAGTTTGGAAAGAGGATTATGGGTGATTTTAAGATGAGACCGATATTCTACTATAAAAGGCACTATTCCTACCGATCAGCAGAAACTCTTGATCTGTTTGAGAAAGATCTGTTTTCTACTGTCAAAGAATTAAAGCGCAAGTGTCGTAAGGGAGATGAGTGGTATAGAAATCCGGATAATTGCTGGAACTTTAATTCAGCTTGTCCATATATGCCGATTTGTTTCCACAAAGATCCAGATCCTTTAACGATTGAATTATTCTTCAAACAAGGTGAAATTAACCCAATGAAAGGAGCAAAAGATGGAAGAGAAACAACCAGTACAGCTAAATGAGGCAGAAGTTGAAGTTGAAACACCATCAGTATCGGTTTCAGAGGAAGTTGTTGAAGATGATGATAAGATAGCAACTAAAGCTGATATTGAAAGGGTAATTGCGTCACTTGACAAGACTAGAGATGCTATTCAGGAATTAACTAAAATGCTTGGTGAGAACATCAAGGAAAATCAGAAATGGTTTAGAGCGGGGAAAATGTAATGAATATACTTGATGGGAAGTTTATCAGTATTCAGCGCAATAAGGTTGAGAGGGGTATCTCTATGATTGTTTATGGGGATCCGGGAACAGGCAAAACCACATTAGCCACTACCCTTGCCGAAGGGAAAACCCTCATAATTAACACTGAGGCAGGGCTTGGTCCGTTGCTAGGTACTAAGCACATTGTTTTCAATTTACGCGAAGCAGTGCTTAATGGGGTAAACATTGAGAAAGCTATGACCGAGCTTTATAAGAAGATCCGGACAAGAGAGTTCAATGTTGAAAATGTTGTTATTGATAATGTGAGTGAGTTGATAGATCAGCTAAAGATCCACTTCACTACGATCAGGGGGAAAGAGTTTCCGGAATTAAGAGAACATGGTGATGCTGCCTATAAAATGCTCTCTTGGATTCATGAGTGGCGCGATCTTCAAGAGTTAGGGATAAATGTGATTTTTAACGCTTGGGAGTTCCCCTATGATATCCAGAAGAATGACGGAATAACAGAAACAAAAACTGCTCCTATGGTTGGCAAAGCAAGCTGTTTTCGTATCTGTGGGCTCTGTGATGTTGTTGCACACTTAGAGGTACACGAGAAAACAGGTCACAGGTGGCTCAGAATAGGCCCTTCACGTCAATATATCACTAAGAGCCAGTTCCAGGGCCTTGAAGCCGGAGAAGTACCTAATTTGACAACTATAATCAATAAAATTAAAGAGTTTGACTACACAAAGGAGATAGAAAAAGATGCCAAAATTACCACCACCATCAAGCAGGGAGCCGGTGACAGCCGGGACATACCGAGTAAGGATAAAAAAGTTTGAACATGGACACTCAAAGACAAAGGGAACACCTCAGATCACATGGCAAGCAGAAATCATTGATGGAGAGTTTTCTGGAAGAACTCTTTGGGATAATACAATTATGGTTGATAATTCTGTTTGGCGTGTCAGTAATCTTTTGGCATCTACTGGTCTTGTTTTTACTGCTGGTATTGACACCGATTCTCAGTATTTTGACGATCTGTGCAGCGCCTCAGTTGGAAGAACATCATATTGGCTCGTAAGTGAGAAAACTTTGGAAACCGGATCTATTGTTAATGAGGTTAAGGACTACCGAAATGACGAAGATCAAGAGCCATTTGAATTAGAGCCTGAGCCTGATGTAACTCCTTCATTTGTAGAGGAATAATGTCAAAAAGACATACCGATACAGAGAAATGGGATAGACCATGGTTTAGGAAGTTGCCTGCAGAGTATAAAGCCCTATGGTTGTACATATTGGACAAATGCGACATAGCTGGTATTTGGTATGTTGATTTTGATACAGCTTCGTATTTCATTGGCACTACACTAACTTATGAAAAATCGCTTGAATTATTGAACAAGCAGATAACTGTCTTGAACAATGGATCCAAGTGGCATGTACATGATTTTGTACACTTTCATTGTGGTGAATTGAACATGTCAATAAACTTCCATAGGGCTGTAAGGCAAAGACTTATAGAAAATGGTTTAACCCTTGACCAAGAGTTAGGCAAGAGTGATAAAGATATACATATACATAAAGGTAAAGGTAAAACAATATATATAGGAGGTGTACACTTTGAACAAATATGGACACTTTATCCTTCTAAAGTAGGGAAGAAAAGATCAGAGAAGTATTTTTATTCCTCAGTACAAACAGAAGAAGATTTTGAACAGATGAAACTCGCTCTCCTTAATTACAAAGCTTCCAAAAGGGTTCGGGATGGATATGTGCAAAATGCTTCAACTTGGTTTAATAACTGGAAAGACTGGATAGAGGATCCTATTACTGATGAAGGTGAACAACAACATACAAGGAAAATAACGAGCTCTATTGACCGGAGCGTAGAAAGGATGTTGAAATGAGCTTAGATGATGCCTTGAAAGCCAAGTGGAAAGATGTAATTCCTGCTTTTTTCAAGAGAAAGCCAAGAGCTTATGTATCGCCTTACGCTCAGGTAGACCTTACGAACCTAAAGCCTGGTTCAGTTGTAAGACTTAGAGACAATGAGGCTCCCCCAACGTTCATTGGTAGTTCAGCCGGTGGGCTATCTGGATATGGATTAGGTGCTCTTGGGAACATAGGTGGTCAGTCGGCTTATCCTCAAGGATCTTTACAGCAATATGTGAATCAGTCTGTTCTACAGGCGCAGTATCTTTACAGAAATTATCCAGTTAGTTCTTATTACTTAGGAGGTGCATAATGACACTTAAAGATTGGTATGAATCATGGAACGATTTTATAAGTCAATTATTTAAGGACTAAGGAGGTAGAGGATTACCAGTTACCTAATTCTCTTATGCGTTGGCGGTGGCGGTAAGAGCAGAATAACACGTGATAAAACTGTGTGGGCTGGGTTTAATCACCGCCTAACCTAAGGAGGTAGAGGATGAAACTCTGGATAGCCGTAAACAAAGAAACCCAAAAGCCTGTTGCCGTTAAAGAATATATGGAAGATTTACCGTTTGATGGTAATTGGCTTATTGAAGTAGAGATAGAACTTCCTAAAGGAGAGCTATGACAGAACAAGAACTACATGATATTTGCCTGACTATTCTAGGAAGATTAGACAGTAAGACATCGGCTTTAGTTAAGGAGATACACCAGAAGCACAAACAAGCCCTTATAGATGAGGTTGAACATTTTCCTCACGCTATCCCAATGGTAGAGCAGATGGCTTACAAAGAGAAACGCATAGAGGAACTAAGGAGGTAGAGGATGAGCGTATTACCACCACCGCGCTGTGAAGTTAGCAACAAGTGTGTAGAATTGTTTAAGAAGTTCTCAGGCGATGCCTTTCAGATCAAAATAGCAGAGCATGTGGCTGATGAGTGGGTGAACCTCTATAAACCACAAGTTTTTAGAGAGAAATTGCCTCAAATTATGCTTGATTATAGAGCATTAAGGACAGAAAAAGAGCGCGATCAGTTCAATAAAGAGAATCCGGACTGGATCAATGGTGAGGAGATGAAGCAGTATGCGGAAAATAAAAGGGGGATTGAGGGCGAAAACAAGAGCAATAGACGATTTCTTACGGAGTGCTTACAGTACCTCAAACAAGATGCCGTTAGGACAGCCAAAATTCGTAGCGTATTGGCCTTACACCAACCTTCCTAAAGCAGATTGGGAACCTTGTAAACTAAAGAGATCAGAATTGCCGGAAGTTCAACCTACTCTTGATGAAGTAAATGGAAAGATAGTTGGAGTATATGCCAAAAAAGAAGAAGAAACCTCGTAATAAGGAGCTACAAGAGAGTAATGAATTACTTTGGAAACAAGTTATTGAAGCGCGCGATGGTCGTAGGTGCATGGTTAAACTCTTATTCCCGGAGATTGCTGTTGGGCATACAGAGATATACCAAGCCGATCATTGTTTCACAAGAGCCAATAAGCACCTCTTTTATGAACCGGCTAATGGAACGATGGTTTGTTCCGGATGCAACATGGCAAAGCATTATGATAACAAGTCTGTCAAAAGAGCAGTTGATATCATTGTCATCGGAAGGGAAGGAGAAGAAAAGTTCCAAGAAATGATGTCTATTGACATGAGGAAGTCGGCTAATGTTAATTGGAATAAGGTTTGGTGGCTTGAAGAACAGGAGGTTATATTGAATAAGAAACTGAAGGAAATCCAGAAGGAAATACCGGGTGTTCCCGGTGTTGTTGAGATCGTTAAGGTAGAAGAAGAAGAAAAAGATGAAGAAGTTGGAGACCTATTCAATGAGCGATAATGTATGGTATGTAGACGCAAGGAGATCAGATATGAAAATACAGATAGTAAGATCAAAGCGTAAGGGTAAAGGTGGGTGGTTCTTCCGGATCGTTGCCAAGAATGGCCGGACATTGTGCCACTCAGAAATCTATGAGAGCATACAAAGCTGTAGAAAGACAGCCAGCCGGATAAGAAATCTTATGGTTGGTGTCAAAATTGAGGAGGTGTAATGAACCAGAGAGTAGCAAGACAGTTAAGAAAGATCGCGTTTCACCGGTGGAAAGAGTTACAACCGGCATATCAGCAGGTTATTTCAGTTAAGAAGATCGGCAAATCTGTAAAGAGTGATTATTACAAGGGGAAAAGGGATGGGATATAAGTCAAGATCAAATTATGGCACCGGATTTAGGGAGTGTAGCCCTAGATGTAAGTGCGAAATGTGCAGGCGAAATAGAAAGGAAGAAGATGAAAGGTGCTCCGGACATAATTCTGCCAAAGGTGGCGTACATCAGGAAGAAAGTAAAGAAATGTAAGCATTGTCATCTAAAACTATCACAGTACAATGAAAATGAATATTGTTTTGCACATACTGTGATAGGTGCAAAGAAAGAAACATCAGACCAACAAATTAGAGAGAGATTAGCTGCAGCTAAATTACGTAAGTACAAGAAAATGGGGTTATGATATGAAAATATATCTGAACTTAGTGGATAAAGAAATTGAGATAGAGGGTGGAACAGAAACTCAAATACAGACAGCAATAGACATCATACAAGAGAGGTTTATTGACTTTCAGCCAAGGATCGCCAAAAGGACGCGTATAACATCCGCGCAATTATTCAAGAAAATGATGGATCAAGAGGAGGGTTAATTATGGTGGATAATATGATTATTGTAAAATGTAAAAGTGTATTCAAAGGTAACGCATCTGTAGGAAGCCACGTAGTAAAACATTGTGAGGAAAAGAAGATACCTATTAAGATCCAAGTTGGTAAATCCATTATGACAGTGCAGCCGAACGAGTTCCATAAGTTCTTTACATTTGGAAGTGGACTAGGAAAGCGGTACAAAGACACAAACGGAGGTGAAGATTACTATCTAAAATACATAAGGTTTAAAGAGGATAGTTTTGCAAATGAAGAAGTTGCTAAATAAACTAATAGCATGGTGGAAGTATCGTTGGGATTGCTACAACAGGGAGATGAAGAAATGACATTAAGACAAATCATACACAAATACATATGGCGTGACCGGGCTACTGTCAACGCTATAAGGGATAGATAGTAGGGTCATATGTTGCCTACTATCCGCTACGGCGGTAGGCGTGTGGGCTAATGCCTCACAGTAAGTCCTACTAGGCTCTCTCAAACATAAACTGGGGGTGGAGTGATGGGCTATTTTAGTAATGGGTGTGAAGGTTCTGATTACGAAGAACAATACTGCTCAAAATGTTATTGGGGAGATAAGGCTTGTATGGTGTGGTTGGCTCACTTAGAAAGGAATTACGAGGAGTGCAATAATGACAAAAGTATTCTGCATATATTTATACCAAGAACAAAAGACGGACTTGGCAACGAAAAATGTAAGATGCTAACACCTTTAGCAATCAAACATAAACTGGGGGTAACGGATGAAGCGATATAAAAGTCTAAACAGAATGATGTGGGATATATCAGGATGGAGGATGAGGATAAGATGGTTTTCAAGGCAGTTCTGTAAATGGGTTAAACATAAACTGGGGGTGGAATGATGAGTGATTTAACTAAACCAAGCCTGTTCCATCAATTTATGGGAGTAATGAAGATGTATTTTGATACACAAGAAGATTATATAAGATTCTGGAGAATAAACGAACATAAACTGGAGGTGGAGAGATAACTACCAGTTACCTAATTCTCTTATGCGTTGGCGGTGGCGGTAAGAGCAGAATAACGCGTGATAAAACTGTGTGGGCTGGGTTTAATCACCGCCTTAAAGACATCAAACATAAACTGGAGGTGGAGTGATGAAAGATAAGATAGCAGAGATTCTTAAAGAGTTCTATCCCGCTGTCTATTTTATGATGGATGAAAGGACTGAAGAAAGG
>Ga0307377_10006351_pt1 | contig 12406 bp, 24 predicted proteins | sample TR3MG_FD_202535 | JGI IMG/M metagenome (GOLD analysis project Ga0307377, IMG submission 202535) | Soil microbial communities from Risofladan, Vaasa, Finland - TR-3 | ecosystem: Environmental > Terrestrial > Soil > Coastal area > Acid sulfate soil | place: Finland: Risofladan, Vaasa | collected...
ATCTGGATGAGCTTCGCGGACCATGTCGGCGAGCCTTCGCTCGCCCTCCTCACTCCAGTCGCGTGTGTCGCTCGACTCGCTCAGCATCTCGCCCCAGGATGCGTTAACGTTATTGTAATCAGAGATTATCTCAAGACACGGAGGAATCGCCACATCGTCCCGAAGATTCCAGAAGTCCTCGCGATTCTCTGGCAAGCCGAGAAGCCATGCCCATCCCTCAAAGGCTATCTTCTCGTTCATCTCTATGACGCCGGAGGGTGGAGGAGAGAAAGCGATCTCCAGCACGGTCTCACCGTAAAGCCTAGCGGCTTCGGGGTCATCGGTCGTGAAGAGATGTCGGCCAGGCGTCAACTCGGTGAGATAACTGGCTCGGGCTTCCTCCTGCGCAAGCCCTCCGCCGCCTGTCCCGTGATAGACGATCATCCTTTGGCCCCATGCCGCATCTGCGACGCCCGCTTCTTTGCGATGCGCCGGATCCTGCTGGCGCACTGATATATCTGCATGATGACATCCTCGGCCCACTCCTCGCCGAGCTGAGCCCGCACGGGCCCGAGCAGCTTATTCGCCGCCTCCCTCACGCCCTCCACCTTCTCAGCCACCTCCCGTACGGCCTTGACCGCCGCGTCATTCTCTACCGAAAGCGTCGGCTCCTTCTCCTTCTTCGCGGTCTTCTTCGCCATCGCTGCCTCCCTATCCTTCGATTACATCGGCCTTGTAGCTGTCCAGCAGAACCTGGGCCTCTCCCTGGGCTGCAAGGAAAGCCTCGTGTGCGTCGCTGAGAATATCCGTGATGCGCTCGGTGACATCGCCGTAGACGCGCTCGTCAGCTCGGTTCGCACCCTCGATAAGGTCGAACGCGTCCACGGCGTGGGTATCGCCTTCAATGATCAGATCGAGCGCCTTCTGCAGCTTGTTCAGAACCTCGATCTCTCGAGCGGTCATCCCCACACCCTCCAGAGCGTCAACGCTCCCAGCAGTATCATTGCGATCCCGAGGATGCCCCTGAATCTGCGTTCGCCGGCACGCTTCACCGTGATCGCCGTAAAGGGCACCGAGGCAACCGCCCCGGCCACTAATGGCATGGTGAGATGCCATTCGGGGTAGATGCCGTTGCAGGCGAAGACGGCCAGGGCCGCAACGCACGTGACGCCCTCGGCGACGGAAGTGATGCCTACGGCCGCCTTGGCTTCGATGCCCGATGCCAGCTGGCCACCCGTTACTACCGGCCCGTAGCCTCCGCCGCTCATCGCCTTGTTGAATGACGCCACCACCCCGACCACCATCAGCCTCCACCATGACAGCTCGTTGATGTGGCGGCGAAGCAGCAGGACCCAGAGCCCCAGCATCAAGACCATCGCGCCGATGTAGGTATTGATGGCGGCCTTGGGAAGCGAGATCGCCAGGTTCGCCCCGGCCAGCACGCCGACCACCGACAGCACCGACAAGAGTATCGTCGCCCTGAGATGCTTGCCCTGGCGAAGGTTGACGTTGCCTTCGCTGTGGTGCGCGAGGCCCGCGAGAAACCCGGTGATGAGCTCGGACGCGAGGAGAGCCGGCACGACCTCAGTAACCGGATAGCCGAGCGCCAGCAGGACCGGGGCGAGCGTCGTCCCGTAGCCCATGCCGAGCGTCGAGTCCGCGTACTCGGCGACAAACGCCGTGGCGATCATCGCCAGGGCGGCCAGCGGTCCGAACAGGACGTACATCCCTGCCGCGATGACCAGCAGGAACAGGCCGAGCAGCATCTTCGCATTGACCATAGGACACACCATCTCCTTCGCCCATTGCTCCTGTTCGCATGGATCTTCCGGCGGGTGCAGCATGAGCCGACTCCGATTCTCGCTACCGTCCCCGGCCCTTCACTATATCGATGCTGCGCTTCACCGCGGTCTTGTAGCCCACGGCGGCGCCGCGGTCCTCGGCCGTCGCGTCACTGATGTGCTGCCACGGCGCGGGGGCACCCCGGTCGAGCTCCAGCAGCGCATCGACTATCGCATCCACGTCAGGATAGAGCCTGTCGATCACCCTGGCACTCTCGTGGTAGGCGAGGCCGAGGCCGTTCAGGTAGCCGGACTGGCCGGCGTCATCCTCGTCTTCAGCCGACGCGTAAGCCTCGTTTCCGAGCCGTTTCAGGCGGCGCGTGAGAGGAGAGAGCAGGAAAGGAAATGGGTTCGCTTCCGCCGCCTCGAATTCGCTGAACCTTTGGCCGGTGGCCGCCCCCCACTGCGCGAACGATATCGGCTCCCCCTCGAGCGCCTCCGCTTCCTCTCTGGTCATGATGGCTTTGATGATGACCCGGTACTGGTCATCCAACTGAAACATCTCGTAGCGCTCGGTGCGTCTGTTGCGATCGGGTATCGCCCGATTCCACACCTTGTATGCCGGGCCCCCGAGTCTCTTCTTCGCCATGACCGTCTCCTTACGCGTGGCGCAGTTCGATTGCGGCAGCCATCTGCTCCCAGTACCGGCCCAGATGGAAGTTGCCCCAGAAGACATCCTTCTTCCTGAACGCACCCACGGACAGCTCCTCGTCGACGCCAGCGAGGTTTATGAGCTTCTTGACGAGCGCTTCCTGCTGCGTACCATCGGTGAGCATCGACGCGATCGCCCGGCAGGCGTGTTCCCTGCCGTGGATGAAGCCGCGGTGGGCCTTGCTCAGCTTCGCGCTGTCCTGGTCGACGTAGAGCTGCACGCGCTCGAGAAACAGATCGGTGATAGCCCGCGTGCTGGCGATCATGTCATTCTCCTACACTTCCATGTAATCGCGCGGGATAGAGCCTTCGATGTCACGGGTCAGGCGGAGGGCATGGGCGACCGTCTCCGCATTGAATTCCAGCATGGGCCACTCTACCCGTTCCTTCCATGCCTTGACCACTATGCCGGTGCCATCCCATGGCGCGCCGGGGTCCTCGTCGCTCGTGATCTCGATGTAGACGGGACCGCCCAGGATGCTCTCGGTATCAGGCACGTCGCGCCGCCAGGACTCGAAGCCGCCGCCGGATGGCCACAGCCGGAATCCTGCCTTGCGGAATGACGCTTCGCCTCGGAGGGCCATTACGCCTTCTTCCTCACCATCCGCTCGCCGGCACCGATGTATCCGCCTGCTGCGCCGCCGAGGATGATGGCGCTTATGAGCATCGTCGCCGACAGATAGGGATGCGCGCCAATGAACTCGGCGACGGGCCGCAGGGCGGCCGCCGTCGCGCTCAGGTCGGTCAGCGTCTGAGTGATCGACGGCTCGGCGCCGAGGCCGTTTATGCCGCGCACCATTCCCATGCCGAAGATGCCGGGCCCGGCCGCCAGGGATATCTTCGCCTCTCGCCTGAATCCCGCCGAGTGGGGCGACGGATAAGTCGGTATCATGCTGAACGGTGCGATCATCGCATTCTCCTCAGCAATGCTACATGTTTTCCATCATGAGAGACCATTCCTTGTAACTGATCTCGTCCATGTGATCCTTGTCCCAGAAGCTCCAGCACTCCGCTCCTTCCGGCTCGTAGTTCTCGCGGATGATCATGAGATGATCGCGCGCGACGATCTCCGGGAGGATGTCCGCCAGCGGCATGCCGGAAGAGGCAATCTCGTTCCTCGTGTCTTTGAGATAGCTGTCCCATGCACCCTCGGCGCAGTCCTCATTGACGCTGCGATGGCCGTCCCAGTCATCGAAGATGGATTCGTTACCCATCTTTCCAGCGACGTTGAAGTAGACGGAATTGCCGCCGCATATCCAGTGGAGATCCACGTCCGTCAGGTCTTTCGCCTTCGATGCCCACCAGCCATCCTTCTTGATCTCGGCTATCTTCAGCTTCGGACTCATGGCCGCGACCATGTCCTCGGGCGAGTCGAACAGCTGGTTCGCAATGGCGTATGCGCCCCACTGGGTCATGTCGTTTGGCCCGAACCAGCCTTCGGCAGATGCACCAAAGCCGTGTTCAGAGCGATAAGAGATTAGTCCCTGCTTCGTCGAGACATCGGAGTAAGCCATTATGACCCTCTCTTTTCTTCCTCGCTCAATTTGAACGCTTCGCCGCGATTTTCGGTCGAGCCGCTCTGCCGGTAGACCTTCCCATCGAAGCTGTACCAGTCATAGACACCCATATCGCTGTTCTTGACGCCGATCAGGCCGGCCGCATCCTGCCACAGCGCCTTTCCACCGTACGCCTTCTTGATGTCGGCGCGAGAGCGGAAGGGGCCAGGGTTCATCGCGACGTGTGGCCTGACCCACACCTCGGCGCTCCCGCTGCCGCTGCCCCAGTAGACATACTCCACGTCGCCGAACTTCTCAATCGCTGCGCGGCCGACGCGGGATATGGACACGCGATGGTGCCCTTGCTTCAGAATCATGCATGCCCGATTAACTATGAGCTCAATGGGGAGTTCGGCCTCCTCGCTATAGACGATGCCTCCGTAACCGGCATCGGGGAGTTCGGCCTCCTCGCTAGAGACGATGCCTCCGTAACCGGCTTCAGCGTAACCCTCCTCCTCAAGCCAGTTTTCGGGACGGCCCTTCCTGGCAACTCCATGGAGCGGCTCGCCGAGCCCCGAAACAAGTATCTCGCCATTGACTGCCACGGCATCTCCGATGTACGCGACGCCCACGACATCGGCGGGGCCAACCGTCTCCTCGATTTCCATCACGAGCCTGTCGCCGACATAGCTGTGCCCTATGGCCGCATCTTCGCTCGCGAGGGAATCTGCCGCCAGATCGAGAGCGCTGTCGATATCGTGATCCATGTCGCCCGGCCCGTAGAATGCCATTATGACCCTCTCTTTTCTTCCTCTGCGGCCGCCGGCATGACCCTGAAGAGCAGGATATACATGTATGCGGCAGTCGCCATGCCCGTGATGACTCCGGCCAGAATCATCCACCCGACCGAGGGGCGCACCAATGGTTGATCGAGCTGTCCCATCCCGCGTCGCTTCGCTGGCCGCATCATCCGATCATCTCCTCCTCGAGGTCTTCCAGCTCGGACTGGGCGTCCTCGAGTTCCTCCTGGAGCGCCTCCACCTCGGGGAGCCCGTCGCGCTCGAGCGAGTCCACGTAGTCGAGGAGCCCGGTGCGATAGGCGATGGCGTCTACCCGCTTGAGAACGTGCGAGGGGGCATACGAGAGGCCGCCGATTTCCACGTCACCCATTTCGTCGAGCATGTCATCGTACTGCTCGCTGAAGTCCTCAGGGTCGGCCTCGAAACCATCTATCTCGGCCTGGAGCCTCTCTATTTCCGACCGCAGCTCGCGTATTCTCGCCTTGCTCATAACAGGACTCCTAGATTCCTTACTCTATTTCGCCGCCGAGCTCTTCCCACGCCCGAGAGAATCCGTCCCACGCACCGTTCCACCAGCTTTCGAGCCAATCCTCGGAGGCAAAGCCGGCCAGATCCTCGGAGTCAGGCTTTCCCTGCGCCCACGACTCGCCAGCGCTCCGCGCGTCCTCGCTGGTGTTGTAGGCGTAGCTGTCGGTCTGTGTGTACCCTTCCTGCCAGCCCGAGAATACCTCGGACCCCTCCTCCTCGGGCTCGAGATCGTAATTCACTTGGGCGGCGTCTTCGCCGTGTGCGAATCCGTCCTCGTAGGCCGACGCCATCTCCTTGGCCCAATCCTTGCTCGTCATGAGTCCGCGCTTGGCGTAGACCTTGTCCTCTACCGGCTCGAAGCCGCTGGCACCGATGCCCATCATCACATCGCGGCCCACCTCGCCGAGTGCGGCATTCCACGCTCGGGCCGAATCCATATCCTGCGAAAACTCCGCCAGATATATCTTCTTCGCGATCTGTTGTTTCGAGGGCATCGTTCCTCCTAAGGCTTCCGGGCCCCGCTAGGCCACTTGAGGTTCCGTCAGGATCTCAGTGAGCAGGGCCCGGTCGCCGTTCACGGGTGTCCGTTCCTTATCTCATAAAGTATCCGGTCGAGCTTCTCCTCGTTCCGCATTTGCACGCGCTTGATCTCAGAAACTTCGCTGCCGAGTCGATCGATCTTGCCGCGTATCTCGACAGTACCGAGGGTGTTTCCCTGGATGCGGTCATCCTGACCGTTCTGCGACCAGGCGAAGTACGTGAAGACCGATGCGAAGATCAGAACCGCGCTGACGACCCATGTCACGGCCTGGATCATCGTCTTCGGCGTCCACCCGTTCGTCGCCGAAGCTACCTCAACCGTGCTCGGGTTGGCATTGTCTGGCATGACGTTTCTCCTATACGCCTTCGAGCGTGTCGTCGCCCTCGCCGAGCGCTTCGACGATCTTCGCGACGAGCTCGGCAGGGAATGTTCGGGCATCGAGTTCGACGTATCCGACATAAGTCAGATCGTGCGGGATGCCGGCGTTTCCGAGATATGCTGGCTCATCCTCGTCAGCGACCCGTTCCTGCGCGTCCTCTTCCGACAGTTCCTGCGGACCCATCAGGCGCTGCTCTGAATCGGCTGCGGCGTCGAGAGCAACCTGAAGGTTCTCCCCCCACACGAGCCCGAGGGCCCCGAACTCATTGTAGATTATCCAGGGCCGGACGTGATGGGGGTTATATTCCCAAGGCCAGATGACATCATTGACCAGGAAGCGGTCCGGGGGTATATAGATGTCCCCCACCCGCGTCTCAAAGAGCCATCCGCGCTTCGTCTTGGATATCTTCATCGACCACGTCCTGGACGAAGGTGATTTCATGCTCATGCTATATCTCCATGTAATGCTCGGCCACTTCGCGCCAGTCCACCTCGCTGATTGCGGCGCCGAGGAGGTCCTGGAGCACGCTCACGGCCTGCCCCTCGAAGAGCGCCTCGGCCGCGTCCTCGTGGTCCTGCTTGAGCTCGTCGGCAAGCCTGAACTTGACATACTCCGCGGGAGTCCAGTAGGTCTCCTCCCGGCCGGGCGCTTCCTCGCGCAGTTCTCTCACGCGCCCGAGGAGATAGTCCTGAGAACGCTCGTCATTGTCGAGCCAGAGAGCCACAGCCCATGTCTCGTAGTTCTTCCATCCCTGGTACGCCATTGCCCGTCCTCCTGTGGCCTCTGGGGCGTCTTCGCCCCGCCAATGTCTTCCTACGCCCCCGGACCGAGATCGCGTCACAGGCGGCGATTCTCGGCCTATATATATGGAAGGGGGGCCACGATGCCCCGGGAGGCCCTTCGGCCAGCCCGCGCCCCCTTCCTGGAGCTATATCTCTTCCCACTCCGTCGATGCGGGCAGGCCCGCCTCGGCCCCGGCCTCCTCCATCAGATCATTCTCGACTTCCTCGACGTATGCGGCGCTGGAATCCGACTCGATGCCCCAGAGACTCGCGTTGCCGACTTCCTTGAAGGCACCCTTCAGGATGGTGACGACGATGCCCATCATGTGCCAGTCGCCGCGGTTGTACCGCTCCATGCGTTCGTAGTCGTGCATGGCGTACGCCTCGTCGGCGGCGGCAAGGCTACCGTACTGCTTCACCACCTTGGCCTTCTCGGCGGCGGAGACGTGCGACCAGTTCTTCGGGCTGTGAGGGACGTGCTGGCCGGGGATGAAGTAGCGGAGCTCGCCCCGCTCCATGTCGCCGAGTTCTTCTCGGTCGATGGCACCTTCCTGCCAGCTGCTGGAGTATTCGCCGAGGAACGACAGGTCGGGATCCTCATCGAGCACGTGCTCGATCCGCAAGCCGAATGGCTCCGGGCCCTCGAACTCCTTCGTCTCCATGATGTCCATCACTTCCTCCTCACAGGAGTTCTATTTCCTCGTGGCGGCTCGGATCGATCACGAAGCTCTCCCACGGCTGCCGGGGCACGATGTACTCGTCCCTATCCACCAGGAACATCCGCGTGTCATCAGGATAGCCCCCGCGCTCAAGCCTGCCGCCGCGGCCAGCGATCACGCCCACCATATCCCCGGGGATGCGTTTGTCGTGGAAAGTACTCAGCGCCGACATGGCGATGTAGTCATCGGCGTGGGTGAGCCGGAAGTGCTCCTCCTCGAGCTTGCGGGACTCGCCCGGCCCAATCTCCTCGCCGGTCACCTCCATGTACTGGTGCGGCATCCAGTGAATGAGCGTGTTCTCGGCATCGGCGACTTCCTTGTCCGCGAAGAACTCCGGGAAGCTGAGCGCTACGATGGCCCACTCCATGTCCTCTTCGTACCAGCCATCCCGGTTACGCCAGGCGGGGTGTATCCGCGCGTTCATCACCGGAGACACCTTGAACCCGCCGTGAGAGGAGGTCGAGTAAAAGATGATGCCCTTGGTGATCACTTCTTTGTTCTGCGAAGCGCCCCACGGCGTGCTTGTCGCCATCACGTTCTCCTTACAGCGTGCCGTCGCCTGTCTCGAGGAACTCGCCCGACGACCAGATCACCGAGCCTTGAGACATCCCCATCTGCGGTGTCTGCACCTTGACGATGAAGACCGCGTCCTCGTTCGGATTGAAGCCGCGGCCCTGCGCCTCCTCCTCGGCCCGTTCGATCGCCATGAACGGATCGTTGTAGGCCGCCAGCCCGTCGAAGAGCCCACCCGTCATTGAGATCAGTATCCAGAGGTTCATTGCCCGCCTCCTTTCGCCGCTTTCACCAGCTTCGCCATCCGGTCGGGGCTCACCACGAAGAAAGCCGCCTTCTCGACAGGCACGACGTACCCGCCCGAGACGGCAGGATGCTCCTTCACGAGCGCCGTCGCCCCCGCTTCCAGAACCACCGGCCTACACCCCGTCGACGTCATGAGGAGTAACGTCGTCGCCAGGAGGCAGCGTATCCACATACTCATCGATCCTCCAACTCTCGCCCCGCGCGATGGCCAGCAGCAGCCGCGCGAGCGTCTTCCGCTGGTGGCTGCGAGTCCGCGTCTCGCAGAAGTGCCGCAGCCACCAGGCCAGATCCGGCAGCGCCTCCAAGAACTTCTTGATGGCGTCGAGCCAGCTCACGTCGGGTCCTCTGTCTGCTTGTCGACCTCCGAGCGAGCGCCTAGCATAGCATTCGCCGAGGCATTAGTCAAGCCTGAAGCCCCGAGAAACATGCCAGCGATGAGCAGTATCTTCTGGCTCACCTCGCCGGCCTGTTCCTCCGACATGCCGAGCTTGTCCTTCAGGAGCATCGTCACGAAGATCGCCCCGAGGCCCAGTAGCCCCGTCTTCACCTTCGCCGAGCCCAGGAGGCCCCCGTCCGTCTTGCCCGGATCGAACGAGTTGGCCGCCATGAAGTTCGTCGAGCAGTCCACGGCTGCGTGCGCGCCCATCAGGACGCCGACGAGGATCGTGATCGCCCCGGCGATCTGCATGGCCATCTCATCGCTGAGCCCCGTCTTCTCCCTCAGGAAGAAGACCGCGATCATGCCCATGATGCCCATCGCCGCCATCTTGAACTTCTTGCCGTTCAGTAGCTCCTTCATGACTGTGCTCCCTTCGGCTTCTCAGCCTTCGACTTGCGCTTCGCCACCTTGGCTTTCCCGTTGCCGCCCTTCTTCTTCGCGGCCGCCTCTGCGGCCTCGAGCCTCTCCTTCAACTCTTCGTTTTCGCGCTCCAGGCGGCTCTTCTCGATGGCCTCCTCCTCGTCGGCCTTGCGCTTCGCCTTCCGCCTGGCGTGGCGGTTGCCGCGGCCGTGCGCGGCCTCGATGATGTCATCCTCGCCATCATCGTGCATCGCGATGCCCGGATCATTCTGGACCCCGAGCCGTCCCGGCATGTCCTTCGTGGCGGCCCGCTTCACGGCGCTGTCGATCAGGTCCCCCACCGCCTCGGGCCCGTCCGCGGGAGTGGTCAGCCTGCGGGCGCCGCTCCGCTCGAAGCGGCCCATGCTGTCCGCGATGTTGTCCTTAGCAGCCTGCCTCGCCTGGCTGGCACGCAGCCGCGCCTGCGTTCTCATCCGGTCGCCCTCGGCCATGTAGCTGGAGATACGATCCTCCTGCGACGAACGCGTCGGTGCCACGATGCCCTCCACGGTCACGATGCCGCCAGTCTCGGCATCCACTCGGAAGCTGCCCTTCAGCCCGTACTTCTCTGCGAACTCGCCCATCATGCTGCTGTACCGCTCGAAATCCGCATCGTCGATGCGGGTCGCGCGGCGCTCCTCGTTCGCGGTCTCTCCCATTGCTACCTCCCTATAGTTCTGCGGTCCGTGCGACGCCTCCCTAGTTGAGTCTTACTGCCCTGAGCGAACTCCCGCGCTTCACTACCGTTGCATCCGCGCTAGACGTTTTCTGCGCCCATTGTAGAACTACCGTTCCATTCGCTGATGCTGTAAGCACTCCGTATATCTCAAAATCGTCGTTAGCTGCGCCAACGAAATTAACTGTCCCCTCGCTTAACCAAGCCGTCTTCACCTCTTCGTATGGACCGGGGGCTCCCGTATGCTCTCCAATGTGCAAAGAATATCTGAGATCTGTTATCGCCGGGCCGTTCATCGCCAGCTTGATATCCGGCGTGGCGGATACCGTCGTTAAAAACCCCACGATATGGAACCACCACGTCTCCCCGCTCTTTACCGCGAACTTCAAGTCTGGATCGTCTGCCAGCACGGCGGTGACAGTCCGCGGCGTGTCCAGGGGCTTTCGGGCATTGACGTGTCCATTGATCGCAATCATCAGTCAGCTTTCACCTTCAGTAACTCGTCACAATCACAACACCCGCGCCACCAGCGCCGCCTACTCTGGATGAACCCCCACCGGTGCGCGCAGCGCCGCTGCCACCACCGCCACCACCCGGCGCTCCCCCCACTCCGCCAGCGCCACTGGGGTTCATGTGGTTAGAAGCACCTCCGCCACCACCTCCGCCGCCGAAGGCCGTCCCGGCGACACCAGCATCACCAGCACCACCGGAACCGCCGTTCGCTATTCCTGCCGTACCGCCAGAGATGCCCGGTGTAACTATCGCCCCATCACCCCCGACGACGCCGTTCGCTGTGAGGGTGCCAGCAGTTACGCCAGTACCACTTCCTCCACCTCCGCCAGCATATGCCGAGTCGCCACTCGGGGATTCGCCAGTACCGCCCGGAGTTCCGTCGGCGCTTGCGTCTCCTCCAGCGACCCCGATACACAACCCCCGTGTGCCGCCCGCACCGCCCGCGCCGCCCGCGCCCGAAGCTCCGCCCTTGCCTCCAAAGCCACCCGATGCAATGAAGAGCCCCGCGAAGGTAGAGTCCTCCCCCGGAGATCCGTCATTTCCATTCGCGGGGCCAGCAGCTACTGCCGCCCCACCCGCACCTCCTACGCCGACCACGACCGCCTCGGTCGCCGCGAGATCGGAGGCCCGGACTCTGGCAGCTGTATATGCTCCAGATCCCCCACCCCCACCGCCCTGCCCTACAGCGCCAGCCTCCCTTACTCGACCCGAACCACCGCCACCACCCGCGCCGACCAGTTCGACTTGAACCATCGTACATCCGTCGGGTTTCGTCCACGTGTCATCGCTGGTGAATATCTGAACGTCAGTGACATACCCCGCGCCGCCGCCGCCGACCTGAATCCAAACGGCGTTATCTACCGTCGCATCTACGCAAACCCAGTTCGATGGGGTCACGGTATTTACCCAATGGCTCTGCACGGCATGCCCGTGCGCAGAGTCGTCTGTAACCCCGGGATCGTGGTCGGTGATCATCAACTACCTCCACTCGGGCTTCATTAATAGCTCACAACAATCACAAGTCCGTCACCCCCAGCGCCACCAGCGCCGGAATTATGGGCATTCTCGCCGCCGCCACCTCCACCACCGCCGCCGCCGGGAGTGCCACCCGCACCACCTATGCGACCGTCCTCGTCAAGTGCCTCACCACCCCCTCCACCGCCGCCGCCAGCCGCACCCATACAGACAGATGCTGCCGTACTTGCCCCTACCGTGCCAGCGTCCCCCCTCGCACCCCCTGCGCCACCAGCAATCCCGATAGCGCCAGCTGAACCGTCTCCCCCATCGCCACCGTCGCTGAGGAAGCCACCGCCTGCCCCTCCACCGCCACCACCATATGCCTGATCTCCGGTCGAATCATCACCATCGCCACCGTTTCCGCCGGTAATACTGGCCGCTCCGCCTGCGGAGCCGTTACATAACCCCTTGGTGCCACCCGCACCTCCGGTGCCACCTCCACCATCAAGCCCGCCCGCGCCTCCAGCGCCTCCAGTGACTTGAATCAAGCCAGCGAAAGTCGAATCTCCGCCCGTATTACCGGCCGCACCGTTTGTGTTGTCAGTTGTTCTTGCCGCGCCGCCTGACCCTCCGACTCCGACGACTACTGCTTCCGTCGCGTCCAGATCCGAGGCGCGGAACTCCGCATAGCCATACGCGCCTCCCCCTCCACCACCGCCGCCAACGATTTCAGAAAAAATCTGCTCGCCGACCCGCCCCGATCCACCACCGCCACCAGCGCCGACCAGCTCTACCTGAACCCACGTGCAGCCAGCGGGCTTCGTCCACGTATCATTGCTGGTGAAGATCTGAACGTCAGTGACATACCCCGCGCCGCCGCCGCCAAC
>Ga0307377_10006352_pt1 | contig 12405 bp, 6 predicted proteins | sample TR3MG_FD_202535 | JGI IMG/M metagenome (GOLD analysis project Ga0307377, IMG submission 202535) | Soil microbial communities from Risofladan, Vaasa, Finland - TR-3 | ecosystem: Environmental > Terrestrial > Soil > Coastal area > Acid sulfate soil | place: Finland: Risofladan, Vaasa | collected...
TACAAAAGGACCAGATGCTTTAGGTTATCAGTATTGTGGTTACGTATCAAATATGTATAAATTTGTTGGAAATGATGCTTTAAATGAAAGAATAAGAACTTCAGTAATAGCAGTCGGTCTTCCTGTCCTTAGAGAAGCAGCATTATTTTCATTGGATTACACTCGAATGAGAAATGAGATTGTGATTCATAGTAGTAAACAGGCAATAGAAGGTGGGGATGTTATGCCTGTTATGATCGTCAATAATAGTTACAATGGTACAAGAGCAGCATCTTTAGCTTTTGGTATTGCAACGTCATATGGGGATGAAAGACTTACTTTCTCATTTAGTCTTGGCGAAATCAGGCAGGTTCACATCGAAACAGCTACCACAAGTCTTGCTACCGCAGTATCAACATATATGGAAGTATTCTCAGAAGACATCCTTGATATGATTACAGGAAGCTTTCAAAAGCAAGTTGGGGAAGACGAAATGATGACTCTACTTGAACTGCTCAACGAAACATTTGGAAAAAGAAGAGCTGAAAGAATCTCTGAATTAATAGGGGATGTTAAAGGAACGCAACAAAAACCAACTGCTTGGCAAATCTTTTTAGCAATCATTAGATATACGAGTTTTGAACCGAACTTGAACATCAAACGAATGATGGAAAGTGTTGCAGAAAGCGTTCTTGTTATTCCAACCCGTATGCATGGAGTTTTGAAACGATTAGAAGTTGATTAGTTTGCGTCTGTATTGGCTATCCATGATGTGCAGATGACGCAAGGGTGGGGGCAGATTGACGATGATCCCCCACCCATTTTTTGCGCAAAAAAATGGAACAAACTATAAAAAAAGAGGATATCAATCTAATGCCAGAAGAATTTAAATCGCCTGTTGAAGGTGCTAAATTTGTACCTGTAGAAACTTATCAGATAAGAGTAGCAATAGGGGAACTCGACTATACGTCAGATTTAATATCAGCAAATTTTAAATCATCGTTGGGTACCGGATATCAGACCATGAATCTGGTTTTTGAGTTAGACCCGACTGATGTTATTATCTATGAGCTATATGGAGGGCAAGAGATAAAAGTAGCCATTATTCTACAAAGAGAAACTGCCGAAATAGGTCCAAGGATTGATTTAGATTTAGTTCTTATAACATCTGATTTTCTACTAAATGAAAAACAAACAGAGTCAAGTAGTCAACAAAAAGATAGAGGGATACTCTCAGTAAGAACTGTTGTTCGCCCAGCATATCAAATAATTAATAGTTTGGTTAATGCAGTTTTTATCGGAAAAGATCTCAATTCAATAATTACTTCATTAGCATCTTCTGTTGGTGCTAAACTTGTTTTTGATTCAGATGGGAGAAACGATTCTTCTATTGATCAAGTATGTATTCCTCCGACTACCTTCTATAAAATTATTAAAGAATATGATAGAAATAATCCAGAAGTATTTGACGGGTTTCTTGATCAAAGGTTTGGATTGTTTAATGGGGTTCCTGGAGTTTTTTGTCAATTCGATAAAACAGTCTATATAAAAAATTTAACTTCAAAGATGAATAAAAGTCCTGCCTTTACAATATATCAAATGGCCACAGATACTGAAACGAAAAGAATGGAAGAAATTATTAAGAAATCAACTGATGGGGAAACATTCTATACTTACGATACAATTCATACAGATTATGCTGCTAATGCTAAATTTGCTTCTTTGGGGTCAAATATAAATCATATTATTAAACCAAAAGATACACTATCAGCAATATTAAATCAAAATTTAGAAACTGTTGCCGAAACATATGGATTGATATATCAAAATAAAAAAATATTCAAAAATTCTGCGATTGATCGTAAAAAATATTATAACGAAGATACAGGAAATGAACTTGAACAGACCATTTTTAATTCACGATTTTCTAGACAGATGGCAGACCTATCTACAATATCTATAAATTTAGAACGAAACTTACCAGTACTCGGATTAATTCAAGTAGGAGAGTGTGTTGATTTTAAACCACTTATAGTTGATTATCTGAATTTATCAGGAAAGTATATTCTTTGGAGTGTGGATATAAGGTTTACAAGGCCAAGTACATGGGAAACTGTTGCATCAGTAAATCTAATCAGAACTAATAAAATATCTGGTCAAGAAGTTAAACCATATAAGGAGAAAGAAACTCTTGCTATTGCCTTGTTCAACGAAATTCAGAATGGGAAAACTTTAAACGAAGCTTTAGCACAAAATGCAACACCTGCTAAAAAAGATATAAATTGGGGGCGTGTGGAAAGATTAACTAATCAAATCAACAAGCTTCAAGCAACTATAGATAAAAATTGTGGTGGTGTAGTTGAAGCATTAAGTCCATCTACTAGAACTAATTGTCGTTTGTGGAGAAACGAGCTAGATGCTGCTAAAGTTGCCCGAGCAACAGAAATGGGAACAACTCAATCTGATGCTGAAGAAATTCGTGAGGAGCGGAAAAGAACTAAAATCGTTATTCCAACAGATTCAATAAAGGTTGCAGAAAACAAACAAGCTAATATTAAACCATTTCAAGAAAAGTCAGCAGAAGAACTTGCTGAGATAGCTAAAGATCAACAAAGAATAGACCAATTACAAGATTGGATTGAAGACTGCGATGGGCTTATATCTGTGGACATTCTAAATAGAGGTTGTAACCATAGAACACAAGCAAGAGATAGAGCAGAACTAGCCAAGTTACTTGCAAAACAAAAGAGTCGATAACTATTTTTTAGAACAAAAAATAAAGGAGTAGTCTATGGAAGAAGTTATCGTTACAAAAGACGATGAAATACAAGTTATAGCTGACGAGTATGTTTCCGAATATTTGAAGTGTAAAAATTCTTTTGAATATTTCTGTGAAAACTACATCCTAATTGAAGTACCAGGACAGGATGCTCTTTTAAAACCATATCAAAAACAAAAAGAGTTAATACATCTAGTTGAAGAAAAACGTTATGTCTTGGTATTGAAAAGTCGTCAGATAGGTATTTCTACGATTATTCAGGCATACGCCGCCTGGTTAGCAGTCTTTTTCGATAATGCAGTAATTGGTATTATTTCTAAGGATGGAAAAGAAGCTACTGACTTTGCAAGAGCAATTAGAGGAATGGTTGAAAAACTACCTGATTGGATGAAACCTCCAAAAGGTCCTCTCGGAAAAGGTTTTGCAAAAAGAACAGAGCAATCATTTATCCTTACAAATGGAAGCAAAGTATATGCTTCACCTGTTAACCCAAATGCTCCTGATAAAACGCTTCGTGGTAAGGCAATAACATTTTTAGTAATCGACGAAGCAGCATTCGTTCATCATGTTGATACAGCTTGGACTTCAATGGTTCCTGCTTTATCAACCAATCAGATGCAAGCCAAAAAAGCTGGAGTACCATATGGAACAGTTGTGCTTTCAACTCCTAATAAAACAATGGGAGTTGGACAATGGTATTTTAATAGATATACAAAATCTATTTCCAGGGATGATATTTTTGAACCATTTGTAATTCATTGGAAGATGATTCCCGAACTTGCTGAGGATCCTGATTGGTATAAAACTCAGTGTAGATTGTTTGATCATGATCAAAGAAAGATTGCACAAGAACTCGAATTAAAATTTCTACCATCAGAAGGGTCATTCTTTGAACCTGAAACTGTAGAGAAAGTTCAAAACGCAGTTAAAATACCAATGGAAATAATGAGGATCTTTAATGGAGAGCTTTGGAAATTTTCCAATACGTTACCTAATAGATATTACATAATGGGGGTTGATACTGCACCTGAACACGGAGAAGATAAATCTGCCATTACCGTTTGGGATTATGAAACTATGGAGCAGGTTGCTGAATATCAAGGAAAATGTAAAGTCTTGGATTTTGTAAAAGTTGTAAAAGTTTTAGCATCACAATATCCAGGTCTAATCATTGTTGAATCAAACTCATATGGAAACCAAGTAGTTGAGCAATTATATGCTAGCGAATTTTCGACTATGATATATAAAGAAAAACGAGGGCAACAAACATTGTTACCTGGTTTAGCAACAACTTCAAAAACAAGACCATTAATGATTGATGCTCTATATTCGTATGTTACTCAATTTCCGGAAATTATAAAATCAGAAAGACTTGCCCTTGAAATAACCGGATTAGTATCAAAACCAAGTGGGCGAGTTGAAGCAGATATTGGATGTCATGATGACTTAGTACTTGCTTCATCTTGTGTTATGTATGTTAGAAAGTATGATCCACCAATGTTAGTTGGCACCGCCGAGTTCTCTTCAATTCAATCTGAAATTACAGAAGCTTTAAAGAAAAACCTTTCTGTGACAGGAGAAATGACCAATGAATCCATAATGAGAACTGTTAAAGATAATATTAAAGACATGGGTGGATTTATAGATACTTTAACTATGTTTGAAAGAAGATAAGGAGACAAAATAATGTCTGAGTTAGATCTATTGTTAGAAGATTTTGTATGGGGCGAGGATCAATTAAATGAAGTTTTTGCTTCTCCGTTTGGTCTAAAACCCGTTGTAAAAATTGACGGAATGCCGTTATATGGATCAGATAGCTTAAATGAAAGTTATCTTAAAGCAATAGAAAAATCTGGTCGTACAAGTCCAGCTGCTTTAAAATTTAGAGGATTAGTTGAAAAGAGACGAATTGTTCCTTGTTTTCTAACTAAAGGTGTTCTCCAGTTTGTTGCATGGAAAGTATTCGCTCCAGTCCATATTCAATCTGTTATGGGATTTTACGATCCAACAAAAACAAAAAGAGTTTATATTCTAATTCAAAATAATGCTAATATCTTCTCTTTTGTATCTAATGATTTTTTAGCAAAGTTAACAATCCACGAACTAATGCATATGTTGGCAGATCTGAAAACAAGCATATTTATGAATATGTTTAGTAATGAACTGGCAGCATATTATAAAACTTTTTTTCAGATGATTTTCTCAATTAATGATTTAGATACTGGAAAAGTTAATAAAATCTTAAAATTCATATTTATGGATATTGAAAGGAGATCCGAAAAATTAACTAATGGTACATTAAATAAATATTCTGATCTTTTGAAAAAAGAACTTTCGCCAGTATCATCTCTAACACCACTTAAGTTTGATGAGATGTTACTAGATTACTTTACAATTATAAGACTTTATCTAACAAATGTTGCTAAATTTTTTGCATCCCGTGATAAGTTTAGACATATTTTAATACCTCTGTATTTATCATATAGAAATACATTTAATATGAAAAACTTAACTACAGTATGTATTCAAGAACTCATATTTCCATCAGAAGTTATTTGTATTCTGTCGGAAGACATGAGATATGGAAAGAAAGCTTTAACAGGAGCTGGAAAGCTCTAAGGAGATTTAATCTATGGCTGACCCTAAATTGCCACGAAGCACTGATTTACTGATGAAACAGTCTCAAGAAACTGCTTCGGATAGAGCAAAGAGGATAAACTCGCTACATACACACGTCGATAAAATTATCTCTGACCAAAATCGGGAAAATTTACACCTTTCAAAAGAGACCGATTCGTTGGGAAAACAGAAAGACAGATTAAGACGTGAATTAGATTATGCTCGCACAGACATCTCCAATGAACTATCTCAAGATTATAATAAAGTTGTTAAAGGACTCGGCGCTACCATTCAACAGATGTCTATTGGTATGAAAAACATTAGTATATCAACAGCTAGAGCTACTACAAATGCTATTTCACAATATGGAAAAGCAATTGGGCAAGATATAAACATTAATAAAACAAATACTGTTGTGATGGCACTAGCTCAGGCAACTCCACTATTTGGATATTTTGCTGCTAAGTTTATGGAAACAGACGTATTCCAAAATGCAGCAAAAACAATTAAAAACAAAATTGGTGGTGCGATGATTGCCGGTATGTCAATGGCCGGTAGAAAAATATCAGGAATGTTTAGCAGAGAGACTCCACGTGAAAAAATGGCAAAAAGGGAAAGAGAAATTGGAGCTCTTTCATCCGAAATTTCTTCTCTTAAAAAAGAATTTCGAAGAGGTATTCCAAAGGATAGGGCCCGCCGACAAGTTAAAAAGGGTAAAAAAGAAATTCCGAGTAATATTCCAAAGATGGCCGAAGGCGGGTACGTTAAAAAGAGTGGTGTGGTTAAAGTTCATGCTGGAGAAGTAGTAGCACCAATTGGCTCTATAGTAAAAGAAATAATCTCAAATATGCATGATTCTAAACAACAAGCATGGCAAGATCAAATGCTGAAAGCTCTGGTTGATTTAAAACTCGTACAAATAGGAACTAGTTCTAGATTAAAACTTGGATTACAACGAACAATTATGGAAAACCCAGCAATGAGAGGAATGTTAATGTTTGCTGAGGGATTCAAGTCTGTTCTCGGAGCTCCAATAAAGTGGTTATTTGGTGCTAGAGGCGGATACTTATCAGATGTAAAACGAGCAACTTCTACAAGTAATGTATTCTTAAAAGTAGCAAACCTTCTTGGTGTCCTTTATACAACAGCAATGCCGAAGTTAGATGCAATCGCTAAATATACAAGAGTATCTGCAACAGTAGCTGCTGGATATGAACCCACGCCGCCGCTTATGGACAAATATACAATGTTCCAAAAAGTGAAAGGGATCTTGAAAGGCAAGGGAAAAGGGAAAGGATTAAAAGGGAAAGGTATGGACACCATCTTAAGAATGGTTGGTGTCTCTGATGATGAAATAACTGAATTTAGAAAAGAAGGCGGATTGAAGGGAATGTTTGGTTTAGCCAAACAGGGGTTAGAAGCTTCTAAAGATCCATTAAAAGAAGGCATTGCCAGTGCTAAAGAGCATAAAAAACAAGGTATTGAAAGTGCCAAAGAATTACTGGAAAAAGGAAAAGAAGCTGCTCAAAATAAAGCTTTTGATCTTCAATTCCAAGCGAGAGCTGCAGCAAAAACCTTAAAGCATAAAGGGATTGTCGCTGCTAAAGAGGCAGCAGCAAAAGCAAAAGAGGTAGCTGAAAATGAAGCATTTGACCTTGAGTTCAAACGAAGAGCTGCAGCAAAAACCTTAAAACATAAAGGCGCGATGGGAATATTCGGTTCGGCCATCAAAGGCGCCAAAGGAACAGCCGGTTCGGTCGCCGAAACAACTTCCTCATACTTTAAGAGAATGACCAATTATCTCAAAGACCTTACAAAAATGAAATCTGACCAAGAAGAAAGAGAGAAACCACATTCTCCAAGTTGGGTTGAATATATAGGGCAGACATTTCATAAGGCAAAAGAAAGAGTTAAACAAGGAGCTGATCAACTTGATATTTCTGGAACAGCAAAGAAAAAGGCAGAAACTGCAACGAAATTTGCGAAAAAACATTATGAAAAAACAAGGGATAGAGGCGAGAAACAATTTCAAGAAATCAAGAAAAATAGAAAAGCGAATGAAGCACAAACTGGATTCTTATCAGGAATGGTAAAACGTGCCAAAGGATTAGGAAAGTGGATATGGAGCTTACTGGGGATGGCATATAGTGTGCTAGAAAAAATAGTTGGTTACGGCTTCAGCGTGTTAGGAACTATGCTAGCTCCTATTTTACTTCAATTAGGAATTAGTGGACTCTTTCGATCAGGTGGTCCCGGGTTTGGTGCTCATGCTCGGAAAGCAGGTCAAGCAGCCAGGGGAGCGGCTGGTAGTGTTGCACAAGGAGTTTCACAAACAGGACGAGTTGCTAGAAACGCAGGACCAAAGGCTGCTGCTAAATTTGCAGGAAAGGGTGCTGCTAAAACTGCTTTAGGGGGAGCTAAATTTGGGGGAAGACTTGTCGGAAATGTTGCTAAGGTTGGAGGTAAACTTGTTGGCGCTTCTCTCGGTGGAATACTTGGTATGGCATCGGGAGGGTATGACGCATATCAAGCAGTCCAAGACCCAGACTTTAAAGGCGGAAACATTACTAAAGGAGTTTCTGGATTCGTAGGCGGAACAGATTCTGGATGGTCTGGCGCAGCAGGCGGAGCTCTGAAAGGTGCCGGTATTGGTGCAATGGTTGGTTCATTTATTCCTGTACTTGGTACGGTAATTGGTGGTGCGATTGGAGCTGGAGCAGGTGGTATCCTTGGAGCAATCGGCGGTAAGAGAATCTCTGGAGTCATTGATGAAGTTACTGGCCCACTTAAGGGTGGTAGTGACATGGTAAAAGCAGCAAGGGCTGCTATGGAAAAGCAAAACAAAAAGAGAACTATGGATAACTACCTTGAAAAGCTGAAAGAGGGAGAAGCAGGTAGTAGAACAAATAGATATCGTCTTATTCAGCGAGACGCAGGAGAATCAGAGGAAGACTATAAGAAACGTGAAAAAACAGGAATGAGATTCGCTCTTGGAACTCTCGGCGCAACCGCTGGTAATTGGAAAAATGGTCTTTTAACTAGAGCTAGAATTAATGATGCTTGGTACGAAGTTGTTCTTAATAGTCAAGGTGGGCTAAAAGAATTACTATTATCAGAAGATCAAACTGGAACAGTACTTGGTAAAAAACTCGCCGAGGAAGAAAAATCAAAACGACAGGCTCAAGCTGATGCACTCCAGAATCAAACAGATGCCTTAAAAGATAAGATGGGTGAAGGTGCTGAAGCAACTGTAAACGCAACAAATGTATCTAGTAAGAATATAGTGGCTAGTACTAATAATATATCAAATGTAAAAACTGGTGGGGGCGGTCCTGGAAATAGAGGATTTGGATCTGGATCTGGATATGCATCTGATGTTGAAAGATGTAATATCAGTTAATAGGAGAAAACATGGCAGATGATGATTTAATAGGAAGACAAAAAGCAGATAATAGCTTAACAATGAGTTTGAGTCCATTCTTGAACGCATTTGGAATGCCTCCGCAATCATATGTTAGTGATGATATGATTAGAAATAGTATGCCAGTTATTGAGTTCTGGCCTGCTGAACCATATTTTGCTTCTGGTTTATCTCTTTTCCAATTAGATGAGAGTAAAGGAAAAACCAATTATCTAAAAATTCTGAAGAACCTTGGATTCGTTACAACACTTCCAATAAGAGCTGCATTTATTGCTGATAATTTTCCAACTGATACATTTTCAAATGATTATACTGAAACCTTTTTACAAAAATTTACTGATGTTGCTTCTTCTGCTCTTAGTCAGATAGTTCAAATGACTGGACAGGACAACGTACTTGGTGCTGCCGAAGTATATGGCAAAGAGTTACAAGGTGCTGGAGGCAAGATTGGTGGGGTAACGGGAGGTATACTTGAAAAAATTGGCGCCGGCAGCGCTACGGCAGCACAGGAATTACAGAAGTATATGGCATCTGGTAGTGAAGATGATGGCATGGTCGGAAACATGCTGAAGGGTGGTGGTGGTTTAATAAGTAAAATGTTAGCTGGTCATAGAATTGATTTCCCACAAATCTGGTCGAACAGCGGATATACTCCATCATACAGCGTAACAATAAGACTATACAATCCATTCCCGGGAAGTGTTGAATCAACTAAAAGGTTTATTGCTGGTCCCATTGCTTGTTTTCTAGCTTTAGCAACTCCAAGAACAGATAATGGTAATTCATATAGATGGCCGTTCTACCAAAGAATTAGGGTTGCCGGACTATATGAATTATCTCCAGCTGCCATAACTAATATCACAATTGTAAAAGGTGGAGATCAACAACAAATTGCATTTAATCAAAATTTAGGAATGTGCGATATAAGAATTGATTTTCAAGCTCTTCACAGAAGTATGTTATTAGAAGAAGAACCATCTGGCCAATTTAATAAAAGACCAACAGTAAGAAGATATGTAGATGAGTTAACAACACATTCTAGCAGTACATTTGTTAGAAGAGATAAAATGAATTCTAATAATTCTAAAGTAGTAGGAGTTAGTAGTGAACCAGTTGGTACTTTTAAAGACGACAGAGATAATATTCAAATTCAAAAAAATAAAGCATCTCAAATAAGACAACTAAAGGAGTCATTTGTAGAAGGTGTTGGTTATAGAACGCCACCATCAGAAAAACATACAGCAGATACCCTAAAGAGAGAAACTGACCCAAACTATATATCACCACGTATAGAAGGGACTCCACCACCAAATATACCTTTTGACTATTCTGATATTGCGCTGAGTTAACAAACAGTATTCTTAAATACCATTGTTAAATAGTAGGCGAGAAATAAATTATGAAGAAATTGTGTTTGGGAGGTTAATTCATTATACTTTTTATTATAACCGATTTCTTTGAGAATATCGAGAAGTAAAATATTGATTTGCTGTTTGAAGTAGATTTTCATTCTAGTTCTTTTTATTGACATTAACTTTCTAACAAAAGGATAAAAGTCCTTCCCACATAAAGAATGAGAATTTTTCAAGTCTTTCACATACAGTTTATAGATAGTTCTTAAGTTATCAACATATTTAGTATTGTTTAGTTTATTAACTATTTGCGTTGCAAGAGCACTACTAATTCTAGCTTCCTTTCTAGATTCCATCATCGCATTGTGATCAACGTGTCTGTAAACAGTAATTTTTTGAACAACTTTATCTATTAATCTAGTACCAGTTTCTTGTGATACATTCTGAAATGCATTTTCATTGTCTTCATCATCTGTTGGAATTACTTCAGTTTTAAGGCCAACTCCTTCCTTAGCAGCTTTATGATATGTACTAGCAAAACTTCTCACACTTTGTTCAAGTCTATTACGACTCTCTTGCATAAATTTAGATATTTCATCAAGATCATTTTTTTCTAAACCTTTAGTCCATCTTCTTATCATTTCATCAGATAAGAAAAATAAAGCATTTGGAATTGTCTTTTCTCTAGAAAATAGATGTGTTCTAGTTAGAGTTTCTAATGCATATTTAAATGCATCATCAATACAATATGGAAAGTATTTGTGCATTAAGTTTGCATAATGTCGGATAATATAAAAAATCATCAAGTTTCGGTATCCAATCTTGTCTCTCTTTTTTATAAAATACTGCATCAGAAAAACATAAAAATTAGCAAGTGGGTCCATTTGCGCCATAAATTTCGCTTCTTTTCTTCCTGCCCATCTTCTTTTCGTAAATGCTTTTATTTCCTTTTCAGTTAACCCAGATAATCTAACCATCTCATAATAATGTTTTTTAACTTCAGGATAGAAGCAAGGTTCAGAAAGAGAACTTAAATTATGAGATACAGCATTCACAACAATTCGTTTTAATCTTGATACATCCATTTTAAGTTGTTGTAATAGTTCATCCATATTATATCACCCTAACTATAATTTCATCTTGTATAAAATATACATATTCCGGTCCATATTTTAGCAATTGATCTTGTGTCAAATCTCTCAACTGAAAGTTAAAATAAATACTTGTAACAGGCTGTTTAAGAGTACAGTGACTAACACCATCAACATTCTGAACTATATCAATGATTTCTGAACGGAATATCTCTATATTGGTTCCAAACCTATCAACAAACGCATTATAGACCGCTTCCTGTACCGATGAAATAAGCGATGAAAGAGTTCCGCTATAAGTAGTTGATCTAAATACTTCAATTTCAATAATCAAAGGACAAGTATAAACTGGTAATGGAATCCATCCTTTAACTGAATAAGTATAATTTTGTCCTTTATTAATAATATAAGCAATACTATCAGAAACAGGTTGAGAATATGTAAATATAAGTGCTGTGGCATCAACGCATTTAGCAATATAATCCGCATTACGATATTCTTGCCCAGTAATAATATAACGATCATCCAAATTACATGAAGTAGGTAATATAGGAAGGATGTCAACTATGTCTGAAATGGTTGGTACATTTAATAACATATTAAGCAACGGACCGTAAGTGTTTGTGAATTTAGTATTTGAAAAATCTGTAAGCATTCTATAATCATTTAAATCCATAGTTGTAATTAATTTTTGCATAACCTCAAGTTCAAATGCTCTCTGATCTATATCATCATAATACTCTGATAGTACCACCGGAACATCATAAACGTAAGTTGCTGTACTATCAAAATCTACATTTGATCTCATAAAGTCAGATAGATCATCTGTGAATGTAACCTTATTAGAATATGTTACAACCGGATCACCTAAGGGATCGCTAATTGTAAACTCGTAAGTCTGCTCACCTGAGGGTATATCAGTATAAGGATCAAACGTATATACAAAGTAACTTGCTGATGAATCATTTGTCATATATTTTGTGGATCCGCTTGACAAAGTAACCATCTTGGCGCTTGCAAGATCCATATCAAGTTCGTCGCCTTTATAATGTAATTTAAATATACCTTCTGTTCCATCTCTTATAACCTCAATAAGATCAGCATAAATATCATAATCAGTTGGATAACTTGTCTCAATTGCAGGTATTAATGAAACTTCATAAA
>Ga0307377_10006353_pt1 | contig 12403 bp, 22 predicted proteins | sample TR3MG_FD_202535 | JGI IMG/M metagenome (GOLD analysis project Ga0307377, IMG submission 202535) | Soil microbial communities from Risofladan, Vaasa, Finland - TR-3 | ecosystem: Environmental > Terrestrial > Soil > Coastal area > Acid sulfate soil | place: Finland: Risofladan, Vaasa | collected...
GGCGAGGTGGGGCCTTAAGTAGCAACTACTGGAGAAATAATGAAATCAACAGACCCTAAACTCCCAAGTGTGATTATGCACCGGATTATGGCACATAAAGACTTTCATGAAGTGGCCACTCTAGTAAGCCGCAATGCAAGCGGAAAAATTTACCTGGTAGGCGGTAAGGTATACCGCACGGCAATCGAAGTTATTCACGGTTATTATTGCGGAGCTAATGAGGCTGACTGGGATTGGCTATGCGTTGGCGAAGTGGTAAAACCAGATAGATTATTCCTAACTGATGGCTGGAATAATTCTATGAATAAGTATTACAATTACAAAGACAATAGTCTGTGTTTGAAAAAGACCTTTGCCACCCCGTGGCATACTCATATGGCCTCAAGGCCAACTGAAACATACCAAGCCAAGATTGATATTATTGGCATTAAGGATGTTGTTAAAGGTTGCCCAGACTATCCTAGAGAGGGAAAACTACAAGATTACTTGGACGTTGTTCCTCTTACCGTGCAATCAATTGCACTATCTACGGATAGTGGTCAGCACTATCCTGCGCTCTATGGTGTTAAGGCAATTAAGGCAATTGAACGTAAAATCATTGAGGTTAATAACTCAGTGGGTTGTTTGCCAAACTTGGACCTACCTAGATATATTAAGGAAAAGGCGGATAGTTTGAATTTTACCTATACTAACGGAACAACCAAGATTCCGTGTAATTGCTACGCGAAAGACAATATAGCCTTGTGGAACTATGGCTGCCAAAATAAACTAAATCATTGTTAGGAATATTATGAGTGATAGAACCTCATGCTCTCATTGCGGGCAAGCTATCTATATTGACGACGTTTATTGTCCCCACTGTATGTTAAAGGTGTGGGCGTGGTGTGGTTTGTTGAAAATCGAACTAACATCCCGAGAAGTTAATGACGTTATTTATGCTCTTAGGAGAACAGCCACTAATATGGGTCACCCAGACGATATTGAGCGGCTTCGAAAATTGAGCGTAGAGATTACAGCACAAAAGACTGCGATTATTAAGGAGCGGAACAATGAAGTGCGGTAAATGCGGAGCTAAAAACTCCTGGGAAACTAGGCGCTGTAGGCGCTGTAAATCTAATCCTAAGGGCTCTGGTTTGGGAATTGGTCCCCACCATGAAGTTAGTCCAATGGGCCACTCCACTATGACGCAAAACAAGCGTCGTATGACTGGACGTATGGCATGTAGGGGTAAGTTTAATTATGAATGAAATAACTAAGGAGCGTTGTTGGTCTCCCGGCTTTGAATGTGGCGAATGTGGAGGCTGGTCGTCTCCTGACAATCCAACGCCATGTAATGGGGAAATTTGCGGCCCAGATGGTATCTACGCCAAAGAGGAAAACAATGAAGAGTGCTAAAGTAACCGAACTATATCGTAAGGCTGCAATGAAACTCTACGGAATTAGTAGAGAAAAGGCGGTCCAGGCTATTAAGACTCCTAGTGAGGATACTGGTGAATGGGCGCCTAAGTCTATGGCCGTGCTTCATCTTGAATATGAAGCTATGGGGGCGCTGTCTTATTGGGACCCATACTTCTTTGACCGACTCAATGAACTTAGTGCCGAGGCCGGTATTGGATATATCGAGTGTATTAACCCGGCAGTTTGTGCGGTATACGAATGAATGAGTGGACTGTGGCCGAAGCTATTGCCAATCAAAAGAAGCTATGTGAGGAGAACAAATACCCGCACTTCGCCCCTTATAGTGGGTTGTGTTGGAGTTGTAACCAGCAAATTTATACACTACACAACGGTAAGAGTTTTATTACCGGCTGCCCATTTTGTAACCGAAGTTATTGTGATTAGGAATAACTATGTTGTATAATAATAGAGAGGGCTATACCAACGAGGCCCTGCGAATTATGTGTAAAATCGAGCTATATTTCGAGGAGTTGTTTAACGATTATCCCGAACATAGTCTATTGGAACTTAAGGCGCTAGCTATTGGTGGGCTTGAGTCGGCATATTGTGGTGTTTCTATTTCTAATAGGCTACGCGCTGCGCCATGTAAAATTAAGCCCAAACATTCGAAGTGCCCTATCCACTCATTTGTTACTGTAGACAAGTGTGGGTGTGATTTGTCTAAACCTGTCTAGCTAATAGACTTACGAAAAAAAATATCTCAAGTGACACTGACTGACTACTTCCTAGTCTTAGGGTTGAGTCAGGCACATTGAGGTAGAACAACACAAACAGGAGGTAAAATATGGTTGCGAATATTGCGAGAATTGACGGTAAGGACGCTACTGCCTGGACGGGCGCAATGCCTTGGCATAAGCTGGGTTTTAAATTGCCCGGCCTAATGACGCCCAAACAGGCACTTATTGCTGCTAGCTGTGATTATGAGGTAGTTAAGTTGGCCGTCGGAGTTGTAGACGATATGGCTCCAGAGTATTATGGTATCCAAGTTCCTAATACTTATACAACTGGGCGGCGTGGACCTGAACTTCTAGACGACGGCATAACCCCTCGTTTTATTCCATTTGAGGGCAGCGTTAAGGGTCGCTATACAATTGTTCAAAATCATGACGCCTTTAGTTTCCTTGAGCCTGCATTGGGTAAGGAAATCGCTTGCTTTGAAACCGTTGGCGCTCTTGGTAATGGTGAGCAAGTTTGGGCTATGGTTAAGTTGCCAGATACATTTGAGGCTTCTCCTGGTGACCCAATTGAGCAGTATATTCTAATTACTAACTGCCACGACGGAACGGGCTCAGTTATCGCCCTTATGACACCCGTTAGGGTAGTGTGTGCTAATACGTTGGCTATTGCACTGGCTAACTGTCGTCATTGTGTAAAAATCAGACATACTAAGTCTGCTACTGATAAAATGGGTCAGTTGCATAAGTTGCTTAGCGTGTCGGATAGCTTCTGGATTAAGCTCAAAGAAGCGTTTACTCGACTCCAAATGAGAGATATGAGTCAGCTTGACGTAATTGGTTTCATTGAGACCATGTTCCCTGGAAAAATGGAAGTGGTTGGTGGCACTACAGTTGAGGTTGTTAAGACAAAAACCCTTAAAATGCGTAATTCGGTTATTGGTCTCTTTGAGGGAGCCGCCCAGGGCGCAGATAAGGCCGGACGCACTCACTATGGTATGTTTAATGCATATACTGAGTGGCTCGACGGAACTAGTCCTAACGCAGCCCTTCGTAGGTCTATTAAGAAGTCAACTGGCTCGAATTGGGAAGCTAGTGCATTCGGCTCTGGTGTCAGCAAGCGTCAATTGGCCTTCGATACTCTAATGAAGATGGCCTAAATATGATTCCTGTTCACGACCATTGTCAGGATTGCGGAAATCCGCCGACTATTGTCACCCACCCATGGGGCGAAGGCACTACGCTCTACTGTCAGGAATGTAAGGTCATACTAAATAACTACTCATAGAATAGGAATAAATCATGTTGAAATTTAGTAAAGGCAACGCTAAGCTCGATAAACTAGTCCACACCTTTAGTTTGCCGGCAGGAAAAACCTGCCCCGGAGCACTTGATTGCAAGTCAATGGCAATTGAATCTAATGGCAATAGGACTATTAAGGATGGCCCTCACACTAAGTTTCGGTGCTTTGCTGCTTCTCAGGAAGTTCTGTATACGAATACTTACGAGTCGCGCCTTTTTAACCTAAACTCACTTAAGGCATGTGGTAAGGGACAGAGTGGTCAAAATAAAATGACCAAGCTAATTCTATCTAGCCTACCGAAAAAGGCCAAGTATATCCGTATTCATGTTAGCGGAGATTTCTTCGCGCAAAGTTACTTCAATGCATGGCTTTGCGTGGCCGTGGCCAATCCACGTATTCTATTCTATGCCTATACTAAATCGCTACAATTCTGGGTGACTAAGTTGGGGTTCATTCCTAGTAACTTTGTGCTTACTGCTAGTGTTGGTGGTAAACACGACCGCATGATTACTACACATAGATTGCGCTCTGCTAGGGTAGTATATACCGAGAGTGAAGCTGCTAATTTTGGTCTATCTATTGACCATGACGACAGTTTGGCCATGACTAATAGTGGGGATTTTGCCCTACTACTTCATGGCTCACAACCTGCTCAAAGCGAGGCGGCAAAAGCCTGGAGTAAATTGCGTAAGGCTGGGAAATCTGGTTATAACTCCAAAAACAAGGTTAAGGCTAAATTGCCGGTGCTCAATGGAAATATCTGACCATGCGAGATATGAAAAGTTGCGCGTCAAGTTGTGTAATTGGCTTAAACATGATATGACCGCACTCGAATTGGTGGCTAAAATTGATGCCTACGTAGCCCATTTGCAAGAAGATTATGAAAACCTAGACCCAAGAGGAGAACTCTAATGTTTAGTTTACTACGCAAATTGCGCAATATATTTAGGCGTGGCCCTTCTATTGAAGAGCTAACTACTCGGGTCAATGAATTGAATAAGAACTTTCATGCCATGACTCTTGAACATGATATGTTTAGTAGTGCTATAAGTAAAGAGCTTGAGGAATATATAAACGGGGAGATTGGTCGTCATATGGACGATTTGGATATAGACTCACTAATCAGCCCAGACAATCTCAATGAAATGATTGCCGACGTATTGAGAGACGAACTCTCCGGCGCTAGAATTAAACTAGAAATTTAAGGAATAAACATGAGTAAACCATCACTACAAATTTTTGTTCTCACTCAAGGTTTCATTATTGTCGGCTACGGGGAATATACCGGGTCTGAATGGATGGTAAGGAAGGCTCAGCAAATTACGCGCTGGACGGAGAAGTGTGGAATTGGTGGAGTTGGAAATTTGGGACCAGTAAAGTCTGGCACCACGCTTCATCCGCAGGGAGATACATTTGTGCCAGTTGGCGCACTAGTCCAGCGCATCAATTGTAATGAGGATATGTGGCAACCACATCTGACGTAAGAGCCAGGCGTCGTGGTTTACCTATCGACTTCGCGCGCCTTGGAATTATAAAACACCACGGGATTATAGTAATTAACAGCCACGACTACGGCTACGGCGACGGCTACGGCGACGGCTACAGCTTCGTCCCCGGCTTCGGCTTCGGCAACAGCCCCGGCTACGACTACAGCCCCGGCTACGGCAGCGAAGGTTACGGCGACGGCTACGGCGACGGCTACGGCAACGGCAACGGCGAAGGTTACGGCTACAACTTCAACTTCGACTACGACAATTGCCAACAATACTTATTTAAGGCCAACTTGGGGTGAGTTGGCGCTCAGTGGTCACGGCTGAGAATTGATAGAGCTATAATTTATAGCCGAGCGTGGCATTATGTAGGTGGTTAGACTATATGGGTTAAATTCCTCTGCGCAGAGGTTAATGCTTACCCTGACCAGGTGCAATTCCTGGCACTTACCTTGGTTAGATTTGGTCACTTTAAGCCGACCCGACATTCCGGAAACAGACTTGTTAAGTCGAGCGGACTGACCATTGTGTGGCGGCGCCATTATATTTCAAATAAACAAACAAAGGAAATAGTATGAATTTGCCTACTGATACGCTTGATGGGATTGTTCAAAAAAATTATTGGTGCGGCAATGGCCGGAAAATAGCGAAGGCTTTTTACCGCGTTGCGAAAAGTCCGATTCGAATTGATGCGGCACATATTCTCAGTGCGCTTGTATACCTCGAAAAAAGGTATGGTGCGCACGTCGCGAGGCAGTATCCAAACCACAATTATGCAATAAGGGCTATATGTCGCCTTCTTGACGTTAATACTGCGAATCGTATCATGCGAATTATGAAGAAAAAGGCCCTACCTCATCGTCTAACTGGTTGTTTAGGGCGATGGGATACACGTAAAAGCGAGTTTGTTTATCAGTGGAAACGCCACTATCCTACTAGAATCGTTAGGGGTCAACAACTCTACCATTTGTTGGATACATACACACATCAAGACCAACTAAAGGTTTTGTGTGAGGCACTAAGGTTTAATTTTGAAAAAGGACTTATGGAGCCAGGCCACCGTTTCGGGCTCCGAAAATTTATTCTCGGGTGAATTTTGAACCATGAGGTAAAACGTGGCACAAATCAAAAATAAACAGCCACGCGGACGCTAAAATTTTAAACAACTGGGTTGACATCTACTCAGTCCTCACTATAATAGCTACTAGTTAGCAACTTGAACCTGGAGAGATTAACATGAAACTGGAATTCCCGAAAGTCCCAACGGAAACTTCTAGGGTTTTTGAAAACGAGAACTTTAGTCTTGGAGATATGCGGGTGATTATGGAACTTTTGAGTTCTAAAATCTATTCACGCCCCAAATACATTATTGTGCAAGAAGTCGCGTCAAATGCGCGAGATGCCAACCGCGAAGCAAATAAAGCGCACGTCCCCATCACGATTAAACTGCCAAATAGGCTGGACGACAACTTTACTATTACTGATAGTGGCATCGGCATTTCTCCTTCTAGAATGAGCGATGTATTCCTAAAGTATGGTAATAGCACCAAGCGTGATGGCAATGGACAGACGGGCGGTTTCGGTATTGGCGCCAAAACTCCCTTCACCTACACAGACACGTTTACTGTTGTTACTACTACTCTAGATGAGGACGGCGTTACTCGGCAGCGAACTTATATCGCTCACAAGACCGACAATGGCTTCGCTAAGATGAGTTTGGTCACTACAAAGGATATTCCTAACGGAGAGACGGGCACTTCAATTAGCTTTGCAGTAGCACCAGATGATTTTAGTGATTTTGAATACGCAACTAAAGAGGCGTTGAGGTTTTGGAACCCACAACCAAAGATAACTGGCATTAGTAATTGGCATTGGCCAGTTGAAAAGCCCGTTCATTCCGGCACTGGTTGGGAATTGACTGATGCCCGCGAAGGCAGCGCGATTGTTCTTATTGACCATATTCCATACGCCCTTCGTCTTAATACAATCTTCAAGGACGATAATTATTGTATTACTTCAAGGGTGCTTAAAAACTCCTGTATCAGACTTTATTTCAACACTGGTGAGGTCGATGTAAGTGCTACTAGAGAGGACTTGGATTACAAGGACCGGACAATTAAGACAATCAAGGATAGATGTGAATTGGTTGTTGCCGAACTGACTGATAAAGTTGGCAAGCTAATTGTGGGCTCTACCTCGCTATGGGACGCCACTATTAATTGGCGCGCCGCATCAATTGGCGCAAAAAATCTTCTACTTACTCCTAAGTGGAATGGCAAAGACCTACTTCCAGACGAAATTTCTGTTGGATATAGGGTCAATGCCGATTTGATTACACCGGGCGCAAATAAAAATGATAGCTTCCGCCCGGACGAATATATCAAAATCACTGTGTTTGAACAAGATGGCACTCAAATTGTAAGTAAGAAGAGCGGCTGGAATAGAAAAACTGTAACTAGAGTTATCAGGACTCAACGCAACGTTATGGTTATTCTTGATGATGAGGGCAAAAGTAGGCCAAACAATCTTAGATTGCAAACCGTGTTTGAGACCAACCCGACAATCAGTGAAATCGCTGTTGTGTCCTTTAAACAGGATAAAGTGATTGCCGAGAAAATTGCCAATGTAAATATGCATTGGAGTGAAATTCCACACACGGTTCTTTCAACTATTCCAAAAGCTAAAAATCCTAATGTTGGTTCAAATGGCAAAGCATATACTATTAATGCAGTCAAGCAACTCGACAAAAGTTACTCAGCGCTAAAATGGACTGGTGATTCTACTAGGGCTCCTGAAGACACTAAGGGTGGCGTTTATATTCTAATTAAGAATGGCAAGCCAACCGATTCTGAAGGTCTCGAAATTTCAAAGAGTAGAGTTGATAGACTTGGGCGCCTACTGAAATGCGATACTATATATGGTATTCTATACAAATATCGCAAGAAGATTAGTAGTAGTTGGGAAGAGCTTTCTGCTAAGGCTATTCTTACTGCGGGGGAATTGAGAAGAACCAAGGAGGTTGAAAATCTCATTGAATATGGAGAGACAGACTTTGGTGACGAGATTGGGGACTCCGTTGCGCAAATTTTGAAAAACAATCTAATTCTCATTAAAGACCCAGAGATTGTCGAGATTCTTAGGCAATCTAGTTTAGTTAATAGTGGCGAAGATTCCTATGGACTATATAAAAACATACTTTCTGCGTGTGGTATTATACCTGAATCACCAAAAAACTCTCTTCGCACGAAAATTTCTAAATTGTATGCAAGCGGTTCCTATCCCTGTCTTTTTAAGTGGCAAAATATTACTAGTTATCACGACTCAAAATCAATCAAGAATGTTATAAACAACGAACTAATCTTTTATCTAAACGCGAAGTATGATGCTACGCAAGGAGTAAACAATGGAAACACTTAAGTTTTATGTAGACCACCTAATTACCCCACGAAGTCTTATCGTGGTATTTGACCACGGTGCTCCGGTGACTGTTTTGAATAACAACGAGAGATTCAAGGAAATCGCAAATCTACTGCGTGATGGAGATTTTGATGCCATTCCTCAGGCGATTAGTCTTGCACTCGCAATTGAGTATAGGACTAAGGGTAAGTTCAAGGTCGTCAATGGCACCGTTGAAATTGATGGGCAGCTTTTGCCAAAGTCTCTTAGTGATAAGCTCATTGAGTTTGTCGAGCGTTGTCTACCTACCACGCCACTTGAGAGATTTTGGGATAACCTTAAACTTAATCCCGCTGCCTCTGCCCGTGAGGATTTGTTCAGCTTCCTAGAGGCTAATCGTGTGGCACTCACGGCTGACGGTTGTTTTGTTGTCTATAAGAAAGTTAGGGACAATTGGTATGACTCCCATACTGGTCGCACTTACCTCAATACTCCTGGTAGTATAGTTAAGATGGACCGCGCCAAGGTCGATGGCGATAGGCGCAACACTTGTAGTGCAGGTCTCCATGTTGCAGCTTGGGGCTACGCATCTACCTTTACTGGCCAGCGAATCCTTGAGGTTAAGGTTAACCCTCGTGATGTTGTGGCCGTGCCGCCTGATTATTCTCAGCAGAAAATGAGGGTGTGTGAGTATACCGTTATTAGACAAACTGATTCTGAGTATATTAAGAGTATCTATGAGGAGGCTAATTAAATGGCTAGTGTTAAAGAATATACACCTTCTGGTAAAAGTAAACTTAAACCAGAGGTAAAGGCGGCCTGGCTTGCCGCTCTGCGCGATGGGCGCAAGCAATTTGCCGGGGCACTAAAAGGAAAACGCGAAGATGGCCGTGTCGGTTATTGTTGTCTAGGCGTATTGTGTGACCTTGGTAAACGTGCTAAAGACAAATGGGAAATCAGTGTGGGTTTTATGGAGACTACGTGGCTTTATGACGACCACGAAGCATGGCCGCCTAATTATGTATATAAAAAATCTGGTCTATGTCCAATTGATGCGGGAATACTTGCTGAGATGAATGACAATAGCATTGGTCTTAAGCGCATTGCAAACTGGATTGAGAAGTATCTCTAGTAGACAAACATGCACACTAAAGACGTGGGAAATATATCTGAAGCTAAGTTAATCTCTAGATTTTTAGAGCTAAGATATACCGTAGCCGTGGTTTTTGGAGATAACGCTAGGTATGATTTAATTATTGATAAGGCTGGTATTTTAAATAAAATTCAGTGTAAGACAGGAAGAATTAAAGGCGATAACATAGTTTTTAATACAGCAAGTGTTAGCCCTTTTACTAATCAATCTAACTATTATTACGGTGAAATTGATTTTTTTGCCGTTTATTGTCCAGATAACGATAAGTGCTACATGATGAGACCGTCTGTTGTTGCAAAATCGAAAGGTCGCATTAGTCTTTCTAATAGTGGCGGTAAACTAACAATTAATGCAAATCACTGCGAAATATAATTTTGGCCCGTAGCTCAGTAGTTAGAGCGTCCGTCTTATAAGCGGTAGGTCACGGGTGCAATTCCCGTCGGGCCGAACAATTAAGTCAGGAGAGTTTAGATGAAACCAGACATTAAGCCGGGCGATTTTGTAATTGGTTATCACACGGGAATTCATAAAGTAATTAGATTTGATAAGGTATATAAAGCCGGCCATTCTCATATTGGTATGAGAGTTGGTGGCTACGGACCAGACCGTGATAATAGAATTCGAGTTGGGGATGAAATTGCATATCCACAAGTAGAATATATTAAAGTCATGAACGAGAAGTATGACAAGCCTCATCGTAGGTCGTCAAATAGCTGTGGAAGAGATTATTGTCAGGTTATAGATTCTGCTTGGGTAGACCAACTAGAAAAAGACTATGCTGAGAGAATCGCTCGTTTGCGCATCCTTGTTGCTGGTAATTGGGACGTTGCTAATAGTGTGAAAATATGAGTGAGGGTCAAGTAATCGACGCCCCATGTGATATTTGTTGGTATACAGGTAAAACTTCCGAGCAAAAAGTTAAAAAAGTCAATGAACATGGATTGATGTTGTGCAAGCCGTGTTATCTTTCAATGGAACAAATCGAACGTAAATAATGGAGAGTATTATGGATTTTAGAAATTTGCTTATCACGCACATTAACAAGTTTTTTGATGCGCTCGAAAATGAAATTAACCCTACTAGTGCGGATACCGAGTCGCACACTGAGTTTGATTACATCGACGACGATGAGGACTATGTAGACGACTATCCTTTCAGCGACGAAAGTGACCCCGACAGTAGTTTTGAGTCGAAGACTGAGGAAAACGTATCCGAGTGGCCTAATATTGGTCCAGCGCTAGTTCTCCCAAGTGTAGGGGCACCGGCCTGGCCTAATGTTGGCCAAGTGGTTGGGGTGATGGCTAAAGAAAAGGTTGTCAAGAGCGCTCCTGTTCACCGCGCAGACACCGCTCTAGTGGCAAATGTGCAGCCAGCGCCATCTAGTGACGACACCGTTTATCTAGATAACAGAGGTCGCGCCTGCGTTCCAAACTCTATCTCTAGGGCCGCTGGTTTTAGTGCTGGTCAGCACGTTTATATCTCCAAGAGGGCAAATGGTCTTGGCGTTATTCTTCTTAGAGTAGCATCTAAGACCGGCCATCTGTCTACTTATACTGTAGACAAACACGGCAATATCAGATTGTCTCAGGATTTGCTTAGGCGCTCTGGTCTTGGTCTTGAAACCGCCATTAGGTTCAAAATTGTGCCAGGTGGCATTTTGGCCCTGGCTGGTTAAATCTAGCGCTGCTTAATTCGCCGCGCGGCCAGGTTGGCGGATAACCTGGTTAAAACACCGCCACTAGGAATAGTTATGAAATGTAGTAATCACAACTGGCCACAAAATTTCGGTGGCAATTTTAGGTCTTATGGTAGTGTTGAAAGAGCACAGTGCAATAATTGTTTTGCACAAAAAATAATCTTCTCATGGTCAACGTGGATAAATAATAAAAACGAAACGAAACATACTAAAGAAGTAATTATCGAGGACCCTAGATGAACTTGAATACTAATGACATAGTTTATAGACTGCGCAAACGAGCAGAGATTAGACGGTCAATTAGCACACGCAAAAGCGTGCAAGAGGGTAAGCCAGATAGGATAGGCGAATTGTTGGACGAAGCGGCTAATGAGATTGAGGCGCTTCGTTGGAAAATAAATCTCGACCCTGATAAATAATGTTAATAACAATAAATCTAGGTCCAGAAGAATCCCCCGTTTGGAATCTAATGTGGCAAATGTATGTGCCGCTACACTCAGCTATAGCTGACCTAGGTCATGCCTACGAGGTTGCTACGGAAAAATTTAAACATTATGCAACCCACGACCACGACACAACAGACATATTATCTGCATTTGTATATGTGAAACTAATGGCAGAAATGGACGTTGCCCGAAATAAACTTCAACCATATAAAAATGAGTGGTATTGTGCTCGCTATGGGTATAGTTTAAATTAAAGAGTCTTAACAGGAGAATAAAATGAAATGCAATTGGTGCAAATGTAGTGGTTATCCTGGGCCAGAGTTGAGACCTGGTGAATGTCCCGTTGCCTCTGCTGAATTTTATGCAGACATTTTAAAAGACGACGACATATTGCTTTTCTCTTACTCATCCGTGTTTTATTGTTATCCTTGCCACTGTAAAGTTACCAAAACATGTTTCCAGTGCGGCGATGTAGTTGATGCACTGATTAGAGATGAGCGCTGTAAGAATGACCCATATGTTTGTGGCGTTTGTGTTAAAAACAAACACATCAATCACCTATGGGAATGTTCAGAAGATGGTTGCTATACGATAGAAGAGATGGCTCAGGACGAATATGAGTGGCTTCAAATGGAGAAAGAATAATGATTGACTTAGTTAATTGGAATAATCTTGGCGCGCTTAATTCTCTTAAATCTGCAATTGACCGCCGAATGGTAGAGCTTCAAAAAGTCGCGCGAAAGCAAATTGCTCACAATAATGACTCGTTTTTTGCTGTCAATTATAA
>Ga0307377_10006354_pt1 | contig 12402 bp, 15 predicted proteins | sample TR3MG_FD_202535 | JGI IMG/M metagenome (GOLD analysis project Ga0307377, IMG submission 202535) | Soil microbial communities from Risofladan, Vaasa, Finland - TR-3 | ecosystem: Environmental > Terrestrial > Soil > Coastal area > Acid sulfate soil | place: Finland: Risofladan, Vaasa | collected...
ATTTTTGAAGATTTTGTAACTGTTTCCCCAGGTGCCACCATTGCTGGGGCTTGTACCATAGAAGAGGGAAGTTACATTTCCATGTGTTCTGTTATAGTTGACCATATATATATAGGGCAAAATGCTTTTGTGGCGGCAGGGGCAGTAGTTACAGCTAATGTTCCTGATAACACTGCTGTTATGGGAGTTCCTGCTAAAAAGAAATTAATAAAAGAGGGTAGTCGTATTTTGGAAAGAATTGATGGAAGTAAATATGAAATAGAAGAATTTTAATTGTTTTGAAAGGAGACAGATTTATGGATGAATATAAAACACTTTGGGTTTTGAATTTTGATTATTGGATTGAGTTTGTTTGGGAAGAGGAATCTTATGGGGATCATGAGATTAGTGCAGGAAGTTTTACCACATGGTCAGAGCGTGTTGGGATTAAATACCCATTGATTGTTCAACAAGTGTTTGAGGAATCAGGAGAATGGATTGCTGAAGAGATTGTTGAACACATTATGGAATATGGAGATTTGCCGAAAGAAATGAAGAATCATGAATGGGTAAATATAAAAGAGTCTAAAACAGTTTATGATTTTAAGGATCTTATAAAAGCATTGTATAAATAAGATATATATATGGGAGGAAATAAAATGTTTGATCCATTGCCACAAAAATATGTTATATATGTTGCTAAGCCTGAAAGTAATTGGGAGGAAGCAAAAAAGCAATATCCTGACATTGTTTATTCTAGCTTTTATAATAAAAAAGGATATAGTATGAGTGATATTATAGTCATAGCTACAGTCTCTACCAAGGGTGGTGCAGAAGAAAGTTTTTCTTATCATAACAAAGTGTATGCTTCTGAGATAACTTATGATTTACATATAAGATGGGATACAAGAAAGAAAGACAAAGAGGAAAGATATTGTGAAGAAATATATAACATAGATACTATTGGAGCCAAAGATTTAACTGGGGATATGGTTTTGTTTTGGGATATGATATACAATGCTTCTAGCGTATATGCAACTTCAAATTGTTTGAGACAAATATGGAATAAATATGTGTGTTCAAGAATATTGCAAGAAAAGATATTGAATAAAAACAAAAAAGAAATCAAAGAATATTTAATGGGATATTTAGATTGGGTGAAAGGAGAACTAATATAGGAGTGATATTTTATGTATGATTGGGATGATTGTGCAAAAAATCCAAAACCTGCTATTATTAATGTTTGTTTGACAGGAATGATACCCACTAAGTTAGATAATGCTAAAACGCCTATTACTGCAGTTGAAATAGCCAATGATGTAAAAGATTGTGCAAAAGAAGGGGCAGCTTTGTTTCATGTTCATGCACGTGACAATAGAGAGGTGCCAACTTATAAAAAGGAAGTTTATGAAAATATTATTGCTAAAATTAAAGAGGAAAATGATGATGTTATTATTTGTGTATCAACTAGTGGTAGAAATTTTAATGAATTTGAAAAAAGGTCTCAAGTTCTGGAAGTTGATGGTGACTTAAGGCCTGATATGGCTTCTTTGACCTTGGGTTCTTTAAACTTTCCACAACAGGCATCTGTTAATGACCCTCAAATGCTTCAGGATTTAGCTAAAAAAATGAAAGACAATGGTATTAAACCTGAATTGGAAGTTTTCGATACAGGCATGATAAATTATTCTAAATATCTTATTAAAAAGGGGATTCTAGAACCACCTTTTTATTATAATATTTTATTAGGTTCTTTAGGGTCTGCAGAAGCTAATCCCATTATTTTAAGTCATATGATAGAAATGTTACCTGAAAATAGTTATTGGGCAGTAGCAGGCATTGGCAACTATCAATTGTATGCTAATTGTTTGGGTTTGGCAATGGGTGGTGGAGTTAGGGTGGGGTTAGAGGATAATATTTACTATGATAGAGATAAAAAGGAATATGCTTCAAATATGAATTTAGTAGAAAGAATTATTAGAATTATAAAAAGCATGGGCCGTGAATTAGCAACCCCTGAATATGTCAGGGATATTTTGCAACTTGGAGGATAAAATGATTATTGCTGAGGATACTCCTTCTGCTAAAGATTGGTGTTTTATTATTGGTTGGGGCAGAACAGGAACTACAATTATGGCAGAAATTATATCTGCTCATTCAAAAGCTAAAATTTTTTCAGAAGCATGGCTATGGGGTTATGTTGACTTGCTGACCATTCCTACTTTAGAGATATGTACACCCCAATCTCCAATGTATAGACAAATGGAATATTATCAAGCTGAAATGCCATCTAATGTTGGTACTAAGATGGATAATTTTGTTTTAGCAGACAATCAACCATATACTTATAATAATGAAACTCTTATAAAGGAAAATTGTTGGGGATCTAATCAGATTAGGACTATTATGGATGGTTTTAAATTGGCTTTACCCCCAAGCAAATGCACTATGTTTGGGGATAAACATTGGTATTATCGTTATATATTAGAAGATTTATTAAAAGTTTTTCCTGAATGTAAGCTTATATTAACTACTAGAAATAAATGGGATTTAGCAGCTAGCTCTTTTGATTCTAGTGCATTTTCAGCAAGAAGATCAGATTTGTCTAGAGAAGAATTAGCTGCTGTTGCTTTAGAAAGAGCAAATCAACAGTGTGTGGATGATAACCATCTTAAAAATTCTGGACTTAATATATATACAGTTGCGTTTGAAGATATGGCTCAAAATGCAGAAAAAACTATTAAATCCACGTTAGAATATTTAGAGTTAAAAGAACAGGGGGAGTTTAATTGGAATATACTAAATAAAATCCATTATGGGGAAGCTATGGGACATTGGGAGAAAATTCCTGAATTAGTGGCTTTAAGATAATGTCACGGGGTTTTTATTCAAAAAGAATATTGAATAGATCATATTCTAAAAGATTTTTTATTAACCAATAAAGTAGAAATTCAAGAAACAGTAATTATTCCTGAGCCACAGGGAAGTTTAGAGAAATAAATTTTTAATATCATTGGGTTATGAGGTCAAATATGAAAATAAATTTAGGTTCAGGTAGGGATATTTTGGATGATTATATTAATATAGATATTGCTCCATATGATATAGATGCAGATAATTTTATACAAGCAGATGCCATAAATTATGTACAAAATTTACCTGCAAATTCAGTAGAAGAAATAAGATCTAAACATTTTTTTGAGCATCTTACTAGAACACAAATGTGTACACTCATGTATTATGGACATAAAGCATTACAAGAAAACGGAATTTTTAATATGATTGTTCCAATTTTTGACATAAATGCTTGGAATTTATGGAATATTAAAGATTTATATCAAAAACAGGAATATGCTACTAGATTTTTTTGTGGAGGAAGTGAGCCGGATACTTGGGGAGACTTACATAAGTTTATATATGATAAAGAATTATTAAAATATATTTTTGAATCTTATGGTTTCCAAGACATTACTATAAAAGATAGGGAAATCGCTTATTATGACCATAAATTTATAAGTAGTCAAATTATTGGTAGAAAACAAGAAATAGAACATCAATTTTATCAATATAATGTTTTAGGTGAATTACAACATTTATTTGCTAATGTTGTTTTAGATGGTGCTGAGGATAGATATTATATTTATCAAATAGAGAATGTTGGTAAAACCTCATTTTCAACTAATGGGCATTTATATAGACAATGGTTTACACTTCGTGGTGGTAGTGAAGAGGATAGACCTATGGCTTTTTATGATAGTGGATATTATTCCTGTGCTACAGATATTGACCTTATTAAAAGTGTAGAGCTTGTTCCATTTTCTCATAAATGGTCAGTTAGAGGAACTTTAGATATTGATTTTTCCTCTTTAGGTGTGGGATTTTTTAATTCAGGGTTTGTTAGTAATGAAATAGAATTTATTAGAGGTAAAGCTTTAAGCTAATTTTGTCGGAGGAATTTATGAAGTTACATTTAGGTTGTGGAAAAAAAATCTTGAATGATTATATTAACATAGATTGTGCTTATACTGCACAAGATAATCCCCAAGCTAATTATGTTCAGGCAGAAATTGTTAGTTATTTAGAGGGATTAAAAAATGATACAGTAGAGGAAATTAAATCAGAGCATTTTTTAGAACATTTAACCAGAACTCAAGTTTCTTCTTTGTTATATCATAGTTCTAGAATCTTAAAGGTTGGAGGAATTTTCGACGTTTTAATACCAGAGTTTAATGCCACATTATGTAATGTTTTATTTAGATATTTTGTTGAGCAAATAGAACCCAATCAAGATGCAAAGTTGACTCATTCTGTTCAATCTTTCTATGGATGCACGGACCCTGATAGTTGGGCAGAAATGCATAAACTTATATATGACAGAAAATTATTAGAGCATATATTGTCTGTATATGATTTTGGAAATTTTAGAGATGCTCCAGTTAATCAAAATGATGAAATTCGTATTGTTGCTAGAAAAATGGAAAAAGTTAGAAATTTTATTCCATATAAGCTAAATAGTGATAAATCATTGTTTAGTAATATTTTATTGGAAGAATTAGGTAATCAAAGATATTATATTGATAGAATAGATAATGTATTACCTACTTATTTTTCTGCTCAAGCTATTTTATATAAAACTTGGTTTGGCATTAGAAGAGAATCTGATTGTCAATTAGTAGCTTTTTATGATAGTAAGTATTATTCTGATTTTGGTAAAATTCCTCTTAAAGCCACAGTCCCTTTGATTCCATTTGCAACAGCAGGCAATATTAGAGGAAGCTTATCTTTTGATTTTTCTAGCATGAATAGAAAGAGATATAACTTTGGAAATGAATTATTTTTATCCAAGACATAAGGGGTTTATTTGATGATTATTGCGAACAAGAATGTTCCTCCAGCTTCAGATTGGTGTTTTTTAATAGGTTTTGCTAGAACTGGTAGTTCTGTAATGGTAAATATTCTTAATGCCCATTCACAAATAAGAATTTTATATGAAGCATGGCTATGGGGTTATTGCGATATTTTACAAAGAAGTTATTTTAGTTTAAGCTTACCCAATAGTGGTATGTATAGAGCAGCAGAATATTATGGTGCTCAAATGCCTAGTAATATAGGAGTTCATCTTAATAATTATAGCTTAGTAAATGGGCAAAAGGCAGATGGGGAGAATCAATGGGATGCCCTTGCTTTAAGAAAAATCATGGAGGGATTTAAACAAGGTCTTAGTTCTTCTTGTCAAATTTTTGGTGATAAAAAATGGTATTATCGTGATATTTTGACAGATTTATTAAAAGTTTTTCCGGATTGCAAACTTATATTGACAACAAGAAATAAATGGGATTTGGCAGCAAGTTCTTTAGGGTCTCAATATTTTAAAGAGAGAAGACCTGATTTATCTTCTGAACAATTAGCTGTCTTAGCTTTGGAAAGGGCCGAGAAACAAAAAGAATTAGATGAAACTATAAAAGGTCAATTTAATGTCTTTGAGATTAAATTTGAAGATATGGCAAGTAATTCTCAAAAAAGAATAGAAGAAGCTTTAGATTATTTAAACTTGAGTTCTAATGGGTTTAATTGGGATATCCTAAAAACTACTCATTATGATACTGCTATGAATCATTGGGAGAGAATAGCCGAATTGGTAGAATTAAGAAAGGACATAGAATAAAAGGATGTTCTACACAACAAGAGGAAATATAATAAAAAGGAGGTAATTATTATGGGTATTAAGTTATTATGGACAGGGTTAACAACAATTATAGCAGTAATTCCTTTCTTAGCAGCTATAGGCTTATCTGGCAGTGCTGTTCTAACAGTTGCTGGGGCTATTATTATGGTCATAGGAGCAGTCTTAATGTGGCTTGATAAGTAATTCTTTCTGATATGGGACTTTTTAAATTGGATATATAAATTGAATATTTTTAATGCTTGTTTTATGAATAATTATTTTGAAGTGGATTGTATTTTGGGGACATAATAATGTTTACACAATTATGAGGGGAATTATTCTAAAGGCAAAATTAGAAAATTTTGCCTTTATTTTATGTATAATAACTTGTGGTAGAATTAAAAAAACACAGAATAAATAGGATGTGTATTTTATGGAAACTTCTTTACCAGACTGTTATTCTTTTTTTGTATCTAATGTATGTAATTCTAATTGTTTTTATTGTTCTGCAGATTGGCGTATTGAAAGAATGGGTCCAAAAACAGAAATCCAGCCTGAAATATTAGCTCAATATATAGCTGATATTCCACAGAAATCAGTTGTGCTTTTATCTGGAGGAGAACCAACTGTTTATATTGATAAATATAATTTATATAATATTTTTGATTATGATCATTATTATATAATTCAAACTAATGCTGTAAATATTTCTGAAAATTTGATAAATAAATTGCAGCATATAAGGAATTGGCGTTTACAAATTACCATAGGTGGTATGAATGAGTTGTATTCTTATGCTCATAATATAGATAAATTTCAACAAGTTGTAAATAACATAAGGAGATTAGTAGCTATAAAAAAAGAAACTTCTGTGGTGGAGTTAGATTTTTTGTATATGAAATCTAACATTAAACAAATTAAAGATTTTTTGGATTTATGCCAAGAGTTATGTGTAGATTGTGTAAGACTTTTGGCAATATCTTCATGTACTCCCTGGGGATATTGGCACAACAAGCAGACACAAGAGGAAAGCCAATATTCTTTTCCTGAAAATTGGGGAAGTTTAATTAAGACTTTTTATCAACAAAGTGGCATTGCAATTCAGGATTTTTCTAATGCCAAACTTAATAATCCTGAAAATAAAAAGCTAATAAGATATTGTAGTGTTATAGATGGTTTTTATCAATGTATTTCTACTTATAATTTGGTATTTTGGCCTGATGGTTCTGTTTGCCAATGTTGTAGGGCTGCTAATCAACAAGAGGATATTTTTTCTTTTACTATGTATGATAAGAGTTTACAAGAACTTTTAACTTCAGAAGAAAGAAAAAATATGATTTTAAATTATCATACAAGAAAAACTTGTCAAGCTTGCTTAGGGCCAGAAAGGATTAAAAAAGTAGAAGAAATAAGAGCTAGATAAAATGAAAATTAACATACTTTTTGATCATGAAAAAATGTATTATTTTTGGGCATTTACTATGTGTTATTGTTTGCGTAAAATAGGCATAGAATCTGACTTTTTTTCTCTTAAAAAAGAAACAGATTCACAAAAGGTGATATATCCTGATGCTGATTATTACATTATATTAAATCATATTTATTTTGGCTTTAAAAAAAATATATCTGAAAATGTTAAATATATAGGTTGGATTACAGGACCTGTTGATTTTTCTAGCCAAAATCCAGTCATACAAAACCGTACAGGTTATAATAGAGAAAAAACAGAATGGTGTGAATATATTCTAACTACTAATTTGTTGGAAAAGGAAGAGTTGGAAAAAAAAGGAATAAAAGTCCATGGAGCATTTGGCTTTGCCTATGATGAAATTTTAAATCCTTATATTTATAGTGGAAAATATTTTAGAAATATTGATGCTCTTTTTTGTGGTTCAAACACAGATAGAAGAAGAGATGTTATTTATTACTTAAAAAATAAAATAAATAATTTTGTGCATAAAGAAAATTATTGGAATGAGAATTATTATGAATTGTTATCACATGCTAAAATTTCATTAAATATTTATGAATTTGATAATAATGAAGTAAAAAATAATTTTGCTATATTTAGAATTTTATCTTCCATGCTGCAAAAATGCTTAGTGATAAGTGAGCCCATGAGAAATAGCTCTCCATTTGTGAATGGAAAACATCTTATTTTGTGTGATGTAAAAGATATGCCTAGTATGGTTCAATATTATTTGAACAATCCCCAAAAAAGACAAAAAATTACAAATAATGCTTTTGATTTTCTTGTAAATGAATATAGAATGGATAATTTTTTGTTAGAATTTATTCAAGCCCATATAGATTCTTCTGCAAAAATTATTTGTTCTAATCCAGAAATTCCTGTTATTCAATGGCTTTAACTTAATGACACAAGTATTAATACAATAGTCAACAAGAAATATTTTTAATTCAGATAAATATTGGAGAATGAATAAATATGCCTCAAGTAAGTGTGATTATATCTTATGCAAATAAATTGGAAGATTTTCAATATGTTCTTCAAGGATATAAGCAACAAAAATTTAAAGATTTTGAATTAATTATAGTAGAAGGAAATAGAAATCAAGAAGGATTAGCTCAATTACTTGAACAATTTCCAAGCTTAAATATTAAACACATACTTTTTGAGCACCCTAATGACAATTGGCATTTGTATGCAAAATTGAATGTTGGCATCAAGGAAGCAGATTCTGATTTTATCATTATTGCTGGGGACGATATTATTCCCCATACAGATTATGTTTATAACTATTATTCTCAAAGAGAAGAAAATATTGTTTTATGTTCTACTAAGTTTGATATTTGGAGGCATAATGAAAAAGAAGTTCCTTCAGAATTGGTGAATAAGTTAATTGCTTCTGATTTTTGGATGTATAATGCATTTAGTAGTAATGGCCCCATGGATTTTACTCTTTTAATAGATGAGGTTGAACTTTTTCCTAGAGGGACTATATGGCCTGGAGATTTATATCCCCATCCCAATGCGGGCATGATTTGTCCTGTGCCTTTTTTGCAATGGAAGAATAAACCTTGGCCCATAGTGTGGCTTAATAATTATGACAACATGAATTTACTTAGGCAAGATGCATTAAATAGCTCTCCTCATCAAATGGGAGTTATTCAGTGTAATATAGCTTATGATAAAAAACATATTATAGAAATAAATGGTTATGATGAAGACTATCAAGGACCGGAATGGACAGATGCAGATATAATTTATAGGTTTGAGAAAAAAGGTTTGAAATTTAAATTTGTTCCAGGATGTGCTATTTGGCATATTGCACATGCTGCAAGATGGAATTGGCAAATTGAACAAAGAACTGATGTGGATAATATGTTTCCTGAAAAAAGAGATAATTTTGAATTAATAAGAAATCAAGGTAGGAAAATTTTTGATTAAAAGAGAGAGAGTGGAATGCTTAAAAGATATTTGTTTTTTGTAGAAGGAACTTATAATTGGTAGTAGAGAAAAATAGATCTATTTCCTGAAGAAGTCGGAGATCTGAAGAAAAATATAATTTTTGGAGTGATATGAAATGGATTTGAACGGCAAAAAAGTATTTATTACCGGTGGTTCTGGTTTTCTTGGGAAAAGTTTATCAAGTCTTTTATTAAGAGAAAATTGTGAAATAACTATTTTTTCACGTTCAGAAAGACCTCAAGTAGAAATGAAAAGACAGTTTCCAAATTTCAACTATGTCTTGGGAGATATTAAGGATGGCAAAGCAGTTTATAATGCTATGAATGGGCATGATATAGTAATACATGCTGCTGCCCTGAAGCATGTTCCTCTTGCAGAAAAACAACCCATAGAAGCTATGAAAAATAATATTGTTGGTTCTATTAATGTTTTGGAATGTGCTAAGTATATTCCAAGTGTGCGGCACGTGGTAGGTATCTCTACTGATAAGGCTGCTCAACCCACTTCAGTTTATGGTATGTCTAAATTAATGATGGAGAAAATGTTTTATGAAGTAGCAGGCAATCATCCTGATACTGCTTTTTCTTTAGTAAGATATGGTAATGTATTATTCTCTTCAGGTTCAGTTATAGAGATATGGATTAAATTAGCTAAACAAGGACAGAATCTAAAGATTACTGTGCCTGAAATGACTAGATTTTTCTTTTTAGTAGAAGAAGCCGTAGATGTTATATTAGAATCTTTAGATTTAAGTGAAGAATATAAAGAAAAAGGATATCCTTGTATTAATTATGTGCCTAGAATTAAGGCTTGTGTATTACAGGATTTATTGGAAGTTATTATGGCAAAATTCAATTATGACTATGATATGGTAGAAATAGTTGGTAATAGAGGAAATGAAAATATACACGAAATTTTAATTAATGCGGAGGAGGCACAAGGCTCTGAACTGCTTAAAAATGTATTTAATGGACAGGGGGCATATATCTTAGGTGTGACAGAAAATAATGCAGAAATACCCCCTTATTTCTCCAATGAAGCACAAAAATTTACACAAACGGAACTTTCTGATATATTAGAAGCTTCAGGGGTTTATGAATCTATAAAATAGTTTTTGAGGTGAGAAATGAAAATTTTAGTAACTATGGCTGGGGAGAATAGTTGGGAAGATTTAAATATGAGACGGTCATTAAAAAAGATGGGGCATAAAGTAATAGACTGCGGCATAAATGAACAAACTATTCATAGTATAGCAGAAATGCAAGAAAAACCGGCTTTGTGGTATATGGTTAGTGCTGGCCCTCATGAAGGAGCAACAGAAGAAGTTATTCAAGCTTGGCAAAAATATATGCAAATGTTAAAAGAGTTAAATGTTCCTAGTGTTTATTTTTCAGCAGGAGCTGGATGTGGTTTTATTCAAATGGATAGTTTGAGTGCTCCTCATGTGGAATATGCTGTGACTACTGATAGAATTTCTATGGATTATTTTAAACAAGCAGGAACTCCTCATATTATTTATTCTTGTTTTGCAGCTAACCCCTTAATTTATAGAAAAAAAGTTTCAATAAAACAACATGATGTTTCTTTTATTGGAACAGCTTTTGGACATAGACATGAAGTAACTATTCCTAATTTACTTAATTGTAATATAAATATGAGAGTTTGGGGAGATTTTTGGAGAAATGAAGAAAGACCAGGTTATATTTCAGACAAAAGAATTGGCCATATAGCAGGTACCAAAGTATCGATTCTTCATATGGTAAACCTCTTTAACCAAACTAAAATTAATTTGTGTTTTTCCATAGGATTTCATACTGATAATTTCAGGGGATATGCTCCAAGAACTATGAAATTAAGACATTTTGAGATTACTGCAAGTGGTGGCTTTATGTTAACAGATTGGAATAATGATTATGAATTAGAAGAATTTTTTAAACCAGGAGTAGAATGTGAAGTGTATAATACAGAAGAAGAATTAGTAGATAAAATAAAATATTATTTGAAACATGAAGATGAGAGAGAGAAAATAGCTCAAGCTGGATATGAAAGATGCACAAAAGAACATACTTGGGAAAATAGATTCAATGATATATTTAAAGCAATGGAATTGTCATGATATTATCTCATATAACTAAGGAAAGTAGTTTAATTTCTATTTTGTCAAAAGGACTCCAATGTAATAAAATGGGAATAATTTATTTTTCTCCAAAATTAAATGGTTGGAGAAAATTGCAAAAAGATGAAGTTCTTCTTCATGTAAAAATAGAAAATCAAAAATTTAACTGCATTTGAAGATTGTTCAAGATGGGAAGTTCTTTGTTGGAATGAAATTCCCCAAAAAAATATATTTTTAATAAAATGGAAGTGTTAAATAATGGATAAAAAAGATTGTTGTAATGAAGATTATGATTATGATGATGATTATCAGTATGATTATGATTATCAGTATGATTATGATTATGATTATGAAGGACACAATGATTTTCTTTTTATTTTTAGTAAAACAAATGAAGATGAAGTCAGTAAATTTTTTGTTCCATTTTTTAAAATAAACTTTATTCGAACATGGGATGAAACACAGTTTAAAATCCAAATAGAAAATAAGAAAATTTTTGTAAAATTAATATATCTTAATAAATTCATAAATGATTATGCTTTGCTTTCCAAGAAAAACACCAAAGAATTACTTTAGGAAATATTTCTAAGAAGTTAAGGAGTAACATATGTTTGAAAATATTTATTTAGATGCTCCAACTTATGCTTATGATATGTTTTATGAAGAAAAATATAAAGAATTTAGCAATATTCATTTTGATGTACAATTTGATATTTCTCCTTTTGGTATGAGAAAAGAGTTTGATTATCCTTTGGGATTAGTTGTTCCTAGTTATGAGAAAAACGATAAGATATTATCCATTGGGGCTATGAATTGTATGCTTTCTGTTTATCTTTCTAATTATATTGATAATTTTTATGCCATTGATAACAATCCTGATTTTTTAAAAAGAGAATGGATTTATTCCTATATAACATCATGGGGAATGAAATATGATTGGAGTAATACAGTAAGCTTACAACATATGACTGCTACAAACTTAAAATTTGGAAATGATTTTTTTGATAAAATCATTTCCATATCAGTTTTTGAACATATTTTGCCGCACCAAGATAGACTTAAGGCTTTTCAAGAAATGAGAAGAGTATTAAAACCTGGTGGACAAATTTTTCTTACTATTGAATTTAATACTGATAATTATATGGTATTAGCACCTTCTGTATCTGGAAGTATTTTCAGTCTTGAATATCTTTTGGATATTGTTGATCAAAG
>Ga0307377_10006357_pt1 | contig 12397 bp, 11 predicted proteins | sample TR3MG_FD_202535 | JGI IMG/M metagenome (GOLD analysis project Ga0307377, IMG submission 202535) | Soil microbial communities from Risofladan, Vaasa, Finland - TR-3 | ecosystem: Environmental > Terrestrial > Soil > Coastal area > Acid sulfate soil | place: Finland: Risofladan, Vaasa | collected...
CGTGGTTTTCCTCGGCGTGGATACGCATCATCGCAAGCTATCGGGGCAGCAAGGGGCACCATGCGGGGCCAGGGATGACTCGATAGCAGCATGAGTCGACGTCGGCCGCAGACCTCAAGCTATGCCATCAACCATCTGGAACTTCACGCACGGGCCTGTCCGTTCGATGGTCGGGGAATCGCCGATCAGACACGAACGGGCCGTCACGAAAGCGGCCGTTCGCGACCGGCTCAAATGGGTCGGTTCCCGCCTGTCGCAGCTTGCTCGGCCGTCGTCGAGCCTGCAAGAGCAGCCCACGGCCAGGAATGGAACTTCGCAGGAGGTTGAATTCATTCGTGGTCCCGCGAAATACCATCAGCCTGAAGTAGTCGTGGTTACGGACGGCACCACTTCGTTAATGCAAAAGCGTTGCGTCGTCTTTATCACTTCCATTTCTAATGGTATAGATCGTAACGGGTCTTCCCTTATAGATATACCGTGACCAGCAGACCAATATGTCATCACCCGATAGCCAAAGTTGAGAATCAACTCTGTCGACCTCATCTATTTCATATATATGTCCGTCTTCCGTTTTGACAATATCTCCATCTGAGTCACTTGGACTATTCGTTATTTCATGGTCTTCACAATCACCAGAAATCTTTCTTGGATAATCTTGGGCATGCAGAACACTGAAATGTAGAAGCGTAGTTAGCAGGAGAAGGATAAGCGAAATCACTAACCGGCTTATTGCTGACTCTGTACGAAATGTCATTGCTCCGCAGGCCGGATACCGACCGCCTCCGCGTCAATCTCGTTGCGAAAACTGTATCTGCCCACCTGCTTCACAGCCGCGAATATCCCTGTGACGGTGACTCTCTCGCCATCGTGGAGGACTGGCTCGCCAAACGTGAAAATGTGGATACACGCGTCAGAGCACACCGTAAACGTGACATATGGATTGCCCCGTTTAGACACACGCTGCCGAAGCCCGGTTATAGCACCGGTCACGGTTACGGTTTGACTATTGTACTGCTGGGGGCTTCCCAAGATTGCGCTTATCTGCGCCGAGCGCGCAGGTAGCGACAGCAGGAGAGAGCTCAAAACAAAGGTCAGAGCAGTTACAACGTTAATACGCATGCTAGGCCCACGGTTTCTTACCTCAGTCTGAGTTGGCCGTGATGCTCCATTTCGGTGCTACTTGGCCGCCGAATACCTTGTCGACAGTACTTCGCCTCACAATACGCTCGCGTCACGCGGGTCGTCAAACCATGCGTCCCTGCGACCAACTCCACCTGACCAAATACAGTGCGTCCAGTTACGCACATATGCAATAGTCTGCCACTTGCCGATTCCCATTCCCGGCATCGAGCCTGCCCGCCATTGCCAGCCGAACTGACCAAGTTTCACGACCGGCTGAAATGGCAGCAGTCAGTCGCCGTCGGCCTGCGGCTCATCATACTGCGCGGCGGGCTGGTCATCACCGATCAGCCCCGTGATGCATGCACTCCGATGCTCGCCCTTGCGTAAGCAGCCGGTTCTGGGACGGTACTGGTAAGCCACCACCCCAGAGCTGCTGACATGCACACACCCCGCGCCGAGTTCGTCACCGAAACAGAATTCACCACCGTTGAATTCTTCATGGCGTGTGATCCGGAGAATGGACTGGAAGCGGACGAACCCGAAGAGCTCCTGGGCCTGTTCGCCGGAGCGGTCCTCGGCGGAGCTGGATTCGAGCTCCTCTACCACTGCGTTGAAGGGCTCGAGCATGCTTCGGAGATCGGCGACGCGTTGCGTCCGCAGGTTCAGCCGCAGCAGATCCGCGACGCCGCCACGGCCTTTCGGCGCAACCCGCGCCCCTTCGCGCCCGGCGAAGTCAAAGGCCTGTGGATCCAGCTGCAGGTGCCCCGCCGAGTGTTGCGCCAGGTCATCCGGCAGACCGCGCCGAGCGCCCGTGTGGTGTCCGCGCCAGTGATCAGCGCTCCCCCTCCCCGTCGCCCCTTCCTGCCACCGCGCCTGCGTCCGGCGGCTCCTCGCCCGAGCTGGGCTTGATCTTCCATTGAACGGTGCTCACCCATGAATACTCGCATCCTTGACCCTCTCCAAGACGACGTTGATCCGTTCGTCGTCCAGATCAACACGCCGGATGCGAAAGGCCGCACACCACTGCGCCAGGCCGCGTTCGGGGCGATCCCGACATGATCCATGCGCTTATCAGCTCCGGTGCGAACCCGCGCCCGCTAGCGTCCCTGACGGTGAACTGACATGCCAGCCGTCGTCGATTGCTTCGGGCCGCCGTCCAGCGCCCTGCCTCCTTCCACGCAGGTTCGTCGATGGGACACGGCGCTCCTGGCCTGCGCATTCGGCTTCATCGGTGCGCTGCTCGCCTTCGGGTGGGCGCTGTGGCATCCGCTGCCAGGTTTCCCCGACGTGCCGGATGGCGGCCTCCTGCACCAATTAGTCGCGTATCCCCACCTCCTGTTCACCACCGGCCCACGCGCGCTTTCGGTGTGGGCTGACAACCCTGCGGCGGGCCAAGTGCCCATCAGCGCGCTGCACGTGCGCATGCTGCCGGCATGGATCGCTGGGCTCGCGTGTGGCGGGTGGCTGGGGGCGCTTGGCTTGCGTCCGCATTCGCTGACTGGCCACGTGTCAGGGCCGCGCTTGCTGCAAGAGAAAGAGGCGCAGAAAGCCGCACTGCGAATGGCTGCTCAAGACCGCTCGGGCGGCAAGCTCGGCTTCATGAAGTTGCACCCACTGCTCGACTTGCCGAAGCGGCAGTGGACGCGGCACATGCTGGTCTATGGCGGCGTTGGCTCAGGCAAGACCCAAATCCTGCTGCCCATCGTGGCTCAAATTCTCGCGCAGCACCGGAAGGCTTTCATCCTCGACACGAAGGGCGACTACACCAGCCGGTTCCCGGAAGCCTGCATCTTGTCCCCATGGGACCGCCGCAGCCGGTACCTCGACATCGCAGCCGACGTGCGCACTGGAGCTCAAGCAGATGCTTTTTCGGCCTCCATCATTCCCGACGACAACGGGCCGAACCGCTACTTCACCGTTTCCGCTCAACTGATCCTTGCGGGCTGCATTCGCGCGTTGCAGGCAGGAAAAGGAACGGAATGGACTTGGCTGGACCTCGACACGCTGCTCAGCGTCTCAGCGGCGCAACTGGCTCCTCTACTTGCGGAACACCACCGCAAGGCTCACCCCATTGTCAGCGGGCCGGAATCCAGCACCGCATCGGTGCTGGCCACGCTGGCGGCCTTCACTCAAACTATTTCCCAGCTCGCGGCCGCATTTGGCGATGGTCGCCGCTCCGATGGAACTCCGCGCAAGCGTCTGTCGTTGGTTGCCTGGGCAAAGGATGACTACAAGGGGAAGCGGGCAATCATCGCGCAAGCCGGCCCGGATCCTGGCCTGACCCAGCGGTTCCTCGCCGCCGCAATCAACATCTTGGTGCCACTAATCATCTCGCCCGCGCTGCCTGACGATGTCAGCGAAGACGGGCGCGCCATCTTTTTCGTGCTCGATGAGCTGGGTGCCGCAGGCAAGATCATGCTGGCACCCCTCATCGACAAGGGGCGTTCCAAGTCGTGTATCTGCCTACTCGGATTTCAGGACCAGGCCCAGATCGCGGAAATTTACGGCGACAATTTCTCGAAGGCGCTGGCCGGCATGGTCGGCACCCACATCATTTGTCAGCTTCAGATGGGTGAGACACGCGACCAAGTCGCGTCGCTCATCGGGTCCCGCCGTGTGTCCATCCACACGGCGCCCACGGCCACCGGTCCCGGAACCGTGCACGAAGAAACGCGCCAGCTCGTGCAGCCGAATGAACTGACGACGATGCTCGGGTTCCGCAAGGGCAAGAAATACGGTCCCGCCGGCTTCGGCATCCGGGCGATCGCGAACCTGGGCGGTGAGGACCTCCTGCTGTTGGACTGGCCCGGAACCGTGCTGCCAGAGCGTAGGCCGGCGTTTGTGCCTGCGAAGTGTACGCTGCCAGCTGCAGCTCGCTCGTCGGCGAAGGTCGCAGCAACCGGGGCCGATGAGGGTGATCGCCCGGCCAACGGACCCTCCATGGCGGAGGAGCCGGAACGTGAGCTGTTGAGTCAGGTGATCGCGGAAGTAACGCCGAAACTCTAACGGTCGTCGAGGTGCTGCACGTTGCGAACCTGTTGACTTGTCATTACGACTTGACCGGCGTTGCCAACCAGACGACCATCCGACTGAAGGTCGCTTGTCGGCCCAGAGCAGCCGTTGCCTTGGTCGAACGCGATCGTTTCGTGTAGTGCCTAACGTGCCCAGGCGCGCCGGCGGCACGTCAAACACTTCCCCTAGGTTAGGGTCCGTTGCACCCTCTGCTACGCCGGTGTAATCCAAGGTGTCGCGTAACGCCCGACAGCGTCTGCGCCTTGGCGACGGCAACAATCGGGAAACTCGCTGACGGGCTGTGGGAGTTGTCTAATTGCGACCGCGCCCGGGACCGAACATACTGGCTGAAGCGCGGCATTTAGGCCGCCTATTTGTAGTTAGGCACTCGAGACACTCCTACCATGACGCTACTTTCAGCATCACTCGAATGGGCGGTCGACTTCGTCCAAGCTCACTCAGATGGGGACCTTTTCCCCAAGGTGCTTGAAGTTGAAGCGGTGGCTGCAGAGAAAGCTCACTTTGTGGGTCAAGTCGCAGGCGCCGATCTGGGAACTTTCCCACCGGGCAGCTGCCGTCGCTTCATCGTCCCAAAGGACGAAGTTTCCTACCGACAAGCGACCCAGCTTGATCCACAAGACTCAATCATTCTGTCTGCATTGGTCTTTCAGTATGGTCAACAAATTGAAGACCTTCGGCTGCCCGCGACGCGTGTCTTCAGCTATCGGTTCGATCCCACGCTGCCTGACGGCTTATACAGCAGCAAGACAGCGTGGAACAACTTCTGGACTACCGCAGAGAGTTGCGCGGCGAAGTACTCACACATCCTTTACTGCGACATCGCTGACTTCTACAACCAGATCTATCATCACACGGTCGAGAACCAACTTATCTCTGCAGGCCTTCCGAATCAGGCAGTGAAATGGATCATCGGATTGCTGGAATCAACAACCGCAGGCGTTTCTCGCGGCGTTCCAGTCGGACCGCACCCTATACACCTGATAGCCGAGGCAACGCTAATTCCAGTTGACAATAGTCTTGTATCCGCGGGAATTAGATTCATAAGATATGCAGATGACATCATTGTCTTCTGCAAGTCAGGCCGGGAAGCAAAGACGGCGCTCTCGACGATCGCGACTGTACTGGACAAACAGCAGCGACTTACACTTCAACGTCACAAGACAAAATTCTATGAGCCGAGTGAGTTCCGTCACATCTGCGCGCAGATGATCGAGGACCGACCAATCAACTCGGACGAGAAGTCACTTCTTGCGATCATTAAAAAGTACTCCGGCGGGGATCCATACAAGACAATCTCGTTCTCGCAAGTATCAGCAGCCGATTGGGCTGCAATCTCCCCTGAGTCCATTCGAAACGTAATAGAGGAGTACATTGCCGCGGACCCAGTTGACTACATACGTCTGCGCTGGTTCTATCGCCGGTTGGCTCAGATCGGTCACCCCGGAGCTATCGAAGTGTCGCTCGAGCACCTTGACGCACTTGGCCCATGCTTTTCCAACATCTGCTTCTATCTCGCATCCGTCCAGTCCGTTCCCCCAAAAGCTTGGAAACGCGTTGGCTCGAAGCTACTTAAGCTACTTCGCACACCTGAGGTTAAGTCTAGTGAGTACTTCAGGCTGCTTGTCTTGAGTCTTTTCACTAGAAACGAGCATATCAATCACTTTACGAGGTTGCACAAGCTATTTCAATCTTCCGACGCCTTCGTGAGACGTGAGGTTATCTTGGCTGCCCGAATGAATGGAGCCCTAGATTGGGTTCGCGAACTCAAGGAGGGCTACCCCTCAATGGATCCGTGGCAACAGAGAGCGATGCTGTTCGCCATTGCAGGCCTTGCGAAAGACGAGAGGAAATACTTCATTGGTCGGCAATCCATTGTCCGGCCATTTGAAAAGTCGCTCGCAAAGTGGGCCAAGAGCGCCTAATCCTTCCGCTCAAGGCGAACGGCTTCGCCGCCGATTAATTCTTGAGTTTAATGTCCGCTACTGGCCGACGGCTGCCCTTGAAGCCACGATGACAGCCAGGCGGGCTGCGACGGTCAGTGTTGCGAAATTGGCCAGTTGCTGGGGCGAAAGTCGGCAGCTGGCTGAAATCTTGCCAGTTGCGCAGGCAGCCCGATTTGAGAACGTGGAGTCACACCCTCCTCCACGCACTCAGGCTCCCCATCATGTCCACGCATTCTGAAACCGACCTCCATCAGCTGCTGACCCAAGCGCTTGAAACCATGCAAGCCAAGGACCGCGCTCTCGGGGCCGCGCACACGCTGATCGAAACCCAGCGTGGGCTGATCATCGATCTGCTCCAGCGGCTCGACAAACCGCAGGCCGCGCCCATGAGTCCGGCGCTGCGGGCTCAGCTGTCCAGCTATCGCACAAACTGATCGGGCGGCGCACACATGTTTCGCCCGACGATGATCGATGCCCGGGGCCGTGCCAGTTCGGGTGCGGCTGTCCTGGCCTACCTCATGGAAGGCGAACAGAAGCTCACCACCCGCCCCAAGAGGTCGGCGCTCGATTACTACCATGCTGGCGACGATCTGGAACAGGACTTCGAGGAGCGGTCCACTTCTCGCTATCTCGGCGCTGGCGCTGCCGCGCTGGGCTTGAAGGGCGAAGTCAGCATCGAGGTGATGGGACAGCTCGCCAAAGGCTTCGATCCCACCACCGGCGCCAAGCTGTCGGCGACTGCGGGCAAGGAGCCGATCTGGACACCGAAACTCGACAAGGACGGCAAGTCCCTGCTGAACAAAGATGGCACCCCCCGCGGCACGTGGAAGCAAGGGCACCGCGTGGGGACGGACTGCACGCTGTCGATCGCTGACAAGTCCGCCTCAATCGTCTTTGCGCTGGCACCGCCTGAAGAACAGATTCGCATCCTCGACGCCCATCGGGACTCGGTCGCCCAGGTCGTGGACGTCATGCAGCAATACCTTGAAGCCGGCCGTGGCCGCGGTGGCGTGCACAAGATCGGTGTGAAAGGCCTTGTCGCGACTGGGCATACCCACATGACCTCGCGGAATTTGGACCCTCAACTGCACGAGCACGTTCTTTTGTATCAGGTGGCGATGGGCTCGGATGGAACTTGGGGAAGCTATGACGCTGGAAGCCTATTCGAGCACCAGCAAATGTTCGGCGCGTTGGGACGCTGCATTTTCGCGAAGAAAATGGCCGACCTTGGCTACGGCGTCATCAAGCGGACCGAACTTGACGCGGATAACCGCGAGACGGGCCAGGTCTACTACCGCATTGCTGGCGTCTCCGATGTACAGTGCGACACGTTTTCCTCCCGCCGTGAGGAATCACTGGCCTACCAAGCCGAGCATGGCGGAACCCTTCAGGCAGCTGTCCTCGCGACCCGTCTCGACAAAGAGGAGCAGCCACTGGGTGTGATGATGCCCGTCTGGCAGGAAGCGCACGCCCGGATGCGCGCGGACGATCCTGCCCTGTTCGCCTCGACCGACGAGCTGAAAAGATTGCCGAGCCAGCTCGAGGGCATCGACGACGAGGCCCTGCTGCGCAAGCTGCACGCCACGAATGCAGTGTGGACACGAGAAGATCTGATCACCCAACTGGCCCTCGAAAACGTGGGTCGGATGGATGTGCCAGAAATTCTGGACGAAGCCGACTCCTTCATGATCCGGATGGCCCCGCAGTTGGTGACGATCAACCCGGAGAAGTCACCCGAGAAGCGCCATCAAGGCGATCATCCCGGGCGCAAATACCGGGACGATCGGTATGCCGCGACATGGTGGCTCGAAGAGACCGAGCAGAAGCTGGTGGACAGTGCGAAGGCCCGGCAGGACGAACCCGAGCAGCGTGTGCCCGATGACGTTCTCGACAAGTGCATCAAGGAATTCGAGAAGGAACGTGGCTTCACCATCAGCGCGGAACAGCGCGGTGCGGTCCGGCACGTGACCGAAGGCACCGGCACCAGTTGTGTGACCGGCCACGCGGGATCAGGGAAAACGGTCACCCTAGATATTGTATGTCAGGCGTTCGAGGAAGAAGGCCGCGAGGTCATCGGCGTCAGCCAGGCTTGGAAAGCCGCACGCAAACTGCAGGCCGAAACGGGCATGGCCAAGTCCTACTCTGCAGCCAAGCTGCTCGTCGAAATCGAGAAGAACCACCTGCAACTGACGGACCGCCACGTGATTGTCCTGGACGAGGCCGGCATGTGCGACACGGCGACGCTCCGACAGATCCAGAAAACGGTGGACGAAGCGGGCGCGAAGCTCGTCTGCGTCGGCGACGCCAATCAGCTTCAGCCCGTCGGCGCCGGTGCCGGATTTCGGTTGCTGACGGATGCCATCGGTGGCGCCGAGCTGACTGAAATCCGCCGTCAGCGTGACGCCGCTGACCTGGCCACATCCGAGCTGTTCTATACCTTCGCCGATCGCGCCAGAAACACCACGACGCGCGAAGAAGAAACGTCACTGGGCGCACAGATCCTCGCTCGCCTCGAACACCAGAAGCAGGTGGAGCACTGCGACACAACGCCGGAAGCCATCCAGGTATTGGCCGATGACTACATCAGTCGTCTGGGCACCGTGGGCGAGCACGGAAAGCCGATCGAGCACCGGAACCTCTGCTTCATGGCCGGCACCAATACCAACGTGCGCACGCTCAACGACGAAATCCGCGCACGGCTCGCTGCCAATGGCGAATTCAGCGGCGAGGAGTTCACTCTATCGACGAAGGGTGCCAACGGTGTGCGTCGCGATCTGCCGATAGCCAAGGGTGAGCGAGTCATGTTCCGGAAAGGCGACCACGACCTGGGCGTGGACAACGGATCCGTCGGTGTCGTGGAAGCGGTCCGCTCAACCGCGAAAGGCTCGCTGGTGATGAGCGTGCGGCTGGAAAGCGACATCCCAGCCGAAGATGGGCGCCTCGTGAAGTTCGACACAGGAACCTACAACCGCCTCGAGCCGGCCTACGCGCAGACAGTGCACAAGAGCCAGGGCGCCACGGTGGAGTTCTCTGCTCTGCTTGCAACTGTGGGCACCGCCGACGTGCATTCGATGCTGGTGGCCGCCACGCGCCACCGCTCGTCCGCAGGGTTCCGCATGTATGGCGCGGAGTCGGACCTGGAATTGATGGCCGAGCGGCTGGGCATGGAGCGGCTGCGGGTCAACGCCCTGGAAGAAGGCCGGAAGGTCGCACCGGTGGCACCGGCGCCCTCCCCGGCCTCCACCGTCGAACAACCGAAAGTGGAAGTCGCAGCCCCGGACGACGACGCGAAGCGCGCCCGGGCGGAGCGACTGTGGAAAGGCTACCGCGACCTGATGGACCGGAAGCCTGGACAGAAGATCGAGCGCAAGATACGGATGGGTGATTGATCGGCTCCGTCAGCACGACTGCCGCCGACCACGTCAAATCTGTAAGGCTGGAAGCGCCTGGACGATCTTCATCGTCTCGAGGCTGACGGTGATCACTCGCAGGAATAGCTCCAGGGGGTAGTGGGGGTCGGGGAAAACCGGGCCTCTGCTTACCCCCTCACTGTCAGCGGATCCTCAATGCCCACCATTCGACTGAGCCGCCTTCCGTGCCTTGAACCACGCTTCCATCTTCGCTTCCCGATCCTTCACGTAAGCGTCGGGTTCAACCCGTCGTCCTGGGCCGGCTGCGCGCTTGACCACCGTGGGCTTCGGAGGCGCGCCGACCACGGGTGCAGACTCGCTGGAGCCACTGCGACGACAACCGTTTCCAGCACTACTGGGCGACCGGCCGCACAGGCGGCCACACGGAGGCGTACAGCCCGGTAGCCAAGGGCCTGCATCTGTAGCGCATCGAGGCCACCTGCGCTGGGGCTGGAGTCACCGGCATGGCGATCGCTGGAGCAGCCAGAGCGGAACCCGAGACCAGAGCAAAGGGCGCCGAGGTCACAGCGTGAACCGGTGCGACCGCTCCAGCGGCACGGTAAGGGCAGCCCCTGTGGCTGAGGTCGAGCTTGCCGCTGGAGCGGTCGCACCGGTTCGGTGAGCCGGCTTCCTGCTTGGGCGTCGATGGCGTGCGCCTGCCCTCTGGCCTGGGCGGGGTTCACAGGCGCGTGCTGCCCAGTTGATGGTTCTCTTCGCGCCGACAATCGCGGCGCTCGGCAACATGCAGCGAGAACAACGGGTCGAACGAATTGAGGGCGGTGGACATGGCAATCACTCCTTGGCGGCTTTGCGAGGGATGAGGTTTTCGATCAGGCGGTCCGCGGCGGCGTTCGGCGCGCGTTCGGGCACGACTTCGGCGCTGCCCTCGATTCGACCCAGGAGGTCGCGGACAAGGTGGGTCAGCTCGGCGTTCTCCGCGCGGATCGCTTCGAAGGTCGCCGCACCCTGATCGGCGTGTTGCGCTGCGACCGTCGCCATGCCATCAGCCTTGGCGTCGTGCTTATCGAGTTCGATCAAGTGGAATTGCAGCGCGGCGCGCACCACTTCTGATGCGTTCGTGCGATCGCGCTTCACCCGTGCACGGAGCGCGCGGTAGAGAGGATGGTCGAGGCGGAGAGTCAGTCGGTTCATGACTCCAAATTTGCAGATCGGGCTGCCTACGCAAGTCGATCTGGCGTTGAGGCCGTCGGACGCGAAAAGGCGCGCGGCGCGGCGCGTTTTCGGTGCGCGGGCGCTGATTCAGTCGGACGCGGTTGTCCGACGCGTGAAGCCGCATAGGGCTTGGCTTGTGCAGCCTTCGTAGCGCCGCAGGCGCAACCACCTTGGTGCGAAGGGTGTATATAAAAAGAAATTTCTGCCTAGTCCTCGATCTCTCCACCACGAGACGCTGCAGAAGATTTCGAGATCAGGGTCCAGTTCCACTCAGCCAGCCCGGGTTCCCCTGCTCTGGGCGCAACGAAGGCTGCCCTTCGATCGCGTCCAGGCTCTTGCGCGCATCCGATGCGAGCGTTCCCTGCCCTTGCTCAAGCGGCCCATTCCCTTAGCGTGTTGGTAAGCCCCTCACGCGACTGAAGACATGAACACGCCTGAACCTGCACAACCCAATCTCCGCGACATGCTGGACGAGATCCAAGCGCGCCTTCAGAAATTGCTGCAAGACACGGAAGCGTGCGCACAACAGGCAGGGTTGCCCATGGTTGAGCAACCATCGGTCGCCCCTCGCCCGCCGCTCACGATTGCCATTGATCCAGCAGCGCAGGCTGCCTTCATGCGCGCGCTGGCCGGGGTCAAGCCCATTCAGGAGAACAGGCCCGATTGGTGGCTCAAAGTGGCCCTGCGAAAGTGGGATTACGCGTGTGCCTATTGCGGTCGCGCGATCACCGAGGACGATCGCCAACCACGCAATCACGAAGGCCAGCCGACCGTGGATCACCTCATTCCACTGACCGTGGGTGGCCCGCATCATCACGATGCCGTGGTGGCCTGCTGCCTCGCCTGCAATGTGTCGAAGGGTCGCCATGACTGGCTGACCTGGGGCAAGGCGATCGACAAGAAGGCAATCAAGGCATTGCGGGCGAAACTCTCCCGGGAGTGCTGGAATCACCTGGCGCCTGATCCGATAACCGTGAAAACGAAGCTCAAGGTCGAGCGGATGCTCACCGCGCGATGGGAACACCCGCGTTTTTTGTGCCATGCGTCCATCACTTCCGGGGGCGCCTACATTGGTGTGGCGAACACGTTGAATGCCGCACGCGAGTTCTCGTGGACCCTCCGGCACCACGGGGGCAAACCCGTGCACCACGAAAAAACGGCGTCCACGAAACACCTGTCCGTGTTCTCCTTCGACCAACCTCAAGCCGCGCTCGATGCGATCTGGGCACTCATCGAGCGCAACGCGCTCGTGCGTCGCCTTGACCTATCGCCCGAGTTCCCGGACGCAGCGCCGAGCGACTGCGAGGCGTTGGCCATGTGGCCTTACTCTTTCCCGAACGTGGGCAACTTGGTCAAGCGTCGATGGGACAAACCGAACGGTTTCCGTGGGCACTCGCAAGCATGGCGCGAAGGCGGCGTATCAAAGGGCCACAACGGGCAGTGGGTCGTCCGTGACCCGAGTTCGAAATCCTGAGCGTGTGCGCCAGCGGAAACCGGGTCATGCGATCGGCGCGGCCGCCCCAGCGGCATACCCGGCATCGTAGGCAGCCCGGAGCGCCGCTTCGAGTGCCCACACCGGCAGTGAATGGAAATCGAGCGCGTCCTGATTCCGGGTCTCCAGATCGGTCAGGTGGAAGTGAAACCGTGCGATCTGGCGCAGGGTCGCGTCCCGGCGTTTGGTGTCCATCGTTCAATCCTCCATCGGCTCGAGAATGG
>Ga0307377_10006358_pt1 | contig 12396 bp, 12 predicted proteins | sample TR3MG_FD_202535 | JGI IMG/M metagenome (GOLD analysis project Ga0307377, IMG submission 202535) | Soil microbial communities from Risofladan, Vaasa, Finland - TR-3 | ecosystem: Environmental > Terrestrial > Soil > Coastal area > Acid sulfate soil | place: Finland: Risofladan, Vaasa | collected...
TGCCCCGTTGCAGTGCGCGAAGTTCGGACTCCTTGGCGCCGTCGTTCTCGAGTTTCGCGGCGCGGGCCTCGATGTCCTTGAGCTTGGTGTCCAGGGCCTTGGCCTCACGCTCGGCGATCTCGAGCTGCTCTTCGACGAGAGCCTGGCGCAGGTCGGCCAGGTCCTCGTGACGGCGTTCCACCTCCACGTGGGTGACCATGTGGGCGGCGAAGTAGATGACCTTCTCGAGCTGCTTGGCCTTGAGCTCCTCCTTGGGCGCGGTGCCCATGAGGAGATAGGCCAACCACGAACGCGTTCCGCGCAGGTACCAGATGTGCACGACCGGCGCCGACAGGGCGATGTGGCCCATCCGGTCGCGGCGGACCTTGTCCGACGTGACCTCGACGCCACAACGCTCACAGACGATGCCCTTGAACCGTACGCGCTTGTACTTGCCGCACGCGCACTCCCACGCCTTCTGTGGCCCGAAGATCTTCTCGCAGAACAGTCCGTCCTTCTCGGGACGCAGCGTGCGGTAGTTGATGGTCTCAGGCTTCTTCACCTCACCCGAGGACCAACTGCGGATGTTCTGGGCGGTCGCCAGACCAATGCTCAGCTCGTCGAACTGGTTGACGTCGAGGGGACTCATGACAACTTCCTTTCTGCGGCACGGCGAGCGTCCTCCTCGTCGGATCCGCGCTCGGGCCGACTGATGTCGATGCCCAATTCGCGCGTGACCGAGAAGAAGTCCTCTTCCGTGTCGGCGAGGTCCACGTGGGCGCCGACCTTGTCGCGCACTTCCACGTTGAGACACAGTGACTGCATTTCCTTGATGAGAACCTTGAAGGACTCGGGGATGCCGGGCTCGGGGAGGTTCTGCCCCTTGACGATGGATTCGTAGGCGCGTTCGCGACCCTTCATGTCGTCGGACTTGACCGTCAGCAACTCTTGAAGGGCGTAGGCGGCACCGTAGGCCTCCAGGGCCCACACTTCCATCTCACCGAAGCGCTGGCCACCGAATTGGGCCTTGCCCCCCAGCGGCTGGGCCGTGATCATCGAGTACGGACCGGTCGAACGGGCGTGGATCTTGTCGTCGACCATGTGGGCGAGCTTCAAGATGTAGGCGTAACCCACCGAGATCTGGTTGTCGTACGGCTCACCGGTGCGACCGTTGAACAGCACGACCTTGCCGTCGTGGTTGCTCGACAGGAGTCGCTTGCCGTTGGCCCCGTCGACGTTCAGACGTTCGAACGTCTGCTGGATCGTCGGCTTGTCCTTGGCGCGCTCGGTCTCGTCCCAGTGCGCCCCGTCGAAGGACGGGGTCGCGACGTAGACCGCGGGCTCGGTACGCGGACGGGTCTTGCGATAGGGCCGCGAGACGGCGTTGCGCTGGTCGTCGTGACCCGAGGTCCCCACGGCCGGGTTGACCTCGATGCCGTCCCACCCGTGACGCGCCGCGTAGCCGAGGTGACTCTCGAGCACCTGACCCACGTTCATACGACTCGGCACACCGAGGGGGCTCAAGATGATGTCGACGGGCGTGCCGTCAGCCATGAAGGGCATGTCCTCCTCGGGCAGGATCTTGGAGATGACACCCTTGTTGCCGTGGCGTCCGGCGAGCTTGTCACCCTCGGAGATCTTGCGCTTCTGGGCGACGTAGACCTTCACCAGTTGGTTCACGCCGGGCTGCATCTCGTGGTCCTCGTCGCGGCTGTACACCTTGACGTCGATGACCTTGCCGGACTCACCGTGGGGGACCTTGAGCGACGTGTCGCGCACCTCGCGCGCCTTCTCACCGAAGATGGCCCTCAACAGGCGCTCCTCGGGTGACTGCTCGGTCTCCCCCTTGGGAGTGACCTTGCCGACCAGGATGTCCCCGGGCTCGACCTCGGCCCCGATGCGCACGATGCCCATGTCGTCGAGGTCCGCCAGGATGTCGTCGGGCAGGTTCGGGATGTCGCGCGTGATCTCCTCGGCACCCAGCTTGGTGTCGCGCGCGTCGATCTCGTACTCCTTCACGTGGATCGACGTCAAGACGTCGTCGCGCACGAGACGCTCGTTCAAGATGATGGCGTCCTCGTAGTTGTAGCCCTCCCACGGCATGTACGCCACGAGCAGGTTCTTGCCGAGGGCCAGCTCACCGTTGGAGGTGCTGGTCCCGTCGGCGAGGAGGTCACCCTTCTTCACCGTCTCGCCACCCACGACGAGGGGCTTCTGATTGATCGAAGTGTCCTGGTTGGAACGGCGGAACTTGTTCAGGTTGTACTGCTTCTTGCCCAGGGCCTTGCCGTAGCGGTCCGTGACGCCCTTGTCGTACTCGACCACCACGCGGTCCCCCGACACCGACGTCACGACGCCCTCGCCCTCGGCGAGCAGCACGTCACCGGAGTCGAGCGCGGCGCGCGCCTCCATGCCTGTACCCACGAAGGGGGCCTCGGGCATGATCAGCGGTACGGCCTGCTTTTGCATGTTGGCACCCATCAGGGCGCGCTGGGCGTCGTCGTGCTCCACGAAGGGGATCAGCGACGTCGCCACCGAGATCACCTGCTTGGTCGACACGTCCATCAGTTCGACCTCGTCGGGCTTGACGAAGTCGATCTCCGACGTGGTCGACGAGGACTTGTTCGACGCGCCGACGCGCAGGCCGGTGCCGATCGGGCCACGGCGCACGAGCACGCGGTCGGCGGTCAGTTGTCCCGACTCGTCGACCTCGGTGTTGGCCTGGGCGATGACGTAGCGCTCCTCCTCGTCGGCGGTGAAGTAACGGATCTCCCCGGTCACTCGTCCCGCGGTGACGACGCGGTAGGGCGTCTCGATGAAGCCGTACTCGTTGATGCGCGCGTAGTTGGCCAGGTAGCCGATCAGACCCACGTTGGGTCCTTCGGGCGTCTCGATCGGACACATGCGACCGTAGTGCGAGGAGTGCACGTCGCGCACCTCGAGACCGGCGCGCTCACGCGAGAGACCGCCCGGTCCGAGCGCCGACAAGCGACGCTTGTGGGTCAATCCCGACAGCGGGTTGTTCTGGTCCATGAACTGACTCAGCTGCGAGGTGGCGAAGAACTCCTTGATCGCCGACATCACCGGACGGATGTTGATGAGGGTCTGGGGCGCGATGGCCTCGACGTCCTGGGTGTTCATGCGCTCACGCACGACGCGCTCCATGCGCGACAGACCGGTGCGCAGGGCGTTCTGGATCAACTCACCCACGCTGCGGATGCGGCGGTTCGCGAAGTGGTCCTGGTCGTCGATGTGGTACGTGGTCTCCTTGGCGGTGCGGTCGCGCGCCAGGTTGAGCAGGTAGGTGGCGGTCGCGAGGACCTCCGCCTTGGACAAGACGTGCAGGGACTCGTCGGGCAGCTCCAGTAGATTGCCGAACAACTCGACGTTCTTGGCCACCTCGGCGCCGAGCTTGCGGTCGAGCTTGTAGCGGCCCACGCGGCTCAGGTCGTAGCGCTTCTCGGAGAAGAAGGCGCCCTCGAAGTACTGGCGCGCCGCTTCGACGGTCTGCACCTCGCCGGGACGTGCGCGGCGGTAGATCTCGAGCCACGCCGTCTCTTGGCTCGCGCGGGCGAAGTTCTCAGGGCTGTCCTCGAGGTTGTACTTGTCCATGTGCTTGGCGATCTCGAGGTGCGCCTTCTTCCAGTCCGCGTGGAACTGGTCCTCGAGGAACTCGAAGTGGGCGACGAACTTCTCGAAGAATCCCTCGTCCATCGAGGTGTCGAGGGCGCGCAGCAGGGTGAAGATCGAGATGCGGCGCTTGCGCGCGATGCGCGCACCGGCGTTGGCGGCTTTGTTCTTCTTCTCCTCGAGGTCGACCTGGAGCCATTCACCGCGGCTCGGGTGGATCGTGCCCTCGAAGGCCACCTTCTCGTCCTTGCCCGGCTGGAACAGGACCCCCGGTGAACGTACCAATTGGCTCACCACGACACGCTCGGTGCCGTTGATGATGAAGGTGCCCTGCTCGGTCATGATCGGGAAGTCGCCCATGAAGACGGTCTGTTCCTTGATCTCACCGGTTTCGGAGTTCAAGAAACGAGCGCGCACGAAGATCGGCTGGGAATAGGTGGTCGCGCGCTGGCGGCACTCCTCCACCGTGAACTTCGGCGGGCTCTTCAGGTCCGGGTCGTCGGGATCGAATTCGAGCTCGAGGGACAGGCGTCCGGTGAAGTCCGAGATCGGTGAGAGCGCCTCGAAGGCCTCGCGCAGACCCTGTTTCATGAACAAGTCGAAACTGTCGCGCTGAATCTCCAGCAGGTTGGGCAGGGGGTGAGCTTCACCCAAGGCCGAGAAATTAAAGCGTTCGGGGCTAGTGGACCGAGACGTCAACGGTCTATCCTCCGTGTAAGTGGGTGGCTACTGCATTGATTACGTGCCGCTACAGCCAAATCCTCGTCAAGGGTTGACAAAATAAGGTGCAGAGACACGGTCTTTCGACACTACTACTCTAGGGCGCGAAGGCGCAAATGATGCCCGCCGACAACGAGCACCGCCACTGAGGCTGTGCTCACCCTAGGCAAATTCGCCGCTGCGGTCAAGTACCGCCACGACTGAGCACGAGGTCCCGGCCGGCGAGCCGACCGGGACCTCGTGAAACAGCGGAAATTACTTGAGTTCGACGGTGGCGCCGGCGGCCTCGAGGGCAGCCTTGGCCTTGTCGGCGTCGGCCTTGGAGACCTTCTCCAGCACGGGCTTGGGAGCGCCGTCCACGAGGTCCTTGGCTTCCTTCAGGCCGAGGTTGGTCAGGGCGCGAACTTCCTTGATGACGGCGATCTTCTTGTCGCCGCCGCTCGTCAAGATGACGTCGAAGTCGCTCTTCTCCTCCGCCGCCTCTTCGACAGCGCCGCCGCCCGCTGCGGCGGGAGCGGCCACGGCCACCGGGGCCGCGGCGGTCACGCCGAACTTCTCTTCGAACTCCTTGAGGAGCTCGCTGAGCTCGATCACCGACAGCTCAGCAATGCCGTCGAGAATCTGCTCCTTGGTCAGGGTTCCAGCCATGGTGATTCCTTTCACTATTTCGTTTCGTTACTGCGATGGTGGGGTTATTCGGCCGGTTCGCTCGCGACACCCTCAGGTGCCTCGGAGTCGGCGTCGGCGTCGGCCACGGGGGCGTCGGCGTCGGCCTCGACTTCGGCGACGGGTGTCGCGGCGTCGTCGCTCGCTGCATCAGCAGCTTCCTCGACCCCGGCCGGAGTCTCGGCGGCCGGCTCGTCGAGCGCCGCGGTGGCCACGGGGCCACCTTTGGAGTCGAGCAGGGCCGAGAGGCCGTAGGCGAAGTTTTGCGGCACGGCCTTGATGAGGCCGGCCATGGTGCGAAGGGGCGAGGCGAGGGCGCCGGCGATCTGGGCCAGCAACACGTCGCGACTGGGCAGGTCGGCCAGGGCGCTGATGTCCTTGGGTCCGAGGGCCTTGCCGTCGAGGACGCCACCCTTCAAGATCAGCTTGGGCGACGCCTTGGCCAAGTCGCGCAGCGCCTTGGCGACCGCCGAGACGTCACCGTCGACGAACGCGATGGCGGTGGGACCTTCGAGGAACTGGGCGATCGGCTCGGCGCTGGTACCGGCGACGGCACGGCGCACCAGGGTGTTCTTGAAGACCTTGTAGTCCGCTCCCAGCGTCCGCAACTGGCGGCGGACGTTGGAGATCTCGGCGACGGTCAGTCCGCGGTACTCGGTGACCAGTGCCGTACTGGTCGAGTCGACCTTGGCCTTGACTTCGTCGACGGTCGCGACCTTCGCGGGGCGAATCTTGTTCATGTGAACTCCTTCACCGGATGCCGCCCGGTACGGGCCTCGGACATCGCAGCAAACGAGACACCCTGCGGTGAACTCGAATTCCTCGTCAGGCGAGCCTCGAACGAGGCCACTTACGTGGTTTCCCACACCGGATGTCTTCGGCGTTCTTCAAACTGTGGCACTTTCGTGCGTCGATACATCGTAGTGACGCGGCTCGCCCGACGTCAAAACGGCGATGGCCGCTAGGCCGAAGCCAACACCTCGTCGATTTCGCGCGTGCGCGTCGGGTCGATCTTGACCCCGACCCCCATCGTGGAGGACACGGTGATCGAGATCAGGTAACGGCCCTTGGCACTGGCGGGCTTGACACGCACCAACTCGTCGATGACGGCGTGCACGTTGCGCGACAGGTCCTCGCGCGAGAAGCTCACCTTGCCGACGCGCAACTGCACGTTGCCGATCTTGTCGGTGCGGTATTCGACGCGCCCGCCCTTGAACTCACCCACGGCCTTGGCCACGTCCATGGTGACGGTTCCGGTCTTGGGGTTGGGCATGAGCCCACGCGGACCGAGCACGCGACCCAGGCCACCCACCTGGCCCATGAGGTCGGGCGTCGCGATGGCGATGTCGAAGTCGAGGAATCCGCCGGCCACCTTGGCCACCAGGTCCTCCGCGCCCACGAAGTCGGCGCCCGCGTCGCGCGCGGCCTGGGCGTTCTCACCCGAGGCGAAGACCGCGATCCGGTTCGTCTTACCCGTGCCGGCGGGCAGGGAGATGGTGCCGCGCACGATCTGCTCGGCCTTGCGGGGGTCCACGCCGAGGCGTACGGCGAGTTCGACCGTCTCGTCGAACTTGGCACTCGCGAGGCTCTTCACCTTGTCGAGCGCCTCGTTGACCGTGATCAGCTCCTCGCGATTGACTTGCGCCAGCGCGTTCTTGTAGTTCTTACCGTGCTTCATTGTTCTCTCCTAGCCCGCGACCGCGATGCCCATGGAGCGTGCGGTACCGGCAATCTGCAACTTGGCCTGCTCGAGGTCGTCGGTGTTGAGGTCCTTGATCTTGGTCGTGGCGATCTCTTCGATCTGCGCCATCGTCACCGACGCCACCGTCTCACGGCCGGCGAGGTGGGCACCCTTCTCGATGCCGGCCGCCTGGCGCAGCAGCACCGGCGTGGGCGGGGTCTTCAGCACGAAGGTGAAGGAGCGGTCGTCGTAGATCGAGATATCGACCGGAATGACGGTGCCCTTCATCGCCTCAGTGGCGGCGTTGTACTGCTTGCAGAACTCCATGGTCTGAATACCGTGGGGCCCGAGGGCGGTACCCACCGGCGGTGCGGGGGTCGCTCCACCCGCCTGGAGTTGAATCTTGACGACGGCAACAACTTTCTTAGCCATGGTGTCTCCTTAGAACCTAGAGCTTCGTGATCTGCGTGAATTCGAGCTCGACGGGCGTCTCGCGACCGAAGATGTCGACCAGCACCTTGACCTTGAGCTGGTCCTCGTTGATCTCGGCGACGTGGCCCGAGAAGGTGGCGAAGGGTCCGCTCTTGATCTGGACGGTGTCGTTGATCTCGAACTCGTGGGTGGGCATGCGACGCTTGGCCGCGGGCACTTCGACACCTTCGACCTGGGGTCGGATGATGTTGTCGACCTCGCGGCGGGTGAGCGCGGTGGGACGCGTCTTCTCCGCGCCGACGAAGCCGGTCACGCCCGGTGTCGAACCGATGACGTAGAAGATCTCGGGGTCCGGCTCACAGCGGATCAACAGGTAACTGGGGAACATCCGCTTGGCGACCGTGACCTTCTTGCCCGACTTGAACTCGGTGACGTCCTCTTCGGGCAGGTAGATCTCGTAGATCTGATCAGTCAGTTCGCGGCTCTTGATGATGTTGTTGAGGGCGCCGATGACCTTCTTCTCGTGACCGGCGAACGTGTGCACGATGTACCAACGGCCCGGACGGTCGAAGGCGCTCTCGGCGATGGGTTCCTCGTCGACGTCGACGTCCTCGTCGATGATGGTGATGTCGAGGATCTCATTGTCGTCGTGCTCGTGCTCGTTCTCGTCGTGCTCGATGGGGGTCTGCGTGTCGTTCATGATCTCGCTTTACTTCTGGAAGAGGAACGTGACGAACTTCGAGAATCCGTAGCCGAGGCCGAAGATCAACGCGGTCATGAAGACCAGGACGAAACCCACGATGGTCGTGTAATTGATGGTCTCGGCGCGCGTGGGCCACGCGACCTGCCGCAGCTCCTCGCGGACCTGGGTGAAGAACTCGCGAGGGGTGGCACGCTGGGCGCGACGGCGCGTGGCGCCCTCCGCCGCTGCGGCGCGACGTGAGGCGGCGCCGTCGGCGCCCACCTGACCCGTTCGCTGCATCATGCGCTTTTGTTCGCGGTTCATCTCGTATCTTTCGTTACTTCATCGGTACTACGTCGAAAAAATCTTCGAGCAGGGCAGGAGGGACTCGAACCCCCAACCCCCGGTTTTGGAGACCGGTGCTCTACCAATTGAGCCACTGCCCTCTGCGAGCGGCCACCGAATCCAGTGGTCGGCCGTAGGGAAGAAACAGCCTACCATCCCGCGCGGGGATGGCCTCTAGCGGGTCTCCTTGTGCGTCGTGTGACGCCGCTCCCACTGGCAGTACTTCTTCATCTCGATGCGTTCACGGTCGTTGATCTTGTTCTTCATCGTGATGTAGTTGCGGCGCTTGCACTCCTCGCAGGCCAAGGTGACCTGCACGCGCTTCTCGTTCTTAGCCATATTCGCTCTCTCCTCTTCGGTACTGCGGTCACTGCGGTACTGCGAAGGACCCGGGGGTCCTGCCTGGTAGCGGCGGCGGGAGTCGAACCCGCGACACCACGATTATGAGCCGTGTGCTCTAACCACCTGAGCTACGCCGCCTGGCGAGCCCTCTGTCGGGATTGAACCGACGACCCCTTCCTTACCATGGAAGTGCTCTACCACTGAGCTAAGAGGGCAGTCGTGTCAAAATGACACGGTTGGTTAGTGTACTCCGCTTCGGGCACCTCTTTCCAACCGCCAAGGGCTACCCTTTTAGTCGATGAGAACCCGACTGGTCGAGATCGCCGACGCGCCGGCCCTGCGGGCCATCTACAACCCCGAGGTCCTCGAGACGACCAACACCTTCGACCTGGTGGCGCGCACGCTCGAGGAGCAGGAGGAGTGGATCCGCGCGCACCGATCCTCGCACCCGTGCATCGTGGCGATCAACGAGACCGACCACGTCGGCGAAGTGGGCGCGCGCGGCGAGAGAATCCTGGGATTCGCCGTGCTCTCCTCCTTCCGGTCTCGTCCGGCCTACGCCTCGACCGTCGAGAACTCGGTCTACGTGCACCGCGAGGCTCGCGGGCGCGGCGTCGGAGAACTCCTGATGCGCGAGCTCATCGCCACCGCCAAGATCTCGGGCTACCACGCCATCATCGCGAGGATCGTGGGTGAGAACGGGGGCAGCATCCGTCTGCACGAGAAGGTCGGATTCACCCTGGTGGGAACCGAGATCGAGGTCGGTCGCAAGCACAATCGCTGGCTGGACGTGGTCGAATACCAGTACGTCGTGCCCGACGGGGCGTGACTCAGGGCGTCGTCGCCGGCGTCGCCTCCTCGGCCCAGCTCCACTGCGTCCAGCGCCCCATGGGCACCACCAGCACGCCCCCCAGCACCACGATGGCCGTGGCGATGAGCAACAGATTCGAGTGGACGAGGCCCGTGACCAGGTCGTGCCCACCGGGTAGACCCGCGAAGGGACCGGTGATGGACAACAGCAGTATCCAGAAATGCTGGCGCCCCACGTAACTCGCCGAGAGCAGCGCGATCCCCCAGACGAAGTACCACGGCTGCACCACGGGCCCCAGGACCACGAGGACGATCAGTGAGAGGCCCAGCGCCCGCACCCAGCGGTGGCGTTGGGCGCCCAGCAAGAGCCAGGTGGTGATGATCAGGGCGAAGAGGAAGCCCGCGGAACGGGTCACCGTCAACACGGTGGTGACGCTCAGGGCGTGCCAGCCCAACACGTGCCCGGTGTCAGCGAGGGCGAGACCGACCGCCGTCATGGGGGCGTCCCAGCTTCGCACGGCGCCGTTGGAGGTCAGATTCGCCACCCAGCCCCAGCCGAAGCCGGCCAGCCACGTCCACAGGGCGAAGACCGCGGCGGTCACCACCATCGACCCGGCGATGGGTCGCAACCTCTCGCGCACCCCCGCTCGCGAACCCAACCACGTCCACGCGATGAAGACCAGTCCCAACGCGGCGGGCGCCTTCACCGCGGCCGCGCAGGCGCAGACCACCACCGCCCAGAACAGGTGGCGTCGTAGCGCCAGCACCACCCCCCAGACCAGCAGCGCCGCCATCAGGGCGTCGTTGTGCGCCCCGTCGACCAGGGTGATGAGCACGATGGGATTGAGCGCACACAGCGCGAAGGCCTCCGCACCATCGCGACCCAGCGCACGCGCCAGGGCACTGACCCCCAGGCCGAGGGCCACCACCGCCACGAACTCGAGGAGTCGAAGTCCGATCACCGTCGCGAGTTGGTTGTGCCGGGCCAGGCGATCGATGGAGCCGTCGAGGAACAAGAAGAACGGACCGTAGGGAGCGGGCGCGTTGAGCCAGAGCGGATCGACGGGATTGACGAAGGGACTCGACCCGAGCGAGAAGGGCCCCAGGAGGTACGGGCTGAGGTGGTAGCTGGTCATCTCGCCCTGGGCGGCGTAACTGAAGACGTCGCGCGAGAACATCGGCGGAGCGATCAACATCGGCGCGGCCCACATCGCGAAGATCCACCACAGTGAGCGCAGTGGCGCGCCCGCGTGCAACTTGAGCACCTCGACCAGACGAAGCCACACGCGCATCAAGAGGACCAATCCCCCGTAGCCCAGGACGACCGACAACAAGAGGGTGAACTGGGTCGGCGACGTGGAGATCGCGCGAGCGGGCTCGCCGAAGAACCAGGTTCCCGCGTAGTCGAATTTCAGGGGGGAATTGGGGAAGGACCCTCCCGCCAGGAGTAGGCACATCGCCAGGAATCCGACGACCGCGGGCTGCCAGAGGAACTCCCATCCCTCGAAGGGCCCGGGCCGGAACCGACCGAGCGGCGTGTAGCGGCGCTCGAGCAACTGGATGCCCGACTCGAGACCGTCGGCGACGTTCTCGTAGCGGCGGCGCACCCACTGCGCCCTGCGCTTCATCCGAGACTCCCCTTCGCCCTTCACGACTAGTCACCGTACTCCCCGCCGGGGCTGACGGCCCCGGAGACGTGGTCAATTCAGGCTCGCTGAATTGACCGTGGTGGGCCGGGAGGGATTTGAACCCCCGTAGGCAAAGCCGTCTGGTTTACAGCCAGATCCCATTGGCCGCTCGGGCACCGACCCGTCGACGAGCCTAGTGCGTGGCACCGCGACGGTTCCACTGCGCAGTCCTAGACTTTGCCCATGCCCAGCTTTGACATCGTCTCCGAAATCGACCTCCAAGAGATCCGCAACGCCGTCGACCAAGCCAACCGTGAAGCGTCGACCCGCTTCGACTTCAAGGGCACTGGCGCGGTCATCGAGATCGGTGAGAAGGAACTCACGCTGTCCGCGTCCACCGAGGACCGACTGCGCGCGCTCTACGACCTGCTCGAGGAGAAGATGGTCAAGCGTTCGGTCTCGCTCAAGAGTCTCGACCCGGGCAAGGTCGAGGTCGCCAGTCACGGTTCCGCACGCCAGAAGGTCGTGCTCAAAGCCGGCATCTCCCAGGAGATGGGCAAGAAGATCAACAAGATGGTCAAGGACATGGGCGTGAAGAGTCTCAACTCATCGATCCAGGGCGATCAGGTACGTGTGACGGGCAAGCAGCGCGACGACCTGCAGACCGCCATCGCCTTCTTCAAGGAGGCCGACATGGACGTCCCGCTGCAGTTCACCAACTTCCGCGACTGATCGTCGTCGCGCCGTGGCCCCGCGGCGCGACGCCATCCACGACGTGCGCGTGATCACCCTCTAGCGCTGGCCGACGACGCGTTCTCGCTGGGCCCGGTACGAGTGTTTGGCGTGGACCGCCCGGGTGCCCGGATGGAAGATGCGATTGAACAGCAACATCTTCAAGACCCAGAAGATGGCGAACGCGGCGACGTTGGTGCCTCCCACGATCGCGGTGTTGATGAGGTGTGCGAAGTGGTGCGAGTGCACCACGTGGCGCGCGTAGGTCGCACCCACCAGTGAGAAACTGGTACCCAGCGACGACATGGCGAAATAGGGCAGAACCTCGCCGCGCAACCTCGATCGTCCGCGCTTGCCCCAGGCCCAACGACGATTGAGGTGGTAGGCCGGGAACATGGCCATCACGTTGGAGAACAACGTGGCCTGGATCTCGCCGGGGATCAGTTTGAAACCGTAGGTGATGAGGATGAGACTCTCGGAGATGACCGTCGAGATCAGTGACGTCGTCGTGAAGCGAATGAGTTTCTTGCCCTCATAACTTCGCGACCACTCACGCAGTTCACGCAGGTTCCGCGGCACCCTGCCTTGCTTCCTCTTCCCACAGGTGCTCGTCGATGCCCTCGAGTGGGTTGGTGTGGAAGATCCGATTGAAGAGGAGGATCTTCAGCACCCAGAACACCGCGAAGCTCGCGAGGTTCATCCCCGCGACCAGAATCGTGTCGACGAGGTGGTCGAGGTCGTGGGCGTGC
>Ga0307377_10006362_pt1 | contig 12390 bp, 7 predicted proteins | sample TR3MG_FD_202535 | JGI IMG/M metagenome (GOLD analysis project Ga0307377, IMG submission 202535) | Soil microbial communities from Risofladan, Vaasa, Finland - TR-3 | ecosystem: Environmental > Terrestrial > Soil > Coastal area > Acid sulfate soil | place: Finland: Risofladan, Vaasa | collected...
AAGCGCGGCGGCCCTCAGCACGGTCGGCGTGGACGGAGTGAACCTCGCCAACACGGGCGGCACGGTGACTGTTGTGGAAGGCTCGGCTCGTTCCCTGCTGCAGCACGCGCACGCTGACGGTTTGCGCGGCGAACTTCTGTTCGGCAACTACGACAACGCCATCGGTGACTTCTCGCCACGCACCGCCGCCAACCTGCTGCACAGCGCCCGAAACATCCGCATCGTCGCCGCGCAGTTGACCACGTTCGTCACGGCGCAGGGTTGGGATGGCATCACCGTGGACCTGGAGTCATTGGACGGGACCGACCGAGCGGGACTCGTGAACTTCGTGACCACCCTGCGAGCCGACCTCCCAGCGGGCCGCTCGCTGAGCATCGATGTCGGCGCGGCGACGTCACTGAGCGACTACGCGGCGAATGGCTACGACCTGACGCGACTCGGTCACGTCGTGAATCGCGTCGTGCTCATGGCCTACGACCAACACGGGCCCTGGTCCCAGCCCGGACCGATCGGTGCCCTCGACTGGCAACGCCAATCCCTCGCGGTCCTGCTCACCCGCGTGAACGCCGCGACCGTCGACCTGGGCATCGCGGGCTACGGCTACACCTGGCCGACGGGGTCGGCACTCCATCGCGGGACGTCGCTGTCGGACGCGCAAGCGCGCCGGCTGACCCGACGGCGAGGCGCGAGGGTTCGTTGGGTCGGGGCCAGTGGCGAGTGGACCGCGACGCTGACGAACGGCACCGTCCTGTGGTGGTCGGATGCGCGCTCCTACCGATTGAGGTTGGCGCTCGCCCGGCGCTTCAGGCTGCACGGTGTCGCCGTGTGGCAACTGGCTTCGTCGGATCCGCTCACCCGGTAACGAGCGCGAACTCGTCGTTGACCCGACGCTGCATCGGGCCCGGGACTTCGCGCGGATGACTCAAGACCACGGAATGATTCGACCCCCATAATGGTCCGAGCCCTTCCATGATCACCCGGCAACTGAATGGCGTCGGCGGCGACACCTGAACGATCCCCTAACCCGGTTGGGGAGGATCATCGTCGGAACGGATTCAAGTGATACTCCACGCTCAACTCGAATGTCGAACCATTGAATTGGGGACCGCCACTTCCCCTCTACATACGAGGATCCATCGCGCGGACCTCGTACGCGTCGTGCTAACCCAATAATCTCGAGAACGTCGTTGTTCACATTCGTGAGCCATGACGTTGCCAGATCGAGAGACGTCTCGTATTGCTATCCGTCCAGGGCGAACTGGATCATGGGACTCGCCACCCGTTCCAGGCTCGTGGCTGTAGCGCCGAACTAGAGCTCCTCCGCACTGTTGATCCATCTAAGCGTCTCGGGGCGTGACATTCCGACCGTCTGAAGTAGTTCGTAGGTCTTTGCGAACTTGACGTGCGCAATCGCTCCGCCAGCGGTCGTGGTGCAGGCAAGAGTCCATGACATTGGGGACATGTCACAGGCCAGCCTCCTTTGCAACCGCCGCGATGGTGTCTCTCGGGCGGTCCAGCCGACCGATGTGACGGATCACTTTCTACCTTGCAACGATGGTCGTGCGGCGATTCATCGGCGAGTCATAGGGCTTCGCGGCGAACTTTGACGCACCAAATCCGGTGACCCGAAACGTAGCTCCTTGTACGTGCAGACCGGCGAGGAGACCCTCAAGATATGCCGCGGCCACGCGTGCACGGTTTGCCGCGACGACTGCGTTCCCACTCTTCGTGCCGGGTGAACTCGCGTAGCCGTCGAAGGTCACTGTCGTCAAATGGTGCGCCTCGATCTCGTGCGCCAGCACGTTGAGAAGGTGCTCCGAAGCCGATGACAGCGCCCACGAATTGGACGCGTAGTAGAGGGTCGTCTGTGCAGAGTGGATCGCCGGCTTCGGTCGAACCCTGGGCGGCGCGGTCACGGTGTACGAGATCGACGCCGTTCCAACCTGACCGTCAGTCGCGGTTCCGGTGACGGTGTACGTGAAGGTTCCGGCCGTGGTCGTGTCCAGCACACCGGTGCCACTGCTCGACGTTCCATCGGTGCAAGTGCCAATCGCCGGAGCCCCTGACGCACTGGTGCAGGTGAACGACGTAGATACCACCTGTCCCCGGGTGTAGGTTCCTCCACCACTTGGTGACGTGATCGTCACGACTGGAACGGGAGCGCTGGTGACCGTCGCGGTCGGGGTGCTCGTGGCGCTGGCGGACCCGGCGGTGTTGGTCTCGGTGATGGTGACCGTGATGGTCTGGCCAACGTCACCGCTACCCACTACGTAGGTCGACCCCGTGGCCCCCGAGATTGGACCAGCAGTGGTGGACCACTGGTAGGTGGCGCTGGGGGTGGGGCTGCCGGTGACGGTGCCGGGCACGGCACTGAGGGTCTGTCCCGCGACCGGGGTGCCCGAGATGGTGGCGCCCGAGATGGTGGGGATGGTGGACGCCGCCGCAAGCGAGTCACCGGTGATCGTCCAGGAGTCCGGGGCGCTCGTGAGTGTGTTCCTCGCAGAAGTTCCCGAGGCGTCGTAGGTGAGATTGGCGGCACCCAGGGCAACTCCCGACTGAACTGGCTGACCGGCCCAACCAATGAGTGTCGCGTCGTAGTTTGCGGTCGAGAGTCCCGTCGAGGACAACATCGAATCCATCGTCGTGACACCGCCGATCACCCACGCGCTCAGCGACTGGTTGAACCCCGTGGCACCGTAGAACATGTACGACATGTCCGTGACCGCGGCGGTGTTCCAACTGCTGATGTTCTGATTGAACGCCAGATCGCTGTCGAACATGTCATACATATCCGTCACTGCGGCGGTGTTCCAGCCACCCGAAGTAGTCACGAGTGGCGCGCCGCCGTTGTTGAACGCAGTGGCGCCGTCGAACATGTCACTCATATTCGTCACCGCCGCCGTGTTCCACGTCCTGATGTCCTGATTGAACACGGAGGCGCCAGCGAACAAAGCACTTATGTTCGTCACTGCGGCGGTGTTCCAGCCATTCGTCGTCGTAGGAAGCGGCGCACCACCATTGTTGAACGCGGAGTCGCCGGCGAACATGCCGGACATGTTTGTCACCGCGGCGGTGTTCCATGTGCTGATGTCCTGATTGAACGCCGTGGCACCGGTGAACATATTTGCCAAGTCGGTCACCGCGGCGGTGTTCCAACCACCAACGACCATCGCCAGTGGCGAACCGTCGTTGTTGAACGCGGTGGCGCCGTCGAACATGTCAAACATATTCGTCACTGCGGCGGTGTTCCAAGATCGGATGTCCTGGTTGAACGCGGTGGCGCCGCCGAACATGTAGCTCATGTTCGTCACCGCGGCGGTGTTCCAGCCATTCGTCGTCGTAGGGAGCGCCGCACCACCATTGTTGAACCCAGCTGCGAGGTAGAACATGCCATACATGCTGGTCACCGAGGACGTGATCCAAGTGCTGACGTCCTGATTGAAGGCGGAGGCCTGGTCGAACATGGTCGCCATGGTCGTCACAGCACTGGTGTTCCAGCCACCCGAAGTGGTCCTGAGTGGCGAACCGCCGTTGTTGAACGTGGTGGCACCGACGAACATGCCGTACATATCCGTCACCGAAGAAGTGTTCCAGCTGCTGACGTCCTGATTGAACGCGGAGGCCATACCAAACATGTCCGCCATTGTCGTCACAGCACTGGTGTTCCAGCCACCCGAAGTGGTCACGAGTGACGAACTGCCGTTGTTGAACGCGTAGTCGCCGAAGAACATGTCAATCATATCCGTCACTGCGGCGGTGTTCCAGCTGCTGATGTTCTGATTGAACACGAAGTCATCGCTGAACATCATGGACATACTCGTCACCAAGGAAGTGTTCCAGCCACCCGAAGTGGTCACGAGTCGCGAACCGCCGTTGTTGAACGCCCAGGCGTCCCAGAACATACCGTACATGTCCGTGACCGAAGAAGTGCTCCAGCTGCTGACGTCCCGATTGAACGCATACGCCCCGTAGAACATGTCGGTCATGTTCGTTACTGCGGCGGTGTTCCATCCACCCGAAGTGGTCACGAGTGGCGAAGCGCCGTTGTTGAACGCGGTGGCGTAGCTAAACATTGCCAACATGTCCGTGACCGAAGAAGTGTTCCAGCTGCTGATGTTCTGATTGAACATATAAGCGCCGGCGAACATGTACGACATATTGGTCACTGAAGCAGTGTTCCAACCGCTGATGTTCTGATTGAACGCGGTGGCACCGCCAAACATTTCGTACGTACTCGTCACCTGCGTGGGAAAGTTCGCCGGGACAGAAGTCAAATTGGTGTCTCCGTAGAAGGCGTACGCGAGGCTGGTGAGACCCGCCAGGCCCACTTCACCAGTAGCACCCGTGCTTCCCCAGCTCGAAACGCCGGTCAGTTGACAGATCTCACTACCAGCGCCAAACGTACTCACCGAACCGTCAACGCTGACTGTGTAGGTTCCGGAGCTCGAATATGTGTGCTGGGGATACGGTGAACTTACGGTGCTCTGTGTCCCGTCGCCCCAATCTACGGTGACGTTCACACTGCCGCCTATGGGGAGTATTACCGTCAGTCCCGTACAGCCCGACGCTGACGTTTTGATCGAGAGCGTCAATGGAGTGGTGGTCGTCGCTCCAGCCGGAGCAGTGTTCACGGCAAGGAGCGCCGTTGAAACCACCAACATCACTATGAGGATTCGACTTGGAAATCGAACAACCTTCGCGATGTGCCGATGACTATGGGCACGACGGAACGTTGAACCAACTCGCTGCAACTTCCGAAGTGACGCCCACTGAGGTGAAATCGCACGCAACATCAGTTCTCCATTCTTGGCGACAACTCGACGTCGTATCGACCGCTCGCCGAATCGGTGGCTCCGTCGAAGACCACAACACTTCCCGGATTCCTTACGTTGTCGCCGCTGTCGACACCGAGCACCGCGGTAGTCGATGGACCAGTCCCCCCTCTTTGTGGGGTGGCATCAGCAACCAGAACAGTCGTCCCGAAAGTGGCACCACATGACTGATCAGCATCGCTGATCGTGCGGCACGATGAGAAGACGAATGAATTGCAAGCGACCGAATGGAACGCCGAACCTGATGGCATGTTCGAACAGTGGAGAAGATTGGCAGGTCGAATAGCAGAAGGATTCACCACCACGATCTCCACCAGATCTCTGCGGAACAACCCCGCAACTGTCGTGCGCCCGACGGGAGCGGCAGCGGCGCTAGTCATGGCGACTTCCGCAACCTCGGTGCTCGCAGCCCCGATGCCACTCCGCAGATTGGACCATTCCTGGAGCGAGTTCGAGAACAAGTTTGCTTCGCAACGTCTCCCCCCGTTCTTTACGTATCCCGATCTGGACACCCACTCCTTTGGCGAGCAACCGTTCGCGTATCACAAGAAAACCCCACACGGACCACACGCCGTGACGCACCGATTGCCGACTGACACCCCCGTCCGAGACCAGAGCTTCGCTGAACCGTCGCGCCCGACAATCGACTCGCCGCACAGTGGTTCTATTTTGCACCGCCCAGTCGTAATCATTCTGCGAACGAGCGCGACGCGCTGAGGGAACTATCGTTCCGCGCAGTAAGCCGAAGGACGACTGACCGGAAAATTGGCTACGGAAATGCCCGGCGAATCCACCGCTGCCCCTGTACACAATCCGCCTCGCCCCTGCTCACCAGTCACCACACAGGGGCAATCTTCACCGTCGACATGGAGTCAAGCAATACGCCGTTTGGCCTATTTGGGCCGGTCCGCAGTCTCCGCCACGAGAGACGACACAGCGGGGACACTCATAGCGTCACAACACCGTCACCGGTCAAGGACGTCATGTACGAAGGCGGCGAGTTCACCCCGCCCTCTCACTCCCAATTTCGCGTAGACGTTCTCGAGATGTTTCTTCACCGTTGCCGGCGAGATGAACATCGTCTCGCCGATCGAAGCGTTGGAGGCTCCGCTGATGACGCACGCTGTGACTTCGGCCTCACGTACACTCAACCCGAGTGATTCGAGACTCTGCTGGGGTGGTCGATGCGTGTGCTCTTGCAGCAGCATCGCACCCGGACTGTTGCCCTGCTCGGCGAGATAACGCAGCACCATGCGCCGCCCCCCAGTCTCAACGCGCAACGGCGTGAGCAACGTCAACCGGCCCTGGTCATCCACACGCGACTGCTGACTCGTCATCCATTCATCGACTTGAGCCGGCCATTGACTGGTAGTGCTCGGTAATCCGAAGTGCCGGTACAGCAGCGCCAGTGCTCCGACCGTGAGTTCCTGGGGGGGGTCGGACAGGACGATCAATCCGACGTCAGCTTCGACCAACGCGTCGATCGTGCTGTTCAACAGCATTCGGAGCCGGCTCCGATCTCGTGCCGAATACCACGCCTGCACGAAGTACGGGCGCAGGGTGTTCAGGACGGCTCGATCTCGTTCTGAGAAATCACCAACACTGCGGCTCAGGGCAATGGCGACCACGTTCGAGTGCAGTGTGGGCAGGACCATCGACATCTGGTATTCCACGTTCATTGGCTGATACACGAATTCGTAGAGCGGGCTCGAGTGGAACACTCCTTGGCTCCAGAAGTCACTTATCTTCTTCGCGGAGCCATCTCTCGATTCGGCGTAGTAGTGAATCAGCGGATGCTGGTCAGCCAACGCGATGAGGTGTTGGTCAACCCCCGGCGGTAGCGGAAAGGTCGAGGGTTCAGAGAGGTACTCCAGTCGCCCATTGACCGGGTCGATCTCGTTGAAGGTCACGACGTCCGAAGGTACGAGGTTCGCCACCTGCTCAATGGCCAATCGGCTGAACTCGCCGGGGTCCTGGGCGACGCTCACCGACTGCACGGCGGCGAGCACCTGCTGGAAGTCACTGGCGGTGAGAGCAACCATTGACACTTGATATCACGTCGGCGGTGAAGTGGCTTCAACGCGAACCGCGAAGGTTTCAGCATCGATATTCGCCAAGTACCGCGGTCGAGATACGCGCTGGCCCTACTCCACCGTTATCGCTTCGAGGATGTTCAGTCGGGCGGCTTTTCGCGCCGGCCACGACGCGGCGGCGAGTCCCAGGAGGCCGGCGAGGACGAGGAAGTACACCAGACTGGTGTAGGGGACCACGATGTCGGTGATTCCCTGCTTGCTCAGCGACGCCGCCAGCGCCATGCCGAGTCCGGTACCCAGGACGATGCCGATCACGCCACCGAACACCGAGAGGATCAGCGCCTCGGATCTGATCATCGCGCGGACCTGGCGTCGCCGCATGCCCACCGCCCGCAGTAGTCCGATCTCACGGGTTCGTTCGAACACCGACAACAAGAGGGTGTTCACGATCCCGATCAGCGCGATGAGGATCGCGAGCGCGAGGAGCGCGTACACCAGGCCGAGCAGTTGGTTCACTTGCGCCTGCTGCGCCTTCACGAACTCGTCGCGGGACTGGACCTTGAGGTTGGGAAAGGCGTTCAGACCGGCCATGATTGTCGAGGTGGTAGCCGCAGAGGATCCGGTCGAGGTGCGAAGGAGTACGACCACCGGCTGGGTGCCGGCCGGGTAGTGCGAACGGAAGAAACTGTCACTCACCACGTAGGAACCAAGTACCGCGTTGGGCTTGAAGACGCCGCCGATGCGCAGCGTCGTCGGACCGGTCTGGGCGAACCTGACGGAGATCCGGTCGCCCACCCCGAGGTGCTTGGCGTTGGCGACCGTCGAACTAATCAGCATCTCGCCGCGGGCGAGCGCGGGCGCCCCTGTGCCCGACGACACTCGCAGCGTGATGGTCCGCGAGAGGCTCTGTGAGGGAATCGCCGCCAGACTCACCACCGAACGCTGGAATTCGAAGACTCCGCTGTCGACCCTGGTGACCGTGGTCACGCCCGGAATTCGAGCGGCCACGCCGGGGACCGAGGTGCTGATTCCCGACATGGGCGCACCGGTCAGAGAACCGGTGATGATGTAGTCAGCGATGACGGCGTCCTTGATACTTCCTGTCGCCGATTGCGCAATGGATGCACCGAACACCGAGAACGTCGACACCAGGGCCAGACCGATCATCAGCGCCGACGCCGTCTGAGCCGTGCGGCGCGGACTCCTCATGGAGTTCTCGCGTCCGAGTTGGCCCGACACGCCGAGGACGGCCGCCAAGGGACGTCCGAGCGCACTCGACATGGACCGCGCGATCAGCGGGGCGAGCATCCCGACGCCGATGAAGGTCGCGACCGCCCCGACACCGACCAACGAGATGATCGCCCTGGCCATGCCCCACACGAGCAGTGCAACACCGCCGGCCCCCACCACCGCACCGGTCGCCAGACGGCGACGGGACGACGAAGTGGTGGCGCTCGAGAACGTGGACAGCGCCAGAATCGGTGGAATCCGCACCGCGTGACGGGCCGGGCTGATCGCGGAAACCAGCGTGACGCCGACGCCGACCGCGAGCGCCGCCACGACGGTCCTCGAGGAGAAGACCATCGCGCTCTGGGGCAGCGAGATCCCAAAGGCCCGCAGCAGGTGATCGAGCCCCAGCGCCGTCAGCACCCCGAGCCCGAGTCCGATGACCGAGGCGCCGAGCCCCAGCAGGAGCGCCTCGAGGAGTACGGATTGAAATACCTGGCGGCGGCTCGCACCCACGATCCTCAAGAGCGCCAACTCCCTCGTCCGTTGGCCCACGGTGATCGAGAAGGTGTTGAAGATGGTGAAGGCGCCGACGAAGAGCGCGATGAAGGCGAACACCAACAGGGCCGTCGAGAGGAAGCCCAGCATCTGGTCCATCAAGTTCGTGTTCTCGTTGGCGACCGTCTGACCGGTGACGACCTCGACACCGGGGGGAAGCTTCGCCTCCACCGAGCGCTGCACCACCGACGTATTGGCGCCGGGCGCGACGAGCAGGTCAATGGTGTCGAGCTTGCCGACCTTGTCGAAGAGCTGCTGCGCGGTAGGCAAGTTGAACGCGGCGATGGTCGCGCCGGCGAGGTTGTTGGCGTTGCCGAACTTGACGATGCCCGAGATGGTGAAGGTTCGCGGTGCGCCGGGAAGCAGGATCTTGACCTGGTCACCGACGTGGAAGCCGAACTTCTGAGCCGTGCCCTGGTCCATGACGACCTGAGTGTCACCTCGAGGACCGGTCCCCGCGACCAGTTTCAGCGAGGACAACTGTTGATCCGACCCGTACGTGGTACCGATCGACGGTGCGCCACCCGTCACCACCGCCTTGCCGTTCTTGCCCACGTACTGGGCGTAGCCGCTCACGCCACCGTCGGCGACGGTCACGCCCGGAACACGCCGGACCGTGGAGAGCAGGGACTCGGAGAACGGCTGGCGAACCGCCATCGCGCCGCTCTGATTCGAGAACACGGCCGCCCCCCTGACCTCGAGGTCAACGTTCGAATACACCCGGTCGAAGAGGCTCGAGAACGTGCTGTGGAGCGTGTCGGTCAGCACCAAGGTCCCCGAGATGAAGGTCACGCCGAGGACGATGGCCAGTCCGGTCAGCGCGAGGCGCAATTTGTGCGCGAGCATTCCCTTAATCGTGATCCGCCACATCTCAACTCCCCAACCGCTTCATCTGCTCGAGCACCATGTCGGCGGTGGGCGCGGCGATCTCGCCCACTAGTCGTCCGTCGGCGAGAAACACGACTCGATCGGCGTGGGCGGCGGCTCGGGCGTCATGGGTCACCATCACGATCGACTGGTGGAACTCATTCACCGAGCGGCGCAGGAACTCGAGCATCTCGCTCGAAGAGTTCGAATCCAGGTTGCCGGTCGGTTCGTCGGCAAAGATCAGTTCCGGTCGCCGGATCATCGCGCGAGCGCACGCCGTGCGCTGTTGTTGGCCACCCGACATCTCCGCGGGGTGATGAGACAGTCGGTCGGCGATGCCCAACTGATCGACGAGGAAGGTCAGCCACTCCTGGTCGACCGTTCCTCCCGCAAGGTTGATCGGCAACACGATGTTCTCCAGCGCGGTGAGCGTCGGAATTAGATTGAACGATTGGAAGATGAAGCCGATTCGGTCCCGTCGAAGCTGCGTCAACTCGGTGTCGTCCAGCTTTCCAACCTCGAGTTCCCCGATGAACGTGTGGCCCGACGTCGGCACATCGAGTCCGGCCATGCAATGCATGAGCGTTGACTTGCCCGAACCGGATGGTCCCATGACGGCGACGAACTTCTCTCGTTCAAAGTCGAGCGTGATCCGGTCGAGCGCGCGAACCTCGGCGTTCCCCGAACCGTAGACCTTCACCAGATCCACGGCGCGCGCGACGCTGGCGCCACGCGCATCCTCGACGGTTGAACTGGACTCGCTGGTGATCGTCACGGGTGACGCCCTTTCTCTTCGATGCGTACCAGCCACGCGGCCGTCGACGCGGGCGCGGCGTGGAGGAGACAAGCTGCGGAGAGATGGTCCGTCTTCACGCAGTACGGCACACTTATCGAGGTGACGGTCATTGCGGTGAATGCGCCTCGACTGAACAGACTCGATCTTTGCGCACGCCACTCCTCCCATCAACCTTTCGTCACCGAAGCATTGGCTGGTCTACGTCAAATCTTTCATTCGTTCGACAGCACCTTCCAGTGCCATTAGTCCCTTCGGCGACGTCCATCGCGTCACGTTTCGTATGGACCACGTGGATTCTCGTGGTTCGCGTATCACTGAACGATCAGGGTCGTACCCGAAGTCTCAGGGGCGAGGCGCGGGCATCACCAGACGCCCGGAAGTACTCGCCGACGAACGCTGGCGCGGTACCCGTCATAGGTGCCCCGACCACGGAGCACGCGCTCTTCGGCAATCATTCGCCCCGCGTTGCAACCGGACACGAACACCATCACCAGAACGTTGCGTACCGATACGCTCTGCAGCACATAACCCAACTGCAGCACGACGTACGACGCGTAGAGCGGATGTCGCACGACGCCGTAGGGACCCCGTCGCACGAGCCCCCGGTCGGCGGCGGCAAAGCCGAATGACCGGCCGAGTGCCCACAACGACGCGATGCAAAGGACCAAACCAACGAGTTGAACACCGAGCCCCGCTTCCACTCCCCATCGAGGATGCGCGCCCGTCGGGCGGAACAGCACACCGCCGAACGTCCCCCCGGTGGCCAGTAGCCAGTCGCCCCACCGATCGCTGACGGCGACGGCGCGACGGTGCACGAGGTATGCCACCACGATCCACAGCTGTTCGGCGACGAACGCCGCGCCGATCAACGTATGAGTGCGCAGGAAGTTCTCGAGGCTGACCTTCCAAAAGAGCGCTGCGCCGGCGGCTCCGCAGAGGTTCACCAGGTTGCTGACGACGTGCCCCGTTCGGGACGAGGGAGAACCGGACTGCGACCAGCTGATCAATGGTGCGAGGGTACGACGGTGACTCTTCCGGTCGATAGCTTCCTCGCCTCGAGGGGACGACGGTCGTGAGTCGGTCTTCACGGCGTCGGAGTCGCGGCTCGCCGTTCCACGAGCGCGTCGAGGCTGAACCGTCCGGCACCCAGGACGACGACGACCAGCGCCAGGACGCCGAGCGCCAAATTCAACTCGTAGCCAGGCGTCGCCGACTGCGAGTTGATACCGTACTTTCCGGTGACCGTGAGCACCGCAAGCGCCATGTCCCCGACCAGGGCCAGGCCCGCCACCCGCGAGCCGAGTCCGAGAACGAGGAGGACCGCGCCACCGAACTCGGCGACACCGCCCACCACTGCGAAGAGGATGCCCGGACGGAGATGGGCGGTAGCGGCGAAGAAGAGCGCACTTTGGTGCAGTCCCGGCCCGCCGTACCAACCGAAGAGCTTCCCGGCCCCGTAGTAGGCGAAGACCCACGCCAGGGTCGCCCGCACGACGACCAGGACGAGGTCCGTCGAGAGCGTCGTCACCTGCCTGCGCACGATCAGGTGCAGCGCCGCGCGCCCGACCCGCCGAGGCGGTGATGCCGACGTCATGAGGGGATCGCCGTTGGTTCACGGGTGCGACCAGATCGGCCGGCCCCCTCATCTCCGCGCTCGCGGCAGTGCGACGCCGGTTCCCTTGACGCGTCGCGGCCCCCGGTCACGGGCCGTAATGGTGCGACGAGTTGGGTGAGGAAGACCGCGACATGTCGGGGTCGAGCGCCCGCTTGCTCGACGATCAACGGGCGGCCCGGCAGTCCGGTGTCGGTGCGGATCGTCTCCGTGGTCGGAAAGACGGCCCGGTGGAACAGTTGATCCCAGATCGTGAGCGCGAAGCCGAGGTTGACATCCTGGGGACCGTCGAGCTGGTGATGGATCCGGTGATAGTTGGGACTCACGAACAGACGGTCGAGCGGCCCGAATCCCATGTTCGTATTCGAATGTTCGAACGCCACGACACCGGCGTAGACGACGAGCAGCGTGGTCGGCACCGCACCGTTGGCCAGCAGCACGATCCCTGGAACCAGGGCCAGGAGA
>Ga0307377_10006363_pt1 | contig 12388 bp, 10 predicted proteins | sample TR3MG_FD_202535 | JGI IMG/M metagenome (GOLD analysis project Ga0307377, IMG submission 202535) | Soil microbial communities from Risofladan, Vaasa, Finland - TR-3 | ecosystem: Environmental > Terrestrial > Soil > Coastal area > Acid sulfate soil | place: Finland: Risofladan, Vaasa | collected...
GGAAGAAGAAGGCAGCGAAGTGATAGCTGCCAACTGCCCTAACACGTGTCGGAGACGGAGGTAAATCCCTTTGGCCAAAACAAAGAAGAAGAAAGAAAAGAAGTCGGTATTTGAGGGAAAGGTCTTCATTCAGGCCACCTTCAACAACACTATAGTGACCATTACCGATTTGAACGGGAATGCGCTTTCGTGGGCGAGTGCCGGCGGACTCGGATTCCGCGGCGCAAAGAAATCGACTCCGTTTGCAGCGCAGACGACGGCTGAGACCGCCGTCCAGAAGGCGATGGATTACGGACTTCGTGAAGTTCATGTTCTGGTGAAGGGTCCTGGCGTTGGTCGTGAGTCGGCAATCCGGTCGCTTGGCGCCCTTGGCCTTCGCGTCAGGAGCATAAAGGACGTCACGCCGATACCCCATAACGGATGTAGGCCACGAAAAAGCCGGCGTGTATAACATCTTTCGTTCGGCGTATCAGAAGGAAACACCGGACGAGCGCGGAACACCGGGTGTTTTTCATCGTAAGAATGGAGAGCTGACGGCATTCCGTCTATGGTGACGGAGCGTTCTGGGCTGTCCGTCGCCGGGGATCTTGAAAAACGGTCCGACGAGGGAGTATCAATGGCACGAAAGAACCTTCTAAAGGGATTCAAAAAGCCGAAGGGCATTATATTCGAACACAGCGAAGTTTCTCGCGACTACGGCAAGTTTGTTGCCTATCCGTTTGAACGCGGATTTGGAACGACAATCGGCAATACGCTTCGAAGAATATTGCTTTCTTCAATTCAGGGCTACGCCATTACGGCGGTGCGGATCACCACCTACGATCAGGATGGTACTCCACATGTCTTGTCGAGCGAGTTCGAGTCGATTGCGCATGTTGTTGAGGATACGCCCGACATTATCAATAACCTGAAACAGGTGAAATTGAAGTTGTCGAATGACCTTGAGCAGAAGACGCTTCTCGTTGAACTGAAGGGAAAGGGCGCGGTATCCGCTGGAGCACTTGAAGTGGATGACGGGGTGCAGGTCATAAACAAGGATTTGCATCTGCTCACGCTCATGGAACAGGCCAATATCGAAATGGAAGTGCAGATAGATCTTGGCCGGGGCTATATTCCAGCAGAGATGAACGAGAAGTATGTGGAAGTCATTGGCACCATCCCCGTGGATGCTGCGTTCTCTCCCATACGTCGGGTTATGTATTCCGTTGAGGATACGCGAGTTGGACAACGCACGGACTATGACAAGCTTATCTTCGAACTATGGACTGATGGTTCGGTTGCCCCTGAGGACGCTCTTGCCGAGGCTGCCAAGATTGCGAAGGACCACTTTACGATCTTCATCAACTTTGATGAAGACGAGGTTTCCGGGGACGATGACATCGACGAAGAAGAGGAACGAATTCGTAAGCTCCTTGACACGCCGGTGGAAGAGCTCGAGCTATCAGTTCGTTCGAGCAACTGCCTGAAGAATGCGAACATCCGCAGCATCGGTGACCTTACCAGTCGAACTGAGGATGATATTGCGAAAACTCGCAACTTCGGAAAGAAGTCTCTGCAGGAAATAAAAGAGAAATTGAAGGAATGGAATTTGAGCCTCGGTATGACCGATTACAGCATGCTCAAGAATAACATTAAGTGGCCACCGAAGAAGACCGAGCAGGACGGCGAAGTGGTTGTGGCGGACGAGGAAGAGGATACTGACGATGAAGCATAAGATCGGATTCAACCGGCTCAGCAGAACGCCGAGTCATCGGAAGTCGCTTCACCGGAACATGGTGACATCCCTGTTTCGGTATGAGCGCATTACGACGACGAAGGCTAAAGCCCTTGCAGTGCGACGCACCGCAGAAAAGCTCATAACGAGGGCGAAAGAGGACAGCGTACATAATCGGAGAACAGCGGCAAAGCTCGTCCAGGATAAAGAGATTCTCGCGAAACTGTTCACCGAAATCGGTCCTCGTTATAAGGGGCGACCCGGCGGATATACGCGGATTTTGAAGCTCGGGCAACGCTTTGGCGACGCAGCAGAGACAGTCATTTTTGAACTGGTCGAGCGAGTAGAGCACAAGCGTGAGCGGCCGGCACGCAAGACCGAAGCGGCTGCAACAGCAAACAACGAAAAAGAACTGGCCTCGGCCTCCGAGTAAGTTCTTCCCTCACGTGTGCCCTCCACAGTCCCGTTCTGCGGGGGCACACTGAACTCCTGGAACGTTTCAGACCCTCCGGGCAAAAACTGCACCTGTACCCCTGTGAATACCTCAAGCTCTGCACTTCGTGACCGATACTTGTAAAGATGGTATAATCGAAATGTGAATGGGGCGGAGGCGAGTTCTCGGATATGAAGTCATCTCAAAAAGTAGCCCTTAGTCTTCTCATTGCCGTAGGAGTGTTCAGCGGTTTTACTGTACTGGCGTTTTCCGGGCTTTTTCATTACATAGAGGCAACGTTCTACAACCCACGCGTCCGACAGGACACCTATGCGCGCCTTGATTCCGCTGCTGCGATAGTAGAAGATTATCAGCAGAAGAATACAATTCGATTCGAGAAAATACTTCAGCAACCGTCGATCAAGACGGTATTTCAGGCAAATCAAAGCCAGCAGGATATACAGAATCGCGAGTCGCTTTTCGGCGCCCTCAAATCCGAACTTGCGGGGTTCATGTTCGTTCGCTTCATCGGCAACCAGGGGCAGCGCTTACACTACAGTACTCTGCCGGCGGACATTCTTCAAAGTACGGCAGACCAGGTCGTTTATAAGCCGCCTGCAACCATTGCGGACCCGGTAGCATTATCGACGCTCGCGCTCCCGCAGACAAAACCCTCAGACATCCTCCAGGAACCGTCGAGCAACACGTTCATATATCGCTTTCTCGTGACGGACAATTACAACGTTGTTCAGGGAACCGCATTGTTCTATGTCTCGGTTCAGGGGCTCGGGACGCGTCTCGTGTCCGGAGGAGCGATATTTACCGGATCCACGCTGAAGCTCATCCCTCACGATGGAATCATCATCAATCTTCCAGAGAAGTTCGGGGACACTCTTGCCGCTACGGTGGAAAAGATATGGTCGCCGGCGGACCTTGCGGAGACTCCGCTCCTCCAGAACTCCAACGGAGGAAACTACTTCTTATTCAGTCGGGCTCTGAAAGCATCCGGATACGTGTTGATGCTCGCGCCGGAAGGGGACTTCAGGATGGTCCCACTGATGCAGTGGATCCTGCTCGCCGCGACATTCCTGACAACCTTTCTTCTGGTATTCCTTCTTCTGAATGTTCGCCAGGATAGCGTTCTCGTGCTCAGTGATCGTATAAAGCGGTTTCAGATTCAACTTCTTCACGAGTACCTCGAGAGTAAGGATGAACTGGACTGGAAGCGATGGCAGGTCGAACTTGAACAGCGCAGGGGCGAGGTCACGCAGGAGATCAAGAGGGGAATCGGACGGTCATTCGGAAAACGGGTCGGGGAGATTGACCGACTCATTAACCAGAGCTGGGATGAAATCCTCACTATTCTGGGTAACAAACAGCTCGAACAGCGATCCGCACCTGTCGACGTCGCACGACTCGAAGCACTCATTCAACGCGCATTTGAGAATCTGAAACCGGTCCAACCAGAATCAGTGCGTCCCAATCCACCCTCGCTCGCGCGCACCGTGGTCCCCACCTTGCCATTCTCGTCGGAAGTCTCAGTCAGCGATGCAGATGAAGTCGAGGAGCTCGGTGAGGTAGATGAAGTAGAGGAACTTGGTGATGCCGACGAAGTCGAAGAGGTCGAAGCGCTCGAGGAATTGGACGACGACGATAGCGGTTCGCCCGCCCAGAACGTTCCCGCGAACAGTGATGCAGTGCACGCCCGCCCTGTCGCCGTTGAAGAGATAATCGACGATACTGATGTGGAGGAGCTCGACGAGGTCGAGGATCTGGAGGAGATCGGAGACGCGGAGGATTCTGAGGTCGCCGAAGAACTTGAAGAGCCGGCAGAGACAGAAGCAATCGAAGTCCTGGATGCTGTCGAGGAGGCGAGTGAGGTCGAGGAAGTATCTGAAGTTGAGGATTTCGACGACGTCGAAGAGCTTGAAGACGCTGATGAAGCAGTCGAAGAGAACGAGGTAGTCGAATCTGGCACGGATCAGCCTTCTGCGGAAAGCGTAACTGCCGGTCCGCTTCATTATGTCCCGCACTATCCTGTGGTACAGGATGATGTCGAACCAGTTGGACTGGAAGTTGCACCTGAATCACGTGCAGATTCCGAGGACGATGAACTTGTATTTCCGGACTTCGAGTATCCTGATTCCGGCCAATCGGACTTCCGGGTTCCGGATCAGTACCTCGATGACGAGCAAGTTTCCAAAGCCAATTCACAGGTGCAAAAAAACGCAGCCGAATCCGCCGAGCCGACAGATGAAGCGGAGGAGCTCACGGAAGTTGGGTATCTCGAAGAGCTTGATGAAGTTGACGAAATAGAAGATCTGGACAAGCCTGTTGTTCTGACAAACGAGGCCAAGGCGGAACGACCCGGGCTCTCAAAAGCCGATGTCGTACGGGTTCATGCCCAGAGAGACTCATCCGAGGAGGAGCTTCTCCAGGAACTGGAGGGTGTAGCCGGAGATGAAGGCAATCCCATCGATCTGGTGCCGATTCCATCTACCGGATATTTCATGTCGAACAGCATGTCGTTCGGTGGAAACCATGGCGCGGACCTTCCATCGGATGCCGAGCTGCCCGAATTGATGGCTGAAGAGGGCGGAGACGACGCTGACCTCTTGCCTCTGGAGGATGCCGGCGCAACACCGACTACTGGTATTCCAAACGGGACTGATCTTCGCTCACGGTCTCCGGAGTCGGTGTTCGACGAATTGCCCGAGTCGGCATATTCAGTTCTGACTATGAAGGACATTCTCTTGGCCGTTGGTTCCGCGGCTACTGTTTTCGTGGCACAGGATGGGGTCGTCCAGATACCGTCCGCAGCATACGCAACCCCTCCTTCGACCATCGCCGGGCGTGATTCCGAGTTTGACCGACTGGCAAAGAGCGTATTGAAGGGTGGGCACCCGGAGTTCGAAGGTACAGATAATTCGCCTAACACCGAGAGTGGCATCGATGAACTTTTGGCAATTCACGCTATTGATCTATTCCCTGCCGAGTTTGGCGAAGGTTCCCCGGTAACCTCAGATGACCGAGCGGGCGACTCGGCAGACGAAAGTAGAATTCGATTTACCGAAAGGGGAATCGATTACGATTGGTTCATGCGATCCTATCGCCAGTCCGAGAGCGGAATCGTGAAGTCGCTGGTCGAGATTACCCGATTGTTTCATTCACGTGCAGGAACTCTCTTTCTGGATAGCGAGAAGGGCTACCGGGCAAGTTATTCTCTTGGCCTCGATGAGACATGCATGAACCGAATGATTGCCAAAAAGGATACACAATTCTACCAGCAGGTGCTCCGGCAACGAATGGCGTTATTCCTGAAGGTGCCGCTCAATGAGCTATCAAATTTCCGCTCGGTATGTGAGGAGAGTCAGTTCACCCTTCTGCAGAAGACGATTTTCCTTCCCGCAACTTTTCAGGGTAGACTTGCCTATCTCATGCTCGCGGTCCGAAACGAAGTTCAGGAGATTGGGGACATCCTGGGCTATGTGTCGAAATTGAACACTCCTGCACGTGTGTGATAGCACCGGTCCGTAAACAGCGGCTTCTTAGTCGTTCTCCGTCTGGCTCTCGTCTTCAGTTTCTGATTCAACGTTTAGCAGCTTTCGAAGGTAGTCACGGACCGTTTCATTTGCTGCCAGTGTATGGGGCGTCAGTGTTACGTGGGATGACATATCTTTAGTCAGAAGTTCCAGTTTTGAGAAGGTGTCCGGAATCGTCACCAGTTGGTCATCATCCTCATTGTATAGAAAGATGGTGGTCCGTCCCGTTTTCGTAGTGCACAAGCCGGCATGCGTTACTGAACTCCAATCGAATACAATGAGATCGCCCGAGGAGGTCATACAGGTTGTATTGTCCTCCGAGATTTCAATGTAACTTGATAGTTGCAGACGCAGGAATTTGACCAGTTGATAATCGATATACAGCGCGACAAGCAGTCCGACCACGCCAGCGACCGGGCCGAATGCAAGAAACACCGCGATTGCAGTGGCCGCGACGAGCGCGGCGATTGCAAGCAAAATCCACAGCCGTGGATTGGACCGGAGAGAAACCGTGTATTTCATATCTGGCGGATCAACCCTTCAGGTAGTCTTTCCGCAGTTCTTCCGCCTGCGCGACCAGCTCTTCTCGTTTCAAGTAGAGTTTCTCCTCTTTTGAAAAGAGAAGTTTGCTCTCTTTTTTGACGGCTGAAGTCAGCTCAGGAATAAATGTTCTTGCAAATGCTTTTTTTGATATAATTGGTATGGTTTTCCCATGCGTAAGCTTCGCTAGAATTGCACGCCCATATTCGGACTTCATGAACATGGTAAATGCGATTGCTTTGTCTGCCCGTTCGTCCTTGAACCGAACAATTAGCATGTTACTGGTTGGTATCCACTTCCCGGACAGATCGCTCGGCACAATTGAGATCTTCCCGATTGTTCCAACGATCGTGAGCAGCACATCGTCAGCCTCGAGCCGGTATTTCTCGGCGCGAGCAAGATTTGCTTTCACACGGATTTCCTTCTTTGGGGTTTTCAGATATCCGTAGTCGTCCATATCCGCGATGGACGCCACGTTGTAGACATCTCCACCCCTCGTATTCTCGTTCTTGAGAAGGGGAGCTCGCAGAATCCGCGCCTCATCGATAAGCACGACTGCCGCCACACCCGGGGCAATCTCCTGCTTCCTTTCGACCCTCTGACTTCTTTCGACTGCTTTTTTTGCCATCTTTTGTTTCCTGTTTGTGTGAGTAACGAGTAGATTTTTAATTAGCATAGGTATAAAATCCGAAAATGTCAAGTTTTGATTTGCAATACAGAAATATACTTGATATTGAATAGGCAATTTCTTTCAATTTTACGTCAAACAGAGCAGGAAATCATGGGATCACTCACAATTTACACTGATGGTGGCTGTATCGGGAATCCGGGCGTCGGAGGCTGGGCTTTTGTTCTGCTCGAGGACGGGAAGACAACCGAACACAAAGGCGCGGAGGCTCTGACAACGAATAACCGAATGGAATTGACTGCCGTAATTGAAGCCCTGGAATACATTCGGCAGGATGTCCCCGGGGTGTCTTCAGAAGCAATTCGTATCGTTACCGATTCGGAGTATGTCAGGCGTGGAATCTCGGAATGGATCCTCACCTGGATTCGAAACGGGTGGAAGACAAGTGGTCGCGCTCCCGTGAAGAATCAGGACCTGTGGAAGCGATTGCACGTTCTTCAGGAGCACTACTCCATTTCGTGGGACTGGGTGAAGGGACATTCGGGGAATCAATACAATGAAATGTGCGATCAGCTGGTTCATGATGCAATCGATTCGCTGAAAAAGTGAAGCAGGAACACCTTAACGCAGTAGTTTCCGTTGAGGTGTTATGCGGATACTCGGATTCACGCCTGCCGGTTTTGAAGGTGAATTAGTCACGATTGAAGTGGATATTCGGCGAGGGATACCTGGTACCGAGATCGTGGGACTTGCAAGCGGCGCAGTAAAGGAAGCTCGTGAACGTGTCCGAATTGCGGTCCGGAATAGTGGGTTTGACTATCCGGCGGACCGAATTGTAGTCAATCTCGCACCGGCGGGCGTTCCAAAGGCTGGCGCGTCGTTCGACCTGCCGATTGCAGCCGGAATCCTGCGCGCGACCGGACAGCTCGAGGTTGGCTTGAATGTGGATACGATGATCCTTGGCGAACTGCAGCTCGACGGTTGTGTCCGACCTGTTGCGGGAGTGCTCTCGGCGGTATCCGGAGGGGCGGAACGCGGAGTGAACCGTTTTCTGGTTCCCACGGCAAATGTCGCCGAAGGCCGGTGCGTACACGGAGTTCAGGTAGTTGGTCTGCTCAGACTCTCCGATCTGGGCGCGGCCTTTGAAGCGCTTGAGCGCGGAATTGAGACGCAGGCGAGGTCAGTTTCCGCCCAGCCTGATGACGAAGCGGACAGTCCCTACGACGACTTCAGTGAACTTTTCGGGCAGGCCATGGTGAAGCGCGCGCTGCAGGTGGCCGCTGCCGGTATGCACCATATTCTGCTGTTTGGACCGCCTGGAAGTGGCAAGACGATGGCTATTCGACGCCTGCAGGGTATCCTGCCGCCCCTGGGCATGGCCGAAGCCCTCGAGGTCACCCGGATCTACTCGCTTGCGGGAATTCTGCCGCCAGATCACGGTCTCATGATGCGCCGTCCATTTCGCACCCCGCACCATTCGGCGTCCCTTGAGGGGATTATCGGGGGCGGCAGATCGCTGAGACCGGGTGAAATATCGCTTGCTCACCGCGGTATTCTTTTCCTCGACGAAGTGCCTGAGTTCCACCCGACAATTCTGCAGAGCCTTCGGGAACCGCTCGAAGATGGAATCGTATCGATTGCACGAGCAGAACGCAGCTACTGGTTTCCGGCGGAGTTCCAGCTGTGTGTCGCGGCCAACCCTTGCCCGTGCGGCAACCTCGGCAGAGAGCGAGGCGTGTGCCTGTGCAGCGCGCAGGATCTGTATCGCTACTGGCGACGTCTCGGCGGTGCGCTGCTGGACCGCGTGGATATGCGTGTTCCGGTTTCCCCGGCTGCACCGGAAACGTTTTTCAGGAACGACGGTGCAACAAGTCGTCTCATGCGGGATCGTGTACTGTCGGCCGTCCGGATACAGGAGGGCCGATTCAAGGGTGAGAAATTCTGCAGAAACGGGCGGATTCCCGTCGGAAAGGTGCAACGGTACTGTCCGTTGAGCGAAGATGCACGTAGCACCTTTGAGGAGGTGGTTTCGACTATGGGGCTGTCCTCTCGTGCGACGGTATCCGTTCTTCGAATAGCGCGTACAATAGCGGATCTTGGAGGAAGTGACGGCAGGATTCATTCCGACGAGATACTCGAGGCGTGTCAGTATCGTCGGTACGGGGACGGTGACTACTTCTGGGGAGGGGAGAACGGTCTTCACTGAGTTGTACGATGCCGGTCGTGCTCGCTCTTGAAGGGAAGTTGTCGTGCGCGCTATAGTTGATTTCGTGAATCCATTTCGCGTTGTTTCGCCATATGAACCTGCGGGCGATCAGGCTCAGGCAATCGAAAAGCTGACAGACGGGGTAAACCGGGGTCAACGGTACCAGACATTGAAGGGCGTGACCGGTTCCGGGAAAACATACACGATGGCGAAGGTCATCGAGCGGGTCCAGCTGCCGAGCCTGGTAATATCCCACAACAAGACGCTTGCAGCACAGTTGTATCGTGAATTGAAGGATTTCTTTCCCGATAACGCGGTTGAGTATTTCGTATCCTACTATGATTACTATCAGCCCGAAGCCTACGTGCCCTCCCGCGATCTGTACATAGAGAAGGACTCTTCAATTAACGACGAAATTGATCGCATGAGACTCTCTGCGACAACCAGCCTCATGGAACGAAGCGACGTCGTTGTGGTCGCAACCGTATCCTGCATCTACGGTCTGGGCAGTCCGCGTGACTACCGTGATATGCGCCTCAGAATTGACCGTGGGGCTCGGCTGGACATCGGAAAGGTCAGATCAAAGCTCGTTTCTCTGCAATACGAACGCAACGACGCGGTGTTAGGTCGCGGTGCCTTCCGGATAAAGGGTGATGTTCTGGAAATTCATCCTGCCTACGAGGAGCAAGCGTATCGGATCGAGCTTGACTGGGACGAGGTTTCGAGAATTCGCAGAATCCACCCGGTGACTGGCCAGACGCTCGAAGAGCTTGATGTACTGTTTGTCTATCCGGCCAAGCACTTCGTGATGCCCGAAGACCAGATGAAACCGGCGATTGAGAAGATACGGGCCGAGCTCGATATTCGCTACAATGATCTTGTCGCGCGCAATAAACTGGTTGAGGCTCAACGATTGAAGAGTCGAACCGAGTATGATATCGAGATGCTTGAGGAGATGGGGTACTGTTCGGGTATCGAAAACTACTCCCGACACTTGAGTGGACGGGAAGAGGGCGAGCGGCCTGCTGTTCTGCTTGATTACTTCCCCGAGCGCTTTTTGACTTTTATCGATGAATCGCATGCGACCATTCCGCAGTTGCGCGGGATGTACGCCGGAGACAGGTCGCGCAAGATGTCACTCGTGGAGTTCGGATTCCGACTTCCATCCGCGCTCGACAATCGACCTCTGTTCATTGCGGAATTCGACGAACTGATCGAGCAGACGATTTTCGTATCTGCGACGCCCGAGCACGAGGAGATCGAGCGCTCTTCCCAGGTTGTCGAACAGGTGATCCGACCAACAGGTCTGCTTGACCCGCAGATCGTCATCCGCCCTACCGAAGGGCAGATCGAGAATCTCTACGGAGAGATCCGTTCCCGGATCGATGCAGGTGAACGGACGCTCATCACGACGTTGACCAAGAAGATGGCGGAAGATCTGACTGACTATCTGAGCAATCTCGGGCTGAAGGTGCGCTATCTGCATTCGGAGATCGAGACCATCGAACGAGTGGAAATTCTCACCGAACTCAGGCAGGGCAAGTTCGATGTGCTTGTTGGAATCAACTTGCTTCGGGAGGGGCTTGATCTGCCGGAAGTTTCACTGATCGCCATCCTGGATGCAGATAAAATCGGGTTTCTTCGCTCCGCCACGTCGCTGATCCAGACGATTGGCCGCGCGGCACGCAACTCAAATGGCATGGTCATCATGTTTGCCGATCGCATTTCCGACGCCATGAAAGCGGCAATCGGAGAGACTGAACGGCGCAGGGCGATACAGGCAAGTTATAACGAAGCGCACGGCATTACACCTCAGACGGTCCGGAAGAATGTGCATGATATTCTGCTTCGCCGGAAAGAGGAGAAGAAGCGCGTTGAGCAGATGTCGATCGAGATGCTTGAACGGTCGTTCAACGTGATAATACCCGCACAGCGCACCGCGCTGATCCGGGAACTGGAAAAAATGATGCTTGAACACGCAAAGAATCTTGAGTTTGAACAGGCCGCAGTGGTCAGGGATGAGATCGATCGACTGAAAGGCGGCAGCAGCCCCGGTCGCCCCGAACCATCGCAGATCATCGCCGGTAGTGATAGCTCAAGTCCGGGCGACTGACGATCTATTGTGCGGTCAGCGCCGTTGACCGGATGCCAATCCACACCCCGAGACTCTTCCACGTTGCCCCGTTCAACAGACTGTCAATCGAGCCTGATGAGGCGTAGAACAGCCGGTCGGTTCCTTCCACCGTGGTGAAAATAGTTGCGTGAGCGCCGATTGCCAGTCCGACTCCGGTAGCGAAGGGAATCGAAAGACTGAGTTCCGCGCGCACGCCCACGCCCTGGGACCACTGCCTGAAGCTGACTGGATGCGCAAATTGCCAGTTGTTCAACCAGTCCGCCACGGAATTGTACAACGCATAATGGAGACGCAATCCCCCGTTCAGCGCCGGACCGCCCGGAAAGGTCCGGGAGGCAGAGATCTCGAAAAACGGTCCGGTCCAGCTTGCGTCATAGGTCGCGCTGAGACCGGAGTGCACCTGGCTTGTACCCGGCGGTGATACATAGTACTGAACCCCGTCGGCAACGACCAGGTTCTGTGCAGAAAAATACCATCCGCCCACTATGTCGACGTTGAATCCCTTTCCAGGCGTCTGTGAGATGACCGAAAAGCCGCCGCCCACGCTGGCATTCGCAACCAGGCCGCCGTTCGCGGCGTTCACCGAATACATACTGACGTTGCTACGATTGCTGCCGTTGTAGTCGTAGTCGGTGTTCGAGCCTGAGGTAATTGTCCCGAAGTCGGCTTCAGCACTGAATACGAGGCGATTGTGACGAACGAGCATCGAGAGGAAGCTGCCAGGTGCGTAGATATTCCACCAGGTCAGTTCGGACAGGATATTCGGGATATTATTTGCGCCCGCGATGCTCCACTGCAACGCCTCGACGTTGAACATCGGACCGACCGTGAGTTCAATCGAATCGATGCTTAAGTCATCGCTTCGCACCGATTGGGGCAGGACTGCCGTTCCCGCGAGCAGAATCACTATTGCCACGAGGAAATGCGGGGGGAATCCGGCAAACTGGCGGATTTTCTGCACATGACCTTCCGTCGCGCAATACCGGGCCGGAGGCATCGCGCTGTTGCACCTTCGATAGTTTTCAGCTATCTTAGGCTTCAACGCAGAGACATCGTGCATGCAGTGGGATGTCTTCTGCCATCGGACGGGAGAGTAATACGTCCGGCGTCGTTTCGAGTATATCAAGAGCTATTCACATAGCCAACAACGCGGCACGTGAAACATGGTACGGATTCAATATGTTTTTGCGG
>Ga0307377_10006364_pt1 | contig 12385 bp, 9 predicted proteins | sample TR3MG_FD_202535 | JGI IMG/M metagenome (GOLD analysis project Ga0307377, IMG submission 202535) | Soil microbial communities from Risofladan, Vaasa, Finland - TR-3 | ecosystem: Environmental > Terrestrial > Soil > Coastal area > Acid sulfate soil | place: Finland: Risofladan, Vaasa | collected...
TGGACCTGTATGAGCTGCTGCAGGACAGTAACAGGGAATTCATTCTACGTGCCGTGGAATTTTACAAGCAAAAGGGCACAGCAGAAGGTATAGCATCGCTTGTATCTTTTCTGACAGACAAAAAATGCTGTGTTAAGGAATACATGAATAATGTTTTCCGTTCTTATGGAATGGAGCATAAAGAAGCAGAGGATATAGCCAATGAGTGGAGATGTGCAAATTCCTATCATAGAACGTCTGAAACAATTGATACAAAAGACGCATACCTGATTGCGAAAATGGGTGAACATGATGACAGGATGCATTATACAATTGATAACAGCGAGAACGGGAGATATTCCCCGCATGTGATAGAACTGTTCATTTTTCTGCCTAACGGAGAGGAACTTAAAATTGACAGGGATCAATTGCTTAAAATAATCAATTCATTTTTACCGGTATTTGTCAGAGCGAAAATCAACATTGTCGAAGTGTATGATGAAAAATATTACCTAAGCTGGATTTTGGATGAATACCTGGATATGGTTCACGGGTTCACGCAAGAACAATTCAAAGTAGAGGACTTTTACAAAGACAGTGTCAGCTGGAAGTGGCTCTGCACATGGAAAGACGGGTATCAGACACTTACTAATGATTTGAATTACCGGACTCCGCAAGTCAACATCGATGTAGAGCAGAAATGTGGAGCTTGATGAGCATAATTTAAAAAAAATCATGAGGTGTAATTGGTGAATATTAAAGGAATATACAGGGATGTTTTAATGAAGAATGGTGGGGTAATCGAGGATAGGGGCTGGAATTCCAATGAGATAGCAGAGGACTACGGAGTATTTCTGGCTGCTCTTATGAAAAAGGACCTCAAAGATATAGGAATAGAATACATGGCTGTTGGCGGGGGTAGTGAAGGTGCGGTGTCATTTAAAGAAAGAGTTACCAGTTTCTTTAAAAAAGAATCCACTGATATATGGGTCTGGGCAAAGGAAATTGATGCAGGAAAAGACATAAAATATCTGGACGAAGACGATATAGAAATTGCTGATACTACTATTAAAACAAATAAGCTGAAAATAGATGTAGAATTTTCAAAGAATGAACCATCAGAAGATGGGCCTTTGGATTTTAGAGAGTTCGCTTTGCTTGGAATTGATGGTTCTAATACAGATACAATGTTCCTGATCAACTATGTAAATCACGGATTGATCACAAAGGATACGAATATGGTGCTTACCAGAACTGTAAATTTGACATTTCCAACAGGTGGTGAATAAAATTGGGTAATTTTTCAAGAGATACATTTAAAATAAATGAATTAAAGCATTATTCAGGTGTGCGTCTGCAACAGGGTGTACCGCTGGTAGATGCTGATTGGAATGAGATGGAGGACATACGAAAATTTGAATTTCAGGATGTTCTTAAGTGGTTCGTGGGTAATGGCGTACCAAAAGGTAACGATGGGTTCCATATATTACCTGTACCAGCAAGTGATGATTTTCTGATTAAAGGCGGTGATGGTACAGCAATGGGAGCAGGGCGCTGCCTGGTGGACGGCCAGGAAGTGATGATCAATGAAGATATGAATTATAAGGACCAACCTTTGTATGAGGATGAAGAACTGGCAGCAAAATGGGGTGTTGATCCACTGGGACCATTAGATCCTCCTCCAGGAACAGGAAAACGAGGAGATGGGGTCTATCTTGACGTATGGGAAAGAGAGGTGAACGCTAAGGAGGATGGAGACCTGGTCAATCCGGCCATAGGAGTAGAAACCTGCGTGCGTATCAAGCGAGAATGGGCTGTGAGAGTTGAAACAGGTGGTGATATGCCAGATCCTACTCAAGGTCATGTTTTTTACCTGCTGGCTGTTTTGGTCCGCTACCAGGGAGAAAGTGCTATTGTTAAAATTGAAGATATGCGGACCACAAATGTGAGCCTCATAGACGAGATCATGAATGCCAGGGGCATCAAGGGCAACCTTGGCAACAGGCTGGATGAGTCTTTGACAAAAGGGGGGCAACTCCGTCACAGTGTGGTCGGGGAAAATCAGCTCGATACTGCTGTAAAGGGTAAACTTGTTACTAACGGGAATAACCATGACCATTCAGGTGGGGATGGTGCTATTATAAAGCATAGTTCGTTGAATAAGGATGATGGTACAAATCCACATGGTACAACGGCTGCGAATTTGGGGGCGTTGCCAGTTAGTGTCGGGAAGGTCCAATTAGGTGGACCAGGGAATGCAGTTGCCACCTTTCTTCAGCCTCAAACGGGTACTGATATCCATGCTGGCCTCATTTCGGGATATGGCTTTTCTACTATAGGATTTGGTCCTCGTTCAGCTCTGGTTGGGTATTCCACAAGCTCGGAAGCTTACGGTGTGTATGCTTACTCTTCAGGAACACATTCTTTATATGTTAACGGTACATCCTACTTTTCGGGAGCAAAGACAGGGTATGTTGTTGATACCTTTGAGAACAGAAGCGGACAGAGATTGAGAACTGGCGATGTCGTAAAACTAAAAGGTACTCCAGTTACCCGTTTTCAGGGGGATAATAATAAGATCCCAGTGACAGAAGTCACTTTAGCAGATAAAGAAAACGACACGATGATTATCGGTATTGTAGATTGTGAATCGATACCGGAACAAGGTTCTCCCGATAACAGAGTAGGTCCAGATGATCCAACATTTATTGAAGATGGCAGTGAATTATTTGTGGTGACTCTTGGCGCCTATGCTCACTGCAAGGTAGATGCTACTGAAGCACCCATTGAAGTAGGGGATTTATTGACCTCGTCTTCAAATCCAGGTCATGCCATGAAAGCCACTGATCCAAAAATCGGGAGTATAATTGGCAAAGCCCTGGAACCCCTCAAAGAAGGAACAGGGTATATTTCAGCATTTATAAACATACAGTAGGAGGAAACTATGTCAGAAAATTTTTTCCAGATTACTTTATCTATCGAGCCAAAGAGCGAAGGGAATGCGGAGCTTGTCTCTCCAAAAGTATTGCATGGACTGAATTATCACTTCGTTATTGTCAAGGATGGCGGAGATGAAGGAATTATCAGAATCGATGAACATGATGCAGTCTTGAAAGAAGTGAAAGGGGATAAAGATTGCAAAGAGTTGACGGCAAAACAGATGAAAACTTTGTATAAAAGTTATCCAGCACCGAAGATTAAAAAGATATACAGAAAGAGAAACCAGATCCTGGGACATGGTGAGGTAGAAACTGCTGTAGAGGAGTTTGAAGTTGATGAAAAAGGAAATCGGTTCATTGATACTGTTCAGACAGTTCGTTCAGGATTCTATTTGATCGATGTGCCGGTATTAGAGCAACAGGCTGGAGCATAATGGAGTATAAAATATGGCAGATATAACAACACTTAATGGGAATTTATTACTAAAAACCGATCCACCAAATCCAACCGAAAAATTAAGTGTCGCAAGAACTGATACAGGCGCAACGAAGCCACTTGCTCAGATCAAGATGTTTGGTGACGGCATGAATAATTTCCAGGGAGTTATGGCGTTTGGGACCATGAACAGTGGATCTCCTAATGGCCCTCTTGAGGAACGTATGAGGGTACATTTAAACGGCAACGTTGGCATCGCTACAGATGATCCCAAAGCGAAACTTCATATTGAAGGAACAAATGATGCTAGCCTAACTGGGGATGGTTTATTAATCTTAGGTACAAAAGCAGGAAATAATCTGGTGATGGACAACAATAAGATAATGGCAAGGAACGCAGGAAATATAGCGACTCTTAATTTTCAAACTGATGGTGGCGATCTTGCAGTTCACGGACTTCAAAATAATAGCCAAAAATTTGTTGTTAAGCATGATGGCAATGTCGGAATAGGGACACCGAGTCCAAAAAACAAACTTGATGTGGAAGGCGGTGTAGTAATAGGTACAAGTTATTCAGGAACGAAAACAGCGCCGTCTAACGGGCTTTTAGTCGAGGGCAAGGTAGGCATCGGGACGGATAATCCAAATATTCATCTAGCAATTGGTGATAGTGACACGGGTTTAAAGCAGCAAGGTGATGGTGAATTAGCTATAATCACCAATAATCAAGAACGTGTACGGATTGATAAGTCTGGCTACGTCGGCATTGGAGCAATTGATCCAAATGAAAAATTGGAAATAAATGGATCCATTCGAGGAAACCAGTCGGGAGCACTTCGGATCAGTACAGGTTATGGATATGTGGATGTTGGGCCTAAAAATAGTGGTTGGTCTCATTTTGTGACTGACAGATCAAAGTATTATTTCAACAAAGAGATCAGGGTCACTTCTGGAATGATTGGAAGCTATGCTGAAGACTTATCTCTGTGTACATCAGGAACAGAACGCATCAGGGTAAAAAGATCGAATGGCTATGTGGGCATAGGAACCAATAATCCCCTAGCTAAATTACATGTAAATGGGAAATTACATCTAGATGATGATATCACATTGTCTCCCAGTTATTATAGTGTTGATCAATATGGAGAAATAAGAGAAGCTACAAGTTGGATTTATGTTCACGGTATTAAAGCTATTGGTTTTAGAGTGAATAAATTTCTTGGTGATATTTCAGCTAAAAGAATTTTAATCTGCAAGGGATGGACACTCGTTGAAAATTTTAATTGTTGATATTAATCAGACTAATAAAATAATAAGTGGGAAACTTCAATTTAACTGAAAGAATTTAGGACTTACTTATATTTCTGATGTAAAGAAGGATTAATTATGAAGCAACAATTAGAACAACGTCTTAAAGAACTAAAAACCGAATTCGAGTCAGGCCAGAAAGCATTGGTTGATCTGGAAAATCGACAGGCAGATCTGAGGAACACTTTAATGCGCATCAGTGGAGCAATCCAGGTGCTGGAAGAGGAATTAACTAAGGAAAGCGACCCGGAGTTGGATGATATCGGGCAATTTGAAGTGATTCCTGAACCAGAACCAATAAACGAGTAAATAATATTCGATGCTTTGAATAAGTTGATGAAAGAGTCAGCCTTCAAAGAAGTTAATTTAATATAGCATAAAGACATTATTTTATATAGAAGGCCGCCGTTTCTGTTCACACTTTGAACAGGAAAATAGCGGGAAAAGGTGGATCGCCGCACCTCATGACGTTTAGACAAATAAACGTCACTAAATGATGTTAGGGAGGGAAGGGATATCCCGGCATTAACAATAATGCGTCTGGGCGCCCGGATCTTCCGAAGGTGAGAAACGCTGGCCTTCTGCCTGGCGGCTAATCAATTATTTGAAATAACCAGGATTACTATTCATTTTTTAGATCAACATGCTGCACCAGTATTCATAATACATCTATTGCATCGTTGAACACAAAGTACTGGCTGATCATCAGAACAGAATAATAACACACAGACAATTATGAACCTAATAATAAAAGGCTGCTACTGCGATGTATTGACAGACTCCCGCGATCTGGTGCAGCGGGGCTGGCGTTCCAACCTTATAGTCCAGAATTGTAACCTGCTCCTGGCTGCATTAATGAAAAATGACAACAATATGCAGGGCATACTCTACCTGGCCATTGGCGAGGGGAAGGACGATTGGGATTTAAGCCACCAAGTCCCTCTCCTGACGACGACAAAGCTTGCCAAGGAGGTAACACGCCTGGAAATAACTGAGAATCAGGTCGTATACCTCGACAACCTTGACAAACCAGTTGAAACAATATCAAATCGCCTGGAAATAACTATAAAATTCAGGGGTGAAGATTTTATATCAAACGGTTTTCAAACCATTAGGGAGTTTGGTTTATTCGGTGGAGATGCAATCCAAGAACCGAACAGCGGTTTTATGATCAACTATGTGATCCACCCCCGCATCGACCTGACTTCAGACCTGACGTTCACACGCAAGTTGCGTCTGGCTTTTTCGATGGGTGCCATCGATGAGGAACGGTTGATGGGGGTCGGAGCAAACCTGCCGGTGATCAGCATTGATGGAATTGGCGACGAGTATGCGGATGAACTTGGTAAAAATGGTATTTACTCTCTGGGCGATCTTGCAGAGATCGATCCTTTCAGTCCTGTTGGTATCATACCGCAGGGCAGGTTGAGAGATTTTCGTGCCAAGGCCAGGATGGTGTCCCGCCTGGGAATTAACCTGCCACCTGTTTTTCCGTTAGCTGATCGCAGTATCAGCAGTCTCCTGAGTGAAAGACCTGAGGTCCTGGCAATCGATGTACCTGGACTGACTTCAGAGATTATAAAGCAGCTCCAGGAAGAACTTTCGGTCCTTCATATCGCTCTGGACGATGCACATCTGCAACAAATTACGCTTGGTGACCTGATAAAAGCCTGATGTTATTTTTGTTTATACGAAAAGGAATTAACATGGTATCCAAAGATATAGAATTAGATAAGATCCTTGTAAAAATACAAAATGAACTTTCAGCAGGTCTGCTCTACACGCATATCCGTATCAATAATAACACCAACAAAACCCTTGAGGTAGCCTCCTTCCTTTATGCTCTTATAGAGCTGCTTAACGAAAAGGGACTGCTGACCATTGAGGAACTTGATGAAAGAAAAAAGCAGGTGGCAGAAAGACTTGTAAAGAAGTTCATTGAAAGCGGCACAGGGCTGATGTACCAGGATCCTGAATATGATAAGTACTCCTTCGAATCTGAAGCCTGTGTCGAATGTCAGGACCGGCTGGACATATGCAGGGCAGTGTGCTGTAAATTTCCTTTCGCCTTATCCGGACAGGATGTGGAGGAGGGGATCATACAATGGGAATTCGGCCGACCCTATCTTATTGCCCATGATACTGATGGTTACTGTGTTCATCTCGATCGGGAGACTTACAAGTGCACAGTATATGACCATCGAACTGTTCCCTGCCGGGGATTTGATTGCCAGGGTAATGAAAAATGGAAGGTGTGGCTTGACTATGATAAGAAGCTTGTTAATCCTGAATTGATGGAGAAGATCGATCAGGAAAATAATAAGATATACGCCATTTCAGAATTAAGATGAAATTCAATTGGTTACTATCTGGATTATCCAGCTTATATTTGAGGAAGGGATCCTTTCGAAAAAGAAGGATTAGTCTTCAGACAGTATATAAGAAAGTTGGTTGATGGAGAGAGGACTATTAGATATTAGATTCATTTTAGTCAACCTGTGTGGACCGAAATAAAGGGAGATAACAGATGAGTGAAAGAGCTAACCTGACTGCTAAAAAGCCTGAAGTAAAGGCTGGGAATTCAGTTTCCCATGAACGGCAGACAGGGGTATCTCGATCTGCGGACTTACCTGTTGACCAGATCCTGTTTCTTCAAAGAACAATAGGTAATCAGGCTGTGCAGAAGTTAATAAAATCCGGGAATTTGCAAGCTAAGCTCAGGGTCGGCCAGCCTGGCGATAGATATGAGCAGGAAGCAAAGAGAATGGCTGACACTGTTATGAATAAGCCTGAACCTCAAAATTTAAGAATTGAAGGGGGGCCTGTGCAGACCCGGCAGGTATACTCAACTTCCGAAGAAGAGATACATCGTCAGTCTGAGGAAGAAGAAGAACCTGTACAGCTAAGCAACCAAACAGATGCAGAGCAGTACTTACAAAGACAGGAACAAGAGGAAGAAGAGTTAGTCCAGAAAAAAGCTCCTGATACAAGCCCGGATACCGGTCCTGATCTGCAGAACCAATTAGCGTTATCCAGAGGCAGTGGGAGTCCATTACCAGAACAAACCAGTGCTTTTATGGAATCAGGGTTTGGAACGGATTTCAGCGATGTAAAAGTCCACCATGACAACCAGGCATCAGAGATGTCAAAAGCAGTAAACGCCCAGGCATTCACCAGTGGAAAAGATATTTATTTTGGAGCAGGCCGGTACAGTCCGGGAACGACAAGTGGAGATAAGCTGCTGGCTCATGAACTGACACATGTGGTGCAGCAAAGATCATCGTCTGTTGTTCAAGGATTTTCCCGGTCAATATCACATTCAAGCACAGAGAAAAATGATGTCGTAAATAGACAGCCAGTTGCTCTGAGTGCAACTGAGGGAGAAACAACTTCTAAACCTGCAGGAGACATCGCCCCAGGTGAAATTGATCTTAAACGTAAGAAAGATTTCGTTTTAGAAGGAGCAATAGCTGATTTTTTTGCCACAAGAAAAACCGGAAACGTAAAAGTGCGCTTTGGAAATATGGCCGAAGGCATTATAAAAGTCAAAAAATCCAGGGATAAATATCAAATACCAAAAAATGAATCTATCCCACTAACTCATCCTGCTTTTGCTAGAGCACCGGAATTCAAACCAAGCCTTAAACTATACACAAGTGGAACCGGGATCAGAGGGTATATAGGCATTGGAAAAGGAAGTGGGGACCAGGACTTAGTTTCTGCGTTGAGGAAAGCTCCTGACATATTTGGCCTTGTCGGTTTTGATGTGGGTGAAATCCCCAAAATAACCAATAAACTAGAAGGCGGCAGCCTGCACCTTGGGATCAATGGTGCTACAATCAAATTAGGTGGTGCCTTTACCGGAAAATTCAGTTTAGGAGCAGTTAATGAGAATATCACCACATTTGAAGGAACTGCAGAAATTCAAAATATTCCTAAATTGGGTTCCGCAGGAATGGAATTGAAGCGTTCCAAAGAAGGTGATATCACAGGCAAAGCTACATTGGATACGCAAATCAAGAATGTCACAGGGAACTTCATAATTATCTGGGAAAAGGGAGTAATTTCAGGAGAAGGAAAGGTAGGTTATCAGGGAGAAAAACTTTCGGGAAGCGTAACCCTGAAACTCATGGAAAAAAGCCAGGCAGAGCAGCTGGAACAGGAAAAGAAAGCACCAGAGGGTAAGGTACCTGCTTCACGTCCAAAAGCAGGAAAAGCCCGTAGAGTCAATTATGTGGCGTTCGGGGAAGGGGATCTAACGTTTTCCTTCACTGAATGGCTGGCTGGAAGTGCTCATGTAATCATTGATCAGAAAGGATTTTTAACTGTTATCGGTAAGATCACGCCTGCGAAAGAGATTGAACTTTTCCCGCAAAAAGATTACAATAAAAAGCTGTTCAAGGTTGAGGCCAGGGCGTCTTACGGTATCCCTGTTGTAGGTAATATCTTTATTTTTGCAAATATAGGCATGGATGCTTTTGCAAATATCGGCCCTGGAAAGCTATACAATATTTCAGTGGAAGGTACGTACTCAACTGATCCTAAAAAGGCTCAGAGCTTTACGATTCAGGGCAGTCTGAACATATCAGCAGGTGCGGGATTAAGACTGCGCGGTGAAGCAGGTGCGGGACTGGAAATTCTTGCCCATGACATTAAAGCCGGGGCTGGGATCAGCGGAATAGCAGGAATTCGCGGCTACGCCGAAGCAACACCGGTCATCGGCTACCGGGAGAAAGCCAAGGAAGGTGAAGACAAGAAAGGCGAGTTCTTTATCCGCGGAGACCTGGAGATCGCTGCACAGCCGTTCCTTGGTTTGGCTGGTGATGTGTTTGTAGAGATTGAAGCGCCATGGTGGTCACCGGTTCCAGACAAGCGCTGGACCTGGCCTCTTGTTAATAAGGAGTGGCCTATTGGCGGCAGCATGGGAATGAAAGCGTCGGTAGACTATGTATTTGGATCCAACGTACCCCCTGCCGTGGAGATCAAGCCTGCGGAATTCTCTGCTGACAAGTTCATGACAGACCTGTACAGCGATAAAGCAAAATCTAAGTCAGGTGGGGAAAAAGATCAGAAAGGAAAGTGGCAGGAGAAGAATGCTAAATCGGCCGAACCGCCGAAGGCGGGCAAGAAGGGGGATGCACAAGTTGGTAAAGCGCCTGAACTGCCTCCTGCTAAATCCAAGGTAAAACCGGGTGGAGCCAAGAAGGCAAAGAAACCAGTTGATCCAAATGCCAAGACTGCAGAAGGGAAGAGTGTCAAGGAATATCAGGAAGAGGCTTCAAAGACAGGGAAGAAACCTGCTGGAAAGGAACCGAAGAAGGGGGCAGGGAAAGAAGAAGGTGCTGCTAAAGAATATATTGCTGAACATCATGGAGAAAGGTGGAAAATGGGAGTTGAAGGGGTCAAGAAGGCAGTTGCAAAGCTGGTAAAGCGAGAAGTCCCTGAAAAGACTATAAAAGCCCAGTTCCCCAAGTGGAAGAGTGAGTTCGGTTTCAAGGCACTATCCTTAAACACAAAAGAAATGCCATGGATTATTGAAGGGGAGATGAGTCCTGCAAAACCTGTTGCTCCTGTAGAACTTGAAGCTTTATACAATACACCCGCTACATTTAAAACACCAGAAGATAAAGAAGCTGCGAAAACCATTGATGGCGACTTATTAGATATATCCCATAGTGGTTATGCCAAAGGTTGGGCTGGAAAAGTAGCTAAGGTTACAGAAGTTCATAAGATGCAGATGAACAAAACGAAGTTTGGTCCCATGGGACCCCATGTCGTTTATGAAAATAGGAAAAAGAAACCTATTGCTGGGATAATAGGTGGAAGAGGTTCATTTAAAAGTTACAATAAACAATGGAGAAGAGAACAAACTATTCCTCAAATTCATCATATCGCGAGTAATAAGGGAACCACACCAAGGACAAATTTTTCAATGCATCCAGCATTTCAAGATCCTTATGCTACAAATATTGAAAGTGACAAAAACAAGATTGAGCTTTATGGCCATTCAGGTAATCACAGTGATGAATACCATGACCGAGTAAGGGAATATTTGGATGAAACAGTGGGACGGGCAGGTGGAAAGGACTCACCAAATAAACCAAAAGAAGTAATTAAAGCCTTGAAAATATTACGAGATGAAATAATATCAGAAAAACTTAAACTTTACAAAGATAAAGATGTGTGGGTATGAAATCAGAATATTATTATTTAAGATGCGATTTGTCTGATAAATTTCCATTTTCAATTACCAGAGTTGAATTGAATGGAGCTGATTCTATGCTTGTTTATGGCTTAAAAAGAATAAATAAGTGGGATGAGCGCATTAGATTTTATTATTCAGAATATAGTACACCAGCAGATTTTGAAATACCTATGGTTTGTCCGTTACATTATGCAACTAAATTTTTCATAGATGCATTGGATGCTGATCTGTTAAATTACTTTAATTTTATTCCTGTTGAGATCAATCCAGAAAAAGATGGACCAATAATTAAAGATTATTATATTGTAGATTATGTTTATACTTTAGCAACTTTAGATATGAATCTATCAGAGGTAGTATATGATCAAGAACGACCTGATGAAATTATGACTGTACCACACTGTGTGTTAGATAAAAGTAAAATTCCCTCTAATATTCAGGCATTTAGATTGCAGGAATCACCGACAAATGTTATCATTTCGAAACAAGTAATGGATAACTTGAATAAAAATTCGGTCACTGGTACAAGATTCGTTCCAGTTGAAATGAATCAATAGGTAGCACATGCTGGGAAAGAGATCGATGAGATACTGCCGGATATGCTGATATAAAGAGCATGGTCTTTAATTTCCTATTTTCCATTTATATTTTCACAAATTTCCGTCATAAATTCATCCAAATCTATAATATTTTGAATTATCTAAACGAAACTAATGACACACAAATCTTCAGAAACAAACAATCAAAAGAGAACATCTGCCTCTTCACCACCAGAAGAAAACACCGCTCAGACCCTCAACATCCAGGGCTATCAGCACCTTCTTAAAGGAGAAAATGAAGAAGCATTGAGCTATTTTCAGCTTGCTTTAGCTCTTGCTCCTGAAAATCCTATCATCCTCAACAATATGGGCAATGCTCTCCTTAACCTCAACCGCTTTGATGAGGCGCAGGAGGTATACCAGCAGGCCATTGCAGCAGACTCTGATTATCTTAAGCCGTATCGCAACCTGGCCCTGCTCTATCAGCTCCAGGACAAAAATAATGAGGCAATCGGATCTTACCAGAAGTATCTTGTACTGGCTCCCGAAGATGGCAAAGCCCATCACAACCTGGGCCTGATCTATATGACTGAAGGGAAAACAATTGAAGCTGCTGATGCTTTTGAAGCCGCAGCCATGTATCTCACACCAGACGATACTGAAAGTACCACTAACCTGGGTGTGGGTAACTTCTATCGAGGTGACCTGGACAGAGCTGAAGCTCTTTTCAAGCAGGCACTTGAACTGAATCCATCGTATGTCCCCGCCCGCTACTATCTTGGTCTAACATACCTCCACCAGGGCAGGTGCGAGGAAGCGATAGAATCTCTTAAAGCAGTGGTTGCCACCGAACCGGACCATCCACAGGCAGCAGCCAATCTGGGTGTGGCATACAACACAGCGGGCCAGCCTGATAAAGCCATTGCTATTTTTGAAACTCTGCTCAAGAACCAGCCAGATAATCCATCTATCATTCTGAA
>Ga0307377_10006366_pt1 | contig 12383 bp, 18 predicted proteins | sample TR3MG_FD_202535 | JGI IMG/M metagenome (GOLD analysis project Ga0307377, IMG submission 202535) | Soil microbial communities from Risofladan, Vaasa, Finland - TR-3 | ecosystem: Environmental > Terrestrial > Soil > Coastal area > Acid sulfate soil | place: Finland: Risofladan, Vaasa | collected...
CCGTCTATCGCTGATGAGCCGATGGCGGCCAAAGGATCCAGACTAGTTTCTAAGCTGGAAGATGAGAATAGGACGCTGCAGCTAGAGGTCGATGAAACGCTAGCACTACTCCGCACCGAGCGGAGAAAAGCCGAGCGCCTCGCCAGAGAACAACGCGAGGCCGACCGTGTGAACCAGCCAATGGCGAAGCGGCTCGAAGCCATGGAGCGGCGCGCGAACAGCGCCGACTTGGAGGACATCGACGAGGTCTCCTTGATAGCCTGGTGGCGCGAGGAGATCGAGGACTGTTCGGGCGCACTAGTGCGCGGGCTCAATAGGCTACTCAGCATCGCGACGAAGGGCAACGACGCCTTGAGGGCCATCGACGCGCAAAGCATTCAACCAAGAAAGCCACAGCCACGGCGCGGCCCTGGAATCCAGAGAGACTAGATGATCAACGACGACATCACGAAGCTGGCAACGGTGCTGCAAGAAGTAGTGATAGAGATCGGCTTACGCGGTATGCCCGCTGAGTACGTCTCCAAGTGGTTGAACATCCTCCACCCGATGTGCTCCAGGCACACCTGCGCCGCGTGCGGCGAGCCCATCCGCTTCAACGAAGAGATGGTTGGGTCGGATGTGTTCAGCATCTATGCTCACGCAAGGTGCGAGAAAGAAGCCTTAGCGAAATGGAAGGCAGATGAAACGGCGAAAAAAAGCTCCCAGGGAGGGTAGCGAAATGAGCGATGCAGCAGCAACGGATGGGGTCCTGGCGACGGACGACCTGTCCATCGAGTTGGTCAAGCCAGAAGACAGCGTGATCGAAGCGGCAGAACAAGACATGGAGATGGCCCAGCGCATCGTGGAGATCGTTGCCGACGTACTCCCCGGACTACTGGACCAGCACCTGCGCAAAGAGCGCGACCGAGCCTATTCGGCGCTGGCCGAGAGCGCATCCCGCGCGGGCACCATCGAAGACGCCATCGAAGAGATCCAGACGTTCTTGGGGGATGTGGAAGCACGCCTGAACGACATGGACGCCCGCGCCGAACGCGTTGAGGAAGCGTGCGGGCTCAGGCCATCACTACTCACGGCGGCTGAAGCTGCGGTGGCACGGCTTGACGAGATGGCCCAGGGTGGCCGGCTCCGAGCGAACGACATCCGCGGCATTCATCGGACGCTGCGCGCGGCTGTGCAAGAAGAACGAGCGCGGCGGCAGGGATGAGCGAAGCCGAACCAGACCCCAAAGACTACCTATCGATGTTCGCCCTCGGGTTGGGTCCAGCTTCACAGCCTCACGTCTGGGAGACTCCACGGCGCACGACCATCAGCGGACAAATCATCTGGTCGTGCAAGTTCTGCAAACGGGTCTACATGCCTGGTCGAGAAGATGAGGCGTGCCATGAGCATCCGCCGGGAGTGGCGCGGCCTGGTGGTTAGATGTCCTGCCCCACACGGGGTAACCGCACGCCGCGCTTCCGGGCTTCGCGATCCACGGCTGTCTGCATCGCTACGAAGGGAACCCCCATCGCGGTGGCCGCCTTCGACACGGTCTTCTGGGCGCGGGTCGTCAGACGCTCCTCCTGCTCGGGACGAACGTACCCAATGCTTCCGAGGTACAAGCGCCACGCCTCAACAGCCGCCTCCACTACCTTGGGTGCCTTCTTGGCTTCCGCGATGGCCTCGTTACGGCGCGTGCGCCAGTACTCGTCCTCTTCGGCTTTCTCTTCCTCGGGCGAACGGTTGTAGGTAACGAAGGTCTTGACTGCGTTCCTGAGCCCGATGTCGAACTTGGCTGGTGTGCTGTCCCATCCAGCCTTTCCGCCGGGCTCGGTCGCCCCGCTGGGCCTGGTGTGCCAGAACCTCGTGCGGATGCCAGCGTCCTCCAAGTAGCGAAGACCAAGGTCTTGAATGCGAAGCGGAGGGCGCTTGTCCTTGGGAAGCGCCAGCATGGCCTTGAACTCTTTGCCGACGTGAACCTGCTTGCGCGGCGCCAAGATCAACTGCATCCCGCCGCGTGGTCCGTCCACCGTGATGTCGGTCTCGCCGCTACGGAAGCGGAGGAGCAGCCACCGCTCCAGGTCTCCAGCATTGTTGCTGGCCTGCCAGCGGCGCTCAGCCGTCCGTATCTCCGCGTCGGACTCTGTCAACCGGCCGGTAGCCTTGTCCAACACGCCACGCGCGATGAGCGCCTTGTAAACCAGCTTCCCCCCAAGCTGAAGAACGAACTGGTGCGGCTTGCTCCTGAACCCAGGGGCGTTGACGATGAACGCGCCAGATGGGGTCTGCACCACGTAGCCATCGGATCGGTTGGGGGTACCCTGCTGCTTCGCCGCGACCCACAGCCGCTCAGGCCATCGTCCTTGGGGACGCCACGATGTCGCGCCGTTCGCGAGGAGGTCTTGGCGGCGGTTTTCCAGCGCCCACTTGATGGAGCTTCGGAACGCAGGGTCAACGCTAGGTAAGCTGTCGAGCGCGTGTTGGTACATGGCGGCGTACTCACGGGTGTACTCGCCTTCGACAAGCACTACGCCACGGGGCATCTTCATGTTCGACTCCCAACCGAGTAAGCGTCCGATGTCTGTGACGGGATCGCCGGTCAACGGCGGGAGCTTGCGGGGTGGCGCTGCGGCAAGAGCACGCTCACGCTCCAACTCCCGTTCTGCTTCTCTGCGTAGGTAGCGAATTCGATCAGCCTTAGTTGGTGCCCCGCGCTCGATGACCGGGTCCATCTTCTTGCGGAGGTCCTTGATGGCTTTGATGACTGCCCTGCTCCGGTAGGCACTCCAGTACGCTTTGAACTCCTCGCCTTTGTCCAGAGCTTCGCCCCAGTACTTCGCGCTGGTCAGGAGCCCATCGCACAAAGCGACAACGAACACGTAGCAAGCTCCGATGGCGGCTGTGACATCGCGATCTTCTGGGAACCACTTGCGGTACTGCGAGAGGTAACGCTCCGCAGCGTCCTTCAACCGCGGAGCCGTCTTCGCAATCTCCTCGAAGGTCCTACGCGCCTTTGCTGGGTCGCGCTCAAGCTGGTGGATGTACTGGCTGCCGGGCTCGCGCATCGCCTTCTCGATGATTCCCAACTCCTCGATGAAATGGCCGCGCTCGACGCTGGGGCTCTTGCGTGGTAGCCGCTCCAAAGAGCCAAGAAGGCAATGGGCGGCCTCAGCCGCGGTCTCGGCGCGCGTCAAGTACTCCGATGGTGCTGCGAAGTCGCCGCCAGCGGGTAGTCCGCCGTAAATGGGCATCTCACAGGCAGCGCCCTCAGAAAGACGCATACGTTTGCGCGTTTTTCCGTACATGGAATCAGCCAGGATCGCTCCTGGCTTCTTCCTCCGTCCGACGGTGGCGTACGACGCAGCGGCCTTACCCGCCTCGCGCTGCGAGCCGCCCCGGCCGCCTCGCTGACCCGAAGGTCCATTTCCTACGTACTGCGCGCCTTCCGGGGTGGCGCCCTGACGGTGCTTTGAGGTCGTGACCGAGTAGGACGACAGCCTCAATGCAAGAGGCAATATACGGGTCCGTGGGCGCGGGTCAAGCACTTTCTTGTACTCCCTACAGCCCTGCGGTGTTGAGACTTCGGTGAAGGGTCTCCAGCCCGCCGTCCGCCGTTCCTTCCCACCGTTTCCAGTTCACGTCCTTCGGGCGCTTGGCGTTGTGTGTCGCTACCGCTCCGTGCGCCCACTCCTTCGCGTTCTTCAACGCTTGCTTGGGGGTGTCGCCCTCGCGCAGCCTGCGCAGGAACTCATGGATGGCTTCGCCTTGAATCCAAGCGTCCCAATGGGCAGCGCCAACCGCGATGGCACCGCCACGGGGGCTCAGACTCTGCGCCCGCCGTTCGTGCGCTGCGGCCTTATCCCACTGTGCGCGCATCCAAACGAACAGCTTCTCCTGCTTCTCCTTGGACAACTGCCCCATCCAGCCCTTCAGCTTGGGGGCTGGCTCGGGCTTAGGCTCAGGCTTGGGCGGTTCGGGTGCGGGTGCCGTAGCGCCCGCGGCCAGCGCACGACCGTACAGCGTCGTCGCGTACTTGATCGTTGAGAGCGCCTCGCCGTAAGGCATCACCTTGTAGTCCTTCTGCCATTTCCCTCTGCCGCCAATCTCGTACACGACGACGGACTTCTTGAACGTGAGGCGGCGCTGACCATCGGCGTTGATCCACACGTTCTTGCCGGCTCGAAAATCCGGCTTCCACCCGCGCGCTTTGAGGAACGCCTCAATGACCGCCACAGCTTCCTTGCCATTGACGCTGTTCTTAGGGCCACGCCCGGTAGCCGGCCATACCGCCACCACGGCACCGGCCGCCGCGAGGTTTTTCATGGGCGTAACGGCCTCCTCCAAGCGAGACTCACCCAAGGCCATCAAAATCTTCACCCTCTTGAGCATCCGCGGCACGTTGTACGGCTCTCGATAGGTGGAGACCTTATCCACGTTGCCGCGGCCGTAGATGATTTGGAGGCGACTCTCTGTACGATAGGCTTCCGCAACTATCCACCGACTGATCTCCATCTGCAAGTAGTTACTGGTAGACCACCCGACGTTTTCCTCGGGAAGCCCGAGCCTCCTCGCAAGCTCCAGAAGCGCAAGCTCTGCCGGATGTCCTGACTCGTCCAAGGACTCGTTTGTGGCGATCTTCTTGCGCAGCCATGCGCCCGCCCGAATCCCCTCAACCTTCCACCACTCGGGGTCCTGCGCGGCCCCGTCCACTACACGCTCGCCGCGAACGTCCACAAGGTCCGCTTGGATCAAACTTCGCGCCGCTGCGCGTGACACGTACTTGGGCACAGCGACCCATTCGTAGCCCCGCCTGTGCATACTGATGACCACCCCCAAAGACGCGCTCCCGGCCGGTGTGGGCGACCCCCTTGGCGTGTCCGGGGCCGTGTACTCCGCCTCGTCCAACGCCTCGACCGCTTCCGCCAGGCGCCGCCGCTTGTCAGCGTGAGGGTCGTTCTCTCTGGCTCTCGCGATGTGCTGGAACATAGGGGCCTCCGAGGGTCGCCCCATTCTACGACCCCTTGTCCAACTCCTTCAACGCCTCTTGCTCCCGCTTCTCACTCAGGAGCAGGTCATCCACAGCCTTGAGCGCCGCAGTCAAGGCTTTGCGGATCGTGGGAAGGTCGTGAGGGGCGCCGGCCACTACCGGCCGACCACAAGTTGGGCAGGACTCAGGGCCTGAGCGCCTGCGTGCTGCTTTTCGGGGTGCCACGGGCCGCTCCTCCGCTTTGAGATCAACTGGTGGCTCGGGAGAGGGCTCTGCGTGGCTCTCCTTAGCCTCCATGGGGGCTACATCTGCCGCAAGTTCTTCAATTTGCTGCTGGCGAAGGGCGGGTGTGCATGGGGGTGGGGCTCCCCGCTTGTACGCGGTCCCTACCTGCTCACACCGCGAGCAGTTCGCTACAACATCCACGAACCACCCATCCTGGCCCTCAACGGGAATCGAGATGGCTGGATGCCCATGAGCACAGGTCCGGTTGACCTGCATCACTCCACCGAATCTTGCTCTGGTTCTGGCGCTGCTTCGGGAAGGACGGGCTCACGCACTACGTCCACCCCCTCTGGCGCGGTGGTCATCCCCTCGATGGAGTCGAACGGGATGACGTCCACGTCCATCCCGACAGCGGAAGCCGACGCCGCGATGTCCTGGACGTGGCCTTTGCACGCGACCCAAAAGTGGGTGTCTGACCGCTGGCCCTCTACGCTCGGGCTCAAGAAGAAGTGGACCGGCTCCTCGCAGTCCTTGACGGAACACGGGGGCCGCTCTTGCGATGGTGAAGCGCCACAGCACTGCTTGTACTTCTTCTCCGATCCGCAAGGACACGGCTCGTTTCGCTTGGGTTTGGGTGGTTGGGGAGCCTCCACACCTGGGGGAAGCCATATCTGACTCTTGGCGCCGTAGTCCACGCCACCGCCGTTGATCCGCGACACCTTCAACCCGCGCCTGAACTTGTCCTTGCCGCCCATCGTGTGCTCCCTACTCGAATCCACCGAACATGCCGCTCTCTTGCGGTTCCTGCTCCACACCGACCATCATTGCCGGCCAACACACCCAGCCCAAGAACCCGGCCGAACTTGGGACGCGCTCACCTTCGTACCACCGGCCGATGAGGTCCTCCCACTGCTCAGGGGACCAACCGCACTGGTAGCCCGCCGACGTCTTGCTGTCTTGCTCCCCCTTCCGGTACACCGCGATGAGCACACGACCACCTGGTTTTAGCAGCGCACGGGCGGCGAGAAGTACCTGCGCGCGATGCGCCTCCAGGGGGACAACGTTCAAGACGTAGTTGATCGTGATGGTGTCGTACTGGTCGGCCAACACCGTGAGGTCAGGCTGGTACGCTGGGTCATACCTGGCAAGCTGCAAGCCGGACGGCGGAACGTCTCGACCGCAGCCGAAGTCCAAGACCTTCCCACGGAGGAGCCCCTGCTCCAAGTAGTAAGCCATCGGAGCACTAGTGGCACCGCGGTTCTGCGCCGTGCGGAAGCCGGCCATCCCCTCCATGATCCCGCGGTCCTTGGCGTCGAAGCGTTGAAGCATTTCGTTGGGGTCTGCGCTCGGGGGCTTGGCGGCCAGGCGCTTCGCTACGTCCTCACCCGTGAATCCGAGCTTGTCCAATGGGAGCTTCGCCGTTTGGAGCTTGCGGAGCGTGGCTGCCAGGTTGTCCTTCGCCCACGCCGAGAGGTCGCTCGTGCGGTTGTCGGCCAGGGCGTAGGCGGCGGCCCGCGCTTCATCGTCGTCGCAGATGACGGCCGCGATATGCGTCCACCCGAGGGCGCGGCCCTGCTCCCAGGTCCCGTTGCCAGCCTCGATCATCATGGTGGCCCGGCGCACCACGATGGGCTTGCGCTGCTGGAATTCCCCGAGGCTACCCGCGATGGCGAGCTTGTTCTTCTTCCCATGCTGCCTGGCGTTCGCGGGGTCTGGCTTCACCATCTCGATGGGTACAGCCAAGCTGCGAAGCTGCGGGTGGATGTAGTCCAGCATCACCGTCAAAACCTCGCCACCAGGAACAGGTCGCCGTCACGCCCATCGATCAGCCCTGTTTTCCACGGCCCGTTCTCCATCTCCTGCCACGAGATGTGGTCACCCACTCTAGGCGTGTGGAGAAGCTCAGGGGCGCGGCCATCCTCGTCGTGGTTGTGGGTCCAGTAGTCGCCCCGCACATCGTAGTGCCTTGCCAACTCAGTACCGATCTTCAACCGCAGCCTCATCTCAGAACCCCCTGAACATCGGGTCGGCGTCCTCAACGTCGTCACACCAAACAACGAGGTCACACCCAGACAATTCATGCTCTACCCGAACGTAGTTAGGACCAACGTCCTCCTCCTCCATCACCCTGGCCTTGAATGTGCCGTAGTCCTTTTGCCACGCCAGCACAAGGTCTCCGGGTTTGAACGCAAACACTCGTTGTTGTCTGTCCATCAGAACCCCCTGAACATCGGGTCTGGCTTCACTGTCTCGATGGGGATGGCGAGGCTGCGAAGCTGTGGGTGGATGTAGGGGAGGCCGGTCACAACGGATTGTCCTTGACGAGCTTCACCGCCCGGTCCAACTCGGACTCAGCCCATTCGATGTCCTGTGGTTTCCCGCCTGGCAGCACGGCCAACTTGCGAACTACGCGCATGATGTCATCGCGCATCGAAGCGGCTCGTTGATCGCCGCGCGCCGCCAGCATCCCATAAGCGACAGCCGCGCAGTCGAAGCAGAACATGGGTAGTTGTTCCACGTCGTCCCACAGAAACCTTGCGGGGCGTCTCCGGCCCCTACTCTCGCACATGGCACAAACGACTAGCTCTACCTCCATCAGAACCCCCTGAACATTGGGTCGGTCTCGGCTGGCACGTAACAACGATTCAACTCAAACCCCGTCGCGCGCCTACCCAGTTCGCGCGCCGCTTGAAGCGTGGTGCCGGAGCCTGCAAACGGATCCAACACCAGGTCGCCGACCGCGGACCCAAGGCTGACGCACATCCGGGCCAACTCCAGGCTGTAGGCGGCTGGGTGTTCGCCGCCATTGCTAGTGCCGATGTCCCACACCGTTGAGCCCGCGCCACCAACTGCGTACCAATCGTAACGCTCTTGATGCGTCAAGACGAACAGATGTTCGTGGACTCGACTCGGCCTATCGGTTGTTCGCTCTGGTGCTGGGCGCGTCTTGCGCCAAATTACCTCGGAGCGCAAAACCCACCCGTCCGCTTGCAGCGCCAACGCTACGCGCCACGGCACGCCGAGCAGATTCTTGTTCGCACACGCGGGCTCAAGCAAGCCAAACCCCTGCGGGTAATGCGGTCGTGCGCTGTCCCTGGTTGCCGATAACGACGTGGACGGACCTCGATTTCCTGGGTAGCTGTTGAAGGTGTCGCCAAGGTTTAGAAATACGACGCCGCGCCGATCCAGCGCCGCGCGCAGCTTGCGAAACACCAGCACAAGATGGCCGACGTAATCGCCCACCGACTCCTCCAAGCCTAGCTGGCACGGACCACCTGGAACCGTGATGGTTGGGGCGCTTATCACCGGGCTGTATTCAACGCACGGCCACTCGGACGCAACATCGTAATCCCGCTGATGGTAGTAGGGTGGGGAAGTCACGATGCAGCGAACGCTAGACGGCTCTAGGCGTTCGGCAAGGTCCAAACAATCCCCAGCCATCACCACCACTCAGAACCCCCTGAACATCGGGTCGGCGTCAACGGACGCGGTCACGGCAGCCGCGCTCTCCCCAACGTGATGGCGTATGCGGGCGCGGGCGATGTCCACGTACCCCTTGCCCTCCGGGTCCAACTCGATCCCAATGTAGTTGAAGCCCTCCAAGCCGGCGGCAATGCCGGCGGAGCCGGAACCAGAGAACGCATCTAGAAGCGTGCCTCCAGTAGGAGTGATGAGCCTGGCTAGGTAACGCAGCAACGCGATGGGCTTCACGGTGCTGTGCGTGTTCTTCCGCGGTACAGCGCCGCTCGTGCCCGCGTAAGGGTTGGCCTTCGCGCTACCATCCGTGTGTTGCATCACTAGACCAGCGGAGCCCTCCTTGCGGCCAGTCAGCGCCGCCGCGGTCGCCGCGCTGAAGGCTTCTAAGCCGGCCTCCTTCTCTGCCTTGCTGGGCTTGGCGCAGTAGTAGAAGCGGCTTGCGCCCCCTGACCCTCCGTACCCTTGATCCCCAGCGGGGGCTCCGAGCTTGTCGTCCTCCGAGTGGCAGAACTTGCCGCCCTTCCCGTTGCGCTTGACCGCTACACCGTCCTTCGAGATGCCAGACTGCTCGTCCAACATCGCGGCGGCTTCTGGGTCGAGGATCACGTTCGCCGGCCAGCGGCCAAGTGCCTCTCCCGGCCTGTCTGCGAGGTAGGCGGCTGGTGTGGAACGGTCACGGAACCCAGGTTCACCCGGCCTGCCCGGAGTGTTCCCAGTACGCATCGCAGTAGCACGGCGTTGCGCTGCGGGGCTTCCACCCCGCGTTGAGACGCGGCACCCGTCGATGTTGAGCGCGGCCGTGCCGTACTCCAGGACGTTGCGGTAGATCGGCTGGGTGATCGGTTTACGCGCGAGCATGATCGGCTCGCACGCCGGCTTGAGCGCAGACCCGTAGCCCAGCCATGCGCGGGCCGCCTCCTGGACCTCGGGCGGCCACTCCTCGAAGGGTGGGAACACCAGCCGGTTCTTCAACTCGTTCCAGTCCGGGTTGTTCGCCATCCCGAGAGTGGCTGGCACTACGGCCACTGGCTGCACGCCCATGCCTTTCGCGATGGCCTTCGCGACGTCCACGTTCTTCGGGAACCCCGTCCCGTACAGCCAGAGAATTTGGTCGCGGACCTCGAAGCCGGCGTCTTCCCAGGCATCTACCATCCAGTGGTACGTGCGTGTACCGCCGAACACGAGGACATGCGCGCCGGGCTTGAGAACGCGGAAGTGCTCGACCGCTACCTCCAGCATGAATGCCTTGAAATTGGCCTTCTCGCCGGGCGCTGGCGCAGCGGCCTTGCCGCTCCTGCCGAACGGTTCGTTGCGCTCCTCGGCAGCCTTCTGTCGCGCGATGGTCTCGGCGCTCATGCCGCCCTTGCCGAACTTGTCCCACAGCGCGCCCATGAAGCCGAGGCCGTAGGGGGGGTCCATCACGGCAGAGTCGATGTACCCGGCGGGCAGCGTGCGCAGGACATCGCGGCAGTCTCCGTGTATGACGCGCCACTCAGGCATCGGGCACCAATAAAGTGGACTCCCACACCGTCAGCGGCCTGTAGTGGTTCACTGGCCGCGAGCTTTTCCTGGTGCGATCCGTGTGTCTTACCAAACCCCTTCGCCTTAGCTTCAACATGATAGCTCCCATCGCTCGGCGCTCATGTGTGGTCAGCCCTGACCCTTCCAACTCCTCCCAAATATCGTCAGTAGTGAACGTGGAACGCGTCTGCACCATCTTTTCGGCCGCGGCTATGGCTGCTTGCGTCCACGTACTGTCCGCCGCTTCCCCCACCAGGGCAACGGCCTCGTCCCGCAACCTCCTAGCACGACGTCGTCGAGACTGCTCGGACTCCTTCGGCTCCGCCGTAGGTTTGGGTCCAACTGGTGCGGTCCCAGGAGGCACGATCCACTCCCGCTTGATGCTCTGCCAACAGTTCGGGTTCCCGCAGTAGATACCGCCGGACGCCGGATCAGTCACCACGATGGAAAAGCACCTTGGGCAATTAGTCGCAACCACGAGACCTCGACACAGCACGATGCGCTTCGAGCCACCAGGGCGCGCGACGGCTATCGCTGTAGCGGTCGGTCTCTAGGAGCACACGACGAAGCGCGCCGCGAAGGTCACGCACCTGACTGGAGAGCGTGCCTACTTTAGCGGTCAGGCTGCCGTGCTCCTCAGCCATGCGCAAGAGCACGTCTAGCTCAGGCTCCTCAGGCTCCTCCATCGTGACGGGTGGAGAACCAGCCTCCATGTACGCCCTGCCGACTCGGGCGATGCTCTCCTCTACCGGGTCTCCAGCTTGCGGAGGATCTTCTCGATGGTCTCCCGCTGGCCCCCCGACTCCTTCCTCGTCAACGGGCCGCTCCACTTGGCCAGGCTGTCCGCGAAGTTCATCTCCCATTCCGTCAGCCCCTCCTCTACATCCAGCAGAGCTTCGATGAGTTCCTTGTCGCTCGCCTCAGCGATCCAATCAGAGTCAGCCACCAAGGCACCCCGCGCACAAGCCATCCGACTCAGCCTTCACGTACTTTCCTTCGACGGCGCAGACCATGCACGTATCAGGTACCTCTACCTTAGCGGCAGTGTCCTTCCAGCAGTCCACCGCAGCGTCCGCCACTGCCCGCTCATGCAGCGCCTTGATGGCGGCCGTGAGCGCGACCATCCACTGATCGCGGATGCTCTCGCACGTAGGCGCCTCGCCATACCAAGCAGGGAACCGTTCGCGTACTTCAGCAGGCACGACCACTCCACGCAACCAATCATCCGGATCGTGGTCCTCGTGCGGGAACAGGGCCTCAGCCTCTAGGCGGAGCGCGTAGTTGTCGGCTCGCTTCACCAACTCCTCGACGTCGGCAGATGGAGGAGAAAGCTCCAGGTGTTCTAGCAACGCGCCTTGACACGCCTCCGCCATCGCGGAAAGCGAGGCGTCCAAGTAGGCAGCGACCGGACGCGCCACGTCCGGGAGGTACGCCTCACGACCAGCATCGTGGATGAGAGCGTGCGCCGCGACCTGCTCAGGCGAGACTCCACTGCGCTCCGCTAGGAGTACCGCGATCTCAGCAACGTGGAGGCTATGCTCTCCTACGCTATAGAGCCGCTTGGTGTGACCAGTCCACCGGCACTTCTGAGACATCGAATGCGCGATGGCGGTTAGATCAACCTCCTCGGGCTTGGGGTCCTGCGGATAAAACCGGCCGCCGCCGTACGTCCAGATGTAGTCCTGGAGCATCCGGGCTCGGTGGATCAGCGGCGCTTCGCTCTCGACCGCCGCGCCCTCCGCCGCCTCATGGGCCTGAATGACGCCGAGGATGGCCTGTTGAAGCCACGGTCCTACCGGCGCGTTCAGATGCGCGCGGGTCACGATCAGGTCCGCCAGGTCGCGGACCTCACGGAGCACATCGGCTAGGCGCATCACGATGGCAGAGTCGGGCGTCTCTACGTCGGCGTGACTCATTGGGTCACCGACAGAGAGAAGGCCAACATCTCGCGTGTCCTGGGCTCCATGAGATCCACCAGAAACGAGACGAGTTCCCTGCCACCTGTGATGATGTTTCGCGCAGCGGCCAAAGCTACAAGGTCCTCCCTGACAGTCGGGAGCCGGTGGCTTTCGATCACCTGCCACCGCACCAGGTCGCCCTTTACCGCGACTCCACACGATGGCGCGTGGGTCATCGTGCGTAGCCAGTTGATGACGGCCGCCTCAATGTGCGCGCGGTACGCTGCACTCATACC
>Ga0307377_10006368_pt1 | contig 12381 bp, 8 predicted proteins | sample TR3MG_FD_202535 | JGI IMG/M metagenome (GOLD analysis project Ga0307377, IMG submission 202535) | Soil microbial communities from Risofladan, Vaasa, Finland - TR-3 | ecosystem: Environmental > Terrestrial > Soil > Coastal area > Acid sulfate soil | place: Finland: Risofladan, Vaasa | collected...
GATGGTGAACATGGCGCGCGTCGAGGGAGGCATGCCGGAGCTCGTGCCGGACGACTCGGCCAAGTTGCTCAAGAAGATGGTCATCAACAAGGACGAGGTGAACAACGCCGTGGAGTTGCTCCAATCAGTGATGAAGAGCGACGTCAACTACGTGAAGCTGTACGAAGCGCTCAAGGTGCGCATCCAACGCGCGGCCGCGACGCGCGAAGTGCACGAGGAGAAGGGCGAGGAGTGGCTCAAGGCGGACGAGCTCGAGTTGAAGGCGACGTCCAAGGCGGACGAGGCGGCTGCGCTCAACGCGGCGCTCGATCGCAAGGGCATGGTGCACATGCGCTTGATTGTCGAGCACAAGCCGCACGCCAAGGACGACCAGGTGGCGCCCAAGGAGTCTAGCAGCAGCAGCAACTAGACGACGACGACGACGACGACGACGACGACGACGACGACGACGACGCAGCGACAGGGAGCGAGAAGGAGCGAGAGCGAGAGCGAGGGAAATAAAAAGGACACTGTCCAGCCGTTTTTTGCTGCGCCTTGCGCGCGCGTGTGCGTGCGTGCGACACGCCCGTACTCAATTTTAGTTTAAATAAAAAGGTGAAACTACGTGGACCGCATGGAAAGCTTTGCGCTAAAGAAACCGTCGGTAGCCCTGTCGCGCTACCACTTGGTGAACCCAGACACAGGCGAGTGCACCACCGCGAGCGCGCGTCCTTTGGTGAGCAGTGCTTCGCTTGGGCAGAGTAGTAATGGTGGCGGTGGTGGCGGCAGATTTGGCGCGAGTGCAGCAGAAGAAAGCAAGACGGCGGTGAAAAAAGCCAAGACGGCGCTGACCATCAAATCGGAGCGCGCCAAGAAGCGGCACGAAAAGGCCGAGGCGGTGCGCAAATTGCAGCAACGCAACGGACTTGTGTTCAATGCCGACGGTACGCTCGAGCGCGTGCATAGGCCGTGGGAGAAGCACGCAGCGGCGGGGGCGGCCGCAAACGCGCTTGTGCGCAACGACGACGACGGCGGCGGCGGCGGCGACGTGCCGCACGTAGAGGCACCGCCAGCGCCGCGGTACGAGGCTCGCCCGACAGGCTGTTTGAATGCGCAAGAGTGCACGCTGAAGCAGCACTACCACGACATGGATCGCACGATCCTTGGCCGCGAAGAGTGGTGCTGGCCACGCGAACGAGGTCTTGCGCAACACAACTCAAGGGCGGGCGCCGCGTCGCACCCCGTTCTCAGCACCGTTGCCGACCAAGAAAATTTGAAAATAACCACGCTTGGGCGCGCTGCAACGACGCCCATGACCGACGAACGCGGCGCAGCGGCGGCGCACGACCACCACCCGTTCTTGGCGCCGACGAATGCAGCGCTCGACGCCGGCGCCTTCGGTGTCGACGCCGGCGCCGGCGGTGCACTGGAACGTCGGACGCTCATTGTGGACGCCGACACCGAGCTGAAAATGTGCGGCGAGGCGCTCTTCCCGCACGTGAGCGACGCGTTCCACACGGCGCTGCGCTTGATGCGCGAGGAGATCAACGCCAAGCACGCGTGCCAAGCCGAACTGCGCACTGTGCACCAAGCGTTCGAGCGGTCGTGCGCCAACGAGGTTGTCGAGTCGCCCGCGCCGCACCGAGCTCGCCGCGAGCTCGCCGAGGTGCGCGACAAGCGCCTTGAACGCGCGCGTCGCTGCACCGAGACCGTTATCGACGTCATCAAAGAGTCGTTCGAGGCGAAGATGCGCGACATTCTGCAACGATGCGTGGCGGCGCAGTTGCTGCGACCGCAGGCCGTGTCGACGGCGTACGGCGAGGTGCTTGCGCATTACCGCGAGTTTGCGCACACGCGCAACGAGGTGCAATTCCTGGACGAGCTTGTGTGCCTCTTTCAACGCGAGCAACTTGCACAATAAAGTGTGTGCTATTTATTTCGTGTCATCGCCGCCGCCGCCGCCGCCGCCGCCGCCGTCGTCGTCTTTAGCGCCCACCTTGTTCGCCACGGCGTTCTCGGCGAACGCGTGCACGGCCATGACGGCCTTGTCTCTGCAGTGGTCGAAGATCTCCGGCGTCATGCGCGTCACCGAAATTTGGCTCACGGCGAGCACAAACGAGCGCGCCATGGGGCATATCCGGCGGTGCGCGTTGAATTGCTGCCATAGTGGGAGGCCCTCGCCGGTCCAGTGCCGCTTTTGGCACGCCTCGCTGCAGTAGCGGTACAAGCGGCACTTGGAACACTTCTTGGTGCAGCTGGGCGTGTCGCACAAGAAGCACGTGACGTCGAGCTTGAGCTTGCACGTCGGCGACACGATCTTGTACATGCTCGCCGGCGAGCCCGGTTTGAGCGCGTCGTTTTGCCGCAAGATGCGCGAGAACTCCGAGCAAATAATGTCGTTGATGTTTGTTATCGTAATGTCTTTCGGCGCGTCCAGTGTGCGTCCCTGACCGGCGGCGTTGGCGGCCACTTGCAGCGAGTGGTGCGCCACTCTGCGCGCCTCGTTCATTTGGCCGCACGCGAACATCGCTTCCATCATGTACTCGGCGAGCAGCGACGTGACGTGGCCAAACTTCCACTCGCCTGCGTCGGCGAACGTCGTTGGCTTGGCGAAGCGCGCAATGAGTGCGCGCGCGTGGAAGCGATTCGGGTCTTTGAAGCTCATGGCGCCGACGAGCACGGCGCTCGACGTGCACGGGTCGTAGCGTTGCATCATAAATTGAAGCTCAGGCCAACCGTCGTCGACGATCATGCGCGCGAGCGGCGAAAAGCCAAACGGCACACTGTAGTTCATTGGCCGCTTCGTGCCGCGCTCCTCGGCCTCTTTCAGCACGCGGCGCTTCTCGTGCAGCAGCCGCGACGCGACGCGGCGCACCTCCTCGTCGGTGATGAACATGCACGCGTCAGCCCAGTTCACGTTGAACGGATGCTTGTCGCTGTGCGTCGGATGATTCACCTTGCTTGTGTCGCTCGCAACGCGCGTGCCCATAAACTCTAGCGCAAACGGCTCGCCGCTCAGCAGCGCGTCTTCGATGCACTTTTTGTTCGACAGCGCCGTGTCAAGGTCCGAGTTGATGCACACCACCCACAAGCCTCGCGGCGGCAACGGCGTTTCGTCGGTGTCGCCAGTTGTGGCGGGCGGCGGCGGCGGCGGCGGCGTCTCAACGAAGTCGCCGTCGTCGCCACGGGGCTTGGTGAAGCTCAGCTCTGGCCGCGCCTCAATGTACTCCCTGGTCACTGGTGCACCCACGACGCCGAAGCGGTGCGCCAAGCAGTGCAGCACGTCGGGGTTGTTGAGCACGTGGATGCTCACCTCGTGCACGATTTGCGAGCACTTGGCCGTGCCGGGCGCGTCGCCGTAAATGTCGGACATGGCTTCAAGGTGTGCAGAAAAAAAAAAGAAAAGACTAAACGAGTGGCCTCGAGGACTCGCGCTTGTGCGCGACGACGCGTCTTTGGTGGCAGAAAAAGAAACACTCTTTTAGTACTTCGGACAGAGCGGCGACTTCGCGTCCCAGTTCATTACATTCACAAAGTCGTGCCGCGTCGTTATGCCAATGGCCTGCAAGTGCGCCGGCTCCAAGCCCAAATACTTTTCCCAGTGGTGCAGCGGCAACTGCAGCGCCGCTGCGCCGTCGACGCGCATTTGCAGCGCAACGAGCTTGTGCGCCGTGGCGCCGATCAACGCCCACTCGGGCGCGAGCATACTCACCATTTCGCACACGTCGCGTGCGGTCATGCCAAACCCACCCTCGTGCTCGTGGTCCACGAGCTGCTCGAACGTGAAGCCGTACAAGTCGTGCAACTGCCACACGGGCACCTTGGCAGCCGTGCGCGCGCCTTTGATGTGAAGCACCGGATTGAAGCCAAGCTCGCGCAGCGTGTCTATTGATTGAATGCCACAGCGATACAACTGCAACAACGAGCCTTCCTCGAGCGAAAGCACGTCATCAAATGTGCGCCCCTTGGCGAGCATGAGATCCTCGAACGCCGCGCTTCGCAGCAGCGTATCTTCGGGCGTCGCGCCGTCATGCTCCTCTTCGTCGCGTCGCTGCTTCTCGCGCTCATCCTCCTCGAGCTGATTGTCCGTGCGCTTGATGCGGCTCGCAATGGTGGAGCCGAGGCCTTTGAGACGCGGCGCAATCGACGACAGTGCCGCGCTAGCAGCGGCCGTGACGCGGCTCTGTTGCTGCTGTAGCGTTGCGCCCAATATATACAACTTGACGCCGTCGCTCGCTTCGACCGTCTTGAGGTGGTCGTACGACTGCCCGCCCGAGTCGCGCGTGAAGCGCGTTTTGAACGAGCGCAAGATGGTGTCGGGATCTCGCGCGCCAACGTTTTGCAAGCGCAGCGTTTCGTCGGCGTCGGCGTCGGTGCCGCGCAGCACACACGCGGCGCACGACTCTTGCCACTGGCTTTCGCTGTATTGTTTTTGTGTGCTCAGTTGCGCCGACACGCACGCCAGGTGCACAACGTGCGAGCAGCGCCCGAACACAACGAGCGACGGCAGTAGCTCGTCGCCACGCGAAAGGAGCTTCTTGCACACGGCGCACGTCTTGCCTTCGTAGCGCGCATGCACTTCGTTGTACGCGATGCGCGCCACACGCTGTGCCTCTTTTTGAGACCTTTCTCCGGCAAGGTGCCCCAGGCCGGCGAGTGGAGCGCTCGCTTGCTTCGGTGCGTACATAATGCCGGCGGGAGTGGCAACGGCGCCTCCATTGGCGAGGAACTTTCCCAATCTCAGCTCGTCTGCGTAGCTCGCTTTGAGCACGACGGCACTGGCGTCGTTCTGATACATTTCCGGGTACGTAAAGTCGTCGCGGGTTGACGCGCTGTCGTCGCCGGCGGCTTGCGACGCATCAAGGCTGCTGAGGCCGGGGTACATTGCAGGTGAAAAAAACAAAACGCTTTTTATTTTCCGGCTTTTGTGTGTGGCGTGGCGAGCACTTCGCTTGGCGCGCGTGAAACATAATATCAAGTGCTTGCGCCACTCAAACTCTCTTCGGCCATCTTCCGCCGATAGCGAATGTACGACGTGGGCAGCGTGACAAACAAAAAGCCCACGGCGCGGAACGGTCGCAGCTTCGCGGAGTCGAGGGCGTCGGCGGCGGCGATGCCCGGTCCAATCATGCGCTGCAAAAAGCGCGACACGTCGTTGGCTATGCTCGCCTCGGCGCTGTTCGCGTCGATGAGCGGCTGGTCGTGTGCGGCGGCGCCATCTCGCCCCTCGAGTGCCTCGATGGTGTCGAGTCGCTGCTTTGTCGGCCGCGACAGCGCTCGGCCGCGCACCGGCTCTGGATACAAGATGAACAAGTAGCCGACGAGGAAAATGAACGCCGCCAGCGCAAGCACGGCCGTGACGAGCCAGACGCCCGCCGGGGCCGCGGTGTAGTGCAAAACGGCCATTGCGTGCGTGTGTGCGTGTGTGCGTGCGTGCGCGCCAAAGTTCGTTTTTTATTTCACTTAGCGGCACGCGCCGCGTCGCGCCGCTTCGCGTATAGGCAAATTAAAAGACACTTTTTTTCTCGAAAAATATGTCGGCGGACATGCCCACGCCGATAGCCACCAAATCGGAAGAGGCCGGCAAGAAAGTGCCCTTGATCATCGACTGTTGCATTGTGTTCTTGCTCGTCGTGCTGCCGGTACTGGTGCTGATCTTCGCGCTCACCGACCTTGGCGTGCAGTCGAACAAGTACACGCGCACGCGCCTACTTGCACTCGACGAAAACCTCAACACCGAGTCGCTCGACGACGACGACGACGGCTTGGCCGAGTTCGCCAAGGACACGCCCACTGTGTACACGGCCGCCTATCTGTTTTCGGGGCCACTCAACTTGCCGGCCTACTTTTTCGCCGGCCTCCTCCTATCGTTTGTGGTGACGCGCGCCTACGACACGTCGCGCTACTACGCCGACTTTCGACGCGCTGACGGCGTGCTCATCTTCATTTCGGGCTTGGTGGCGTGGATCTATTTGCTCTTCAATTGGATCTGTACCGAGCACATGCGCAGCTTGTGGAATTCGGTCAACGGCTTGATCGTTGAGTTTGGCCCCGACAACGACGATGACGACGACTTGCCCGACGGAGTCGACATTAAGGAAGAGGACGTGAAATACATAGCCTTCTGGGGCTCGTCGCCCTTCACGTCGCGCGGCAGCTACCTGTACATTGCGCTCATGATCATGTTCTTAGGCATTTCAGTGCAAATCCTCTTCACTGTCTTCCTGTCCATTATCGATACGTACAAGCGCGGGCGTGAGTCGCGCAACTTTGGCGCAGGCAACTTCGCCACGGCACTGCGCGTGCTCGGCGTGCTCATGGTGCTCCCAGCCATCGTCATTGTCATCTTCTTTTTTGTGGTCATCGTGGGCGAGACCAACGGCACCAAGTTCTGGGCGTGCTTCCACGAGACGCCCTACTGGAGCATCGCCTTTTTCTACATTGGCTGGATCGCGTACCTCGTCGTCACCAACCAGTGGTGGCTGAGGCCGTCCGTGACGCGCGTCAAGGGCTCCACGACGTGGGCGCGCGGCATCGCCATCTTCGCCTTCGTCTTCACCGTGCTCCTTGGCCTCACCGCCGCCGTGTTCGCCGGCTTCCAAATCTACTCGGGCTGCTTCGAGCAGTGCTGGACCGACCCCGCAAGCGAGTCGAGCGACTTGAAGGAGGGCGTGTGCAAGTGCATCCGCGAGGAGCGCGAAGCGACGCTCGCGCTGTCGCAAGTGCGCGACACAGACACCGTGTGCGACGTGTACTGCGTGTTCAGCTGGTGGCTCGGCATCTTCATATTCACAATGAACGTTGGTGTTCTCATTGTCGGCATTTGGTATTGCGCCAACAACTCGTACGAGTACGACATGCTCACCAACGAGTACACGGACGTGTCGTCGACGGACAAGCGCTTCTTCTCGACGAGCGGCACGAACTACTACACAGAGTCGCAGTCGGAGGAAGAGCAGCAGCGCGAGCTCAAGCAGAGCGCGCTGCAGAATGCATTCAAGCAGAAGCTGCTGGCGGCGTCTGCGGCGAGCCGCAAGCACAAGAAAAAGTAAAACAACCACACTTGTGCTTTTAAATAAGTCCGTCCTCGGGCTCGTCGGTGTCCTGCGAGCGGAAGTAGCGATTGCGCATCTCTTGCGCGCAGTGCGCCGCCCACTCGGTGCGATTCGCTTGCGAGCACGCCACGTTAAAATTGAAGTTCGTTTGAATGCCGTTGGCGTAGAACCACGCCGTGCAGCGCACAGTGGCCACGGCGGTGGTTGCGCTCAGTGCGACGATCATGAGCGCGAGCACGAGGCCGACGCCCACAAAGAGCCACCACACGAGCACAAGTGCGACGTTGAGCGCGGCCACGAGCGGCGCCAGCACATAGCCGCACCAAAACCACCACGCGAGCGCGGGGTCGTGCGCCGTGTACGCGAGCTGCCGCAGCGCCTTGGGCGCGTTCGCCATTTGGTCGACGCGCAGTGCGCGCGACAGCCGCAGCGACGCAAGGACGCGCAAGAAACTCACGGCGAGCGGCGCGGCGCCCGTGAGCAGCAGTAGGAACATGGCCGACGCCGGCGACTCGCCAAAGAGCGTGGCGTCGTGTGCGCGCGCCGAGTACACGACGGGCGGCAGCACAAGCATGCCCACCCACAACGCGACGAAGAGCGTGTCGAAGGCGCGACACTTGCGCATGTACGCGAGCGCCTCGTCCGACGCCACGTCGAAGCGCTCGCGCAGCGGTACGTAGGCGAGGCCGTTGCGTGGTGCGGCGACAGACGGTAGCGGCGGCAGCGCTTGCTTTGGCGACGTCTTGGCCTTGGGGCGCTGCGGCGGCGGCGGCGGCGGTGGCGGGCGTGGTGGAGACGGCAGTGGCTTGGCCGTTGGCGCCGCTTTGAACGCAATGCCGCGCTGCTGCTTGACGAGGCGTGCAAAGTCGCTCATCTAGTGTGTCTCATTTTGGTCAAAGCGGAGGCAGCGCGCGGAAAAGAGAGGCTTTGCTGCACACGAGCGCGGCCACACGCAAGTGCCGCGGTTGACGAAAAGTGCACCTCGAAAGGCTTTATTTTCTTGCGTGGCGCTCCGTGCCCGCCCTTCTTTAGCGCAACTTGGTGCCGACGCGCGTGTAGCCCTTCTTGTCGTTGTATCCGGCGCGGCCTGCCGCGACAATCAAGCCAATCACCACAAGCGAGCCTTGAACGGTCAAAAAGAAGAGATACAAGCCAGAGGCGATATTGTACACACCCGCTGAGCATTGCGGCGCCGTGCCGTCAACCGCCGAGAACGTGCAGTACGCGCCTTCGCGGATGAAATCAATCGAACCCTTGGAGTACACCCAGAAGAGGGCCAAGTAGAAGAAGTAGAACGACGCCAGGCCCGTTGCCCACAAGGCGTAGTCGCACTTGGCCAGGTTGGCGCCGAGCTTTTCTCCCGCCTTTTGGTACGTAATCGGGCGCATCCAGAACACGATCAAGATGAGGAGCACCATGCCGAACACGAGCTCCGAGACCGACGCGCGAATGATCAGTCCAGGGTCGAGTGGGTCGCCTAGAGGCACGTCGTGCACGTAAATGGCCGCGTCGCTGATGCGCTCCCTAACGAACGCCCACACGACCGCGGCGCCAGCGAACGTGCCAGCGGCTTGCGACAACCACAGCACAATCAGCTGCCAGATCGGTGCCGCTGCGCCTGTGTAGTAGTTGCGGAACGAGTCGCTAAGCACAACGACCGTGCTGATGATGGGGTTCAAGTGTAGGTGACGCTCGGCGAAGCGCGAGCCAATCAAGTACAAGAAGAAGAGGCCGGCCGCCACAATGAAGGCTTGAGCCCAAGGGTGCATGAGGACGGGGTTGAGTGTCGCGTGTCCAGTCGTGTAGTAGTCAGTGCTACCGGTGCCGCGGAACACGGTCAGGATGCCGCGGTTGTAGAAGGCGGTCAAGGCGAAGAGGTGCGCCGCCACGAACGAGCCCAGGAACTCGCTGGCGATCAAGGAAAAGTAGCGCCCGCCGCGCGTCATTTGTTGTTTATCGGCCATTGCAAAAAAAACTCGGTGCTTTTTTTCTTTCAATAACGCGGCGCGTGGCTGCGGTCCGCTTGCTTTTTTGTGTGTTTAATGCGGCGCGCCACAAAAGCGCGCAGATACACGCCGTGGCCGGCGGCGCAAAAGAAATCCGCGCGCACCAAATAGACGCACCGCGCCGCGCACCCACAAAACCAAATAAAACGTTGTTTTTTTTTCGTTCGCAATGAGCACCGCCACAAATCTGAAAGCGGCCGCGTCGGCGGCGGCGGCCTTTGGCGAGCACCGCAACCACCCCATGAAGGGCGCGCACACCAACGACGTGCCACACGACGACGCGCTCTTCTCGAAGCGCGAGCGCCCACTGCGGCCAAGCGGGCACCGCATCCGTGGCGTCACCACGCAAGCGGCGCTGCGCAACTACTTGAGCGAGGAGACGCCCATGCTCACCGTCGAGGACGTGCAGGACATGTGCGAGAAGGTCGTGGGCTTGCCGCTACTCAAGGAACATCAGGCCGGTGAAGTGTTGGGGCGCGTGGCGCGCGCGTGGACCGACGACAAGGACCGCATCGTCATCGAAGCGGAGCTCGAGGACACGCCCGAGGGCTTCCGCGCGCGCAACTCGGTGCGTAGCAAGCGCATGGGCTTCTCGTGGGGCCAGCGCTTTGGCGTGCGCGACACCAAGGACATGCCCGACAGCGTCGAGATGAAGCTGCCGCTTGAGCTGAGCTTGACCGAGTCGCCCGAGTTCGACGAGGACGCGTGGGTCACGGACGTCACCGAAAATACGCCCGAGCACGAACGCTTGAAGCGCGCGCTCACCGAGCCCGGCGAGGGCGAGCAAAAACACCCGCTCGAGGAGGAGATCATTGCGTTCCACGGTAGGCTTTCGGGCAGCGCGCGCTCGCGCAAATTACATCGTAAAAAAAGCTTATTTTTTACACACGCACCGCATCTTTTTTTTCGCGAAAAAAAAACAGCCACCGCAAGTTCCATGAGCGCCCAACCCAACGTAAAGTTCAGCAAATCGGCCGACGGCAAGACGCTCACGGCCAACGAGGCGCCCGGCGCCGCGCAGATGCAAGAGGCGGAGCGCCGTGCATTGTACTTGGCCGTGCAGCGCGAGGAGGAGCGCAACCGCGAGCTCGCACGCATCGAGGCGCGCAAGGAGGCCGAGCAGACGGCGCGCGCGCAAGCCGACGCCGACGCCGAGGCGGCCGTGGTGGCCAAGCAACAAGCGGCGGCGGCGGCGGCCACGGCGGCCACGGCGGACCCGGCGCGCGTGACGGCCGAGAAGATCGACGCGCTGCAGGCGACCATTGCGAAAATGGCGCAGGCAATGGAGACGAACGCGGCGGCGGCGGCGGCGGCGGCGAGCCGCGAGCAGACGTGGATGCCGTCGTCTGCCAAGGCGCATTTGGTGCCCGGCGAAGGCAACATTAAGGCGCGCGAAGCCCAAGCAACTCAACAATTTCACGGAAATTCTGCGCAAAGTGCACAAAAAATGTCAGGCCAGGAACAAGAAAACGGCACGCTTTTGAGCGAGCTGCAACAGCTGCGCGACGAAGTGGCGGCGCTGAAGAAGGGCAGCGCAACGATGGCGGCACCGCCTGCCGAGCAAACGGCGGCGGCGGCGGCGGTGCCCGATGCCGAAGGAAAGGCCAAACTCGCCGAGTCAGAGGCGCAGATGGAGAAGATCAGGGCGCTCATTGAGAAGGCGATGGCGACCAAGGTGGGCGGCGGCGGCGACAACGATAAGACCGAGAAGCGCAAGGCGGCCAAGGCAGATGAAGAGGACGACGCCGACTTTGACGCTGAGATGGAGGAGGCGCTGAACAATGCCACGATGGGAGACGACGACGACGCGGAGCAGACGGCCAAGGAGGCGCTGCAGGACGAGATCAAGGCGGTGACGGCGGAGACGGACGAGCGCCTCTTGGCGTACACGCAGATGCGCGACAATTTGGCGCGCGACCTGCGCCGCTTCCAGGAGACGAAGAATCAAGACCCCGAGACGCGCAAGAAGCGCGCAGCGAAACTCGAAGAGCGCAAGGCCGAGTTCAAGGAGATGAGCCGCGCGCTCAAGGATTGGTTCGCGTCGCTCATGGCGAGACTGGGCCGCCTCGACGAGCAAGCCGTGCAGAAGGCGCAAGCGGACATTGTGAGCACGTTCAAGGCCAAGCACACGTTCAAGAACGACGATTTGAACTCCATGAAGACGCATTTAATTACGGCGGCTGCGAGCAGCGGGCGTGCGCGCGCGCATCAGAAAACACTGAAAGGTTTGCACAATCAGTTGCAAGATTCGCGCAAGGAAAAGGAGATGGCAAAATTCGAGGCCGAGCAACTTGCGATCAAATTTGGCGCCAAGCAGACCGTCGAGAGCGACGACCCGCGCAGCAACAAGCGCGCGCGCCACGACGCACCCACGCGGTCGCACGTGGGCGGCAAGGCCATGGCCAGTGTGTCGTTGCAAGAGCGCGTGAGCACGCTGCGCTTGATCAATTCGTCGGCGGCGTTCGCCAAGAGCAATGCCACGTTGGTGTCGGCTGCATCGTCGTTCAACTTCATTGAGAACGAGACGCCGCGCAACGAGAAGCTCGAGCGCGAGTGCAGCGTGCTCGCGGCGGCGTCGTCGCTGGGCAAGGACGAGGTCGACGAGCGCTTGGGCGAGGCGGTCGTGCAAAAGCTCACGGCGTCGAAGCCCGAGGCGGTGGACTGGGCGCAGCCAATGCCGAACATGCAGCAGGTGGACGGCTATAGTGACAAGATTGGCGCGCGTGGCTCCAAGCTGTGGCCGGAGCGACCGCTGTACGGATTGAACAACCCGCAGACGCCCGGCCAATTCTACTTGTACCAGCAGCTGGTCAACGAGCGTTCGTCGCAGCTCGGCCGCGGTGGCATCCCCATGGTTATGCCAGGCGACATGGCACCTGGACCCGATGCGTACACGAACAAGCAAGAGCAAGGCTTTACGTACAGCGGCGTGCCGCTTGGCGTCGTGCGCAAGTAGACGGCGTACGCGCTGTGGGCAATTTATTTCCACAAAGCGCAAGCAACATCCCACCGACGAGTAAAACATACTGTGAAACGAGTTTTTTCTTGCTTTTGTTTTTATGTCCACCTCGACGAAAACAACAAAACGTGGCGGCGGCCCGGCTGCTGCTACGGCAGCGTTGCGCACGCCGTCGGTGTTTGAACAAGACACGCAGCTGAGTGTGCCAGCGGCGCAGCTGAGCCGCACCGCGTTGCACATGCTCGACGCGCAAAGCGGCAGTGGCAGCGTGTCCGACGCGGCGCTAGAACTCACGCGCTCGCTCGCAACGTTGACGACGGACGCTGTCGAGGGCGACGCTGGAGACAACCCCGAACGCGACTCAGACACCACGGTAGAGCGC
>Ga0307377_10006372_pt1 | contig 12375 bp, 5 predicted proteins | sample TR3MG_FD_202535 | JGI IMG/M metagenome (GOLD analysis project Ga0307377, IMG submission 202535) | Soil microbial communities from Risofladan, Vaasa, Finland - TR-3 | ecosystem: Environmental > Terrestrial > Soil > Coastal area > Acid sulfate soil | place: Finland: Risofladan, Vaasa | collected...
AAATAAGATACACGATAGATGGCCCAGACCCAACATACGCCTCTATTCCGTATACCGGTCCATTCATGATAACTGGAACCACGGTCAAATACAGAGCCTACCTAGGAGCTGGCACATATGAAGGTCAGGTATTTGAAACTGAATTCATAGCAGAGCCCGCGTTTCCACCATCTGGGTTTATGTATAATGAGTACTATCTATACGCAGATAAGGTGTGGGAGGTAATACCGAGTGGAGTAAGCTTCTTCACTTTAGATCAACCGAACATACAAAACTCGCCAGTGGTTGTGACATCATCCGGATATGAGGTTGGGCTTGATGATCCATGGGCAAAGACCGAGGGAGCTGGCAAGTGGACTAAGGTTGGTTTCGGATCTTTCACCATGAATGCGAATGGAACTTTTGATAGCACTAAGAAAGAGTTCTCACTTCAGCCAGATGCTAGCGGGAAGCTTTTGTTTAATCAGATGCTAACAGAGAACTTATTGGTTGAGTACGAAGGCGGAGACTCTGGTTATTATACAATGACTGCCCTTGACTACAATCCAATGAGAAATGAGGTCGGGGGTGGGTTTGTACATTTCTCAAGGCTATCTGACCCAAGAACACTGTTCCTTACTGCATCTCAGGGGTCTATCCTGGCGGATGGTTTTCAGGGATGCGTATTAACAGCCACGCTATTCGATAAGAACTTTGATAGGGTTCCAGAGAAAAATATAACCTTTGAAATGATGAACCTAACCAATGGAGATTGGGCAGAGCTTGGACACCTGATCCCGAACGATGGTACCGTGTTATCATTGGATTCCAGTGGTGTCGCATACAGAACTCAAGAATCTACCAACGGACGTGGTGAGGCAAGGGCTAAGTGGATAACACACAAGGGGAAGCCTGGAACTCAATATATTAAAGCCTACTATTCTGATGCTTCCGGAATATATGATCTCACAAGTTTTGCGCAGTTTTATTGGAGCACTGGTCCATTTATTCTTGATGTATCGCTTCTTGATTCACTTGACTATCTAGTGGGAGATAGGTACATATATACACCAGACTCTGACTCAAACCCTAATTGTTGAGCATAGCGGTGAAAGATATAATTATTAAATTATTAGGAGGAGGAACCAATGTCAATTTTTAATGACACATTTTCAGTATACGAAAGACTGGCTTCCGCTAAGATGCGAAGTCTTATAGCGCAGATAAACGGGCATACGCATGATGGCGCGTATGGCGTTAACATACAATTTTCAGATCTGGATGGAACGATTTCAGCATCACAAATACCATCTGGAGCTGCTGCTATAATAAGTAGCGCAATGATTGTGGACGGAACTATTACCGGAACAGACCTAGCCCCCGCAACAATAACGTATAATCATTTTGATGTGGCACTTCAAAGCTTGTACGGATCTGACGGAACAGCTAAATACGCGTACTACGCACCTTGATCTGAGGAGATTAAAAAATGGCCATACCCTTTAGAGTTGGTAGGTATATAGATCCTTCTGGATTTGCGCTGGCTGTCGTTGACATTCCAGAGCTAGATCCTGATAAGAATATATCGTTAATAGACCGGTCTCATCGATGGGAGGAGAACGTAGCAAGCTCCGATAGGTCGGTTATAAAATCTACCGTTGACAATGGCGGACACATGCCAGCAATGACGGTGACCGAATTTGTTGTCACCAACATATCTACCACTGCCACCAACGATGTGGTAGAGGCTCCGCTTTACTATAGGCACAGGTGCAGATTCTACAATTTCACATATGGGCAGAGCCCCGGTAAACAGGTGTACATAACAGACCAGAATGAAAACATAATTAAAAATGTTAACTACTCCGTAATAGCTGAGCGTGTTTCTAAAGACGTGTATGAAATATCCGTGCTTACTGATTTTTACAACAACGAGTTTTCTCAGTACAAAGTAAAGTACAATAGGTGCAATGCTTCTGGTGGAGACATATACCCCGGTTGGGTGGAAACACTTAATTCTAGCCCATACTTTACGAAGGGATCTCCATTTTATAACACAACTGAGTATGACATTTCTGGTCCGGACAGAAATGGTATGTGGTCAGTTATAGTGCCCCCGGTTCCTACACTATCCAATATAATCAACAGTGTGGGGGTATCGTTTGAGAATTGCCCAACAATAGTACTCCCAGATGTTACGAACGATGTTGCGGAGTATAGCGTGGGAGTGGTAGTTAGGTACACGCTTAAGGCTACGAGCGCCACAACATTTACGGTCAGCCGAGACTATGATAGATATGGTAATTCTTCTACTGCGGCTCCATATCTACAGTCAGCTACAGTTGAATCCTGGGGGGCAGGACAAGTAAATTTTGACATCGGAACCGATATAGAATCCATATACGGAACAGTACTTCACGTGCATGGAGATAATAATCTTAGATCTGGGGATGAGGCATATTTCACGGCGAAGAGATCATATTACTATCTGATGCCGATTGCATATAGCGAAATATATTTAAGGAAGCCAAAATTTGTAACCCCGGAAGATGACTGGTACGTGGGGGTTCATAATGGAAGATTTAGACGCTGCATGGACGCTTCGGGTAATGCCGTACCAAGTGGCGTTGGCACCACATTCGAATACGGAATTCCGGAGTGGGGATCGCAATTCTGGGATACCACTTATGGTCCGCCGTACGTAAAAGCATATAGCGAAAGAGCCGAGCTGCTGGATAAAAATACCATACAGCTACAACACACGCCTCTATACGTGGATGCTAGCTCGGTTATGCATAACCCACTATATCCTGGCTTCCTCCCTTCTGGGTATATAAATATAAAAATTAACCATGAGGATGTACCAGCCACTGGAATACTTGACTGGGATTTATATAACGGAACCATTAAGATGGCTCAGACGCTAAGCCACAAGGATGATATAACTGCAGAGTATGTGTATGAGTCTCAATTTTATGAGTACAAAGGGTATACCACCTCAGATACCGAGATGCTATGTCTGTTTGATGCGAGCGGAGTGCAAGACTTCTATAACGCAGAGATAGGCGGAAGAGTGACGTTTTATGGAAGCGCAACCACTGATACCGTGGATAAGTATTCCGGATATGCTTCTCTTAGCCTGGACGGAGCCTCATACGTTACCATGCCATCTAGTGACGGACTAAACTTTGGCGGTAGAGATTTCACAATAGAGTTACGGGCTAGATTCAGAGCGTTAAGTGGACCCCTACCAACGCTAATAGCTAAATGCAAAGATGACGGCGACGGAAGTTGGGAGCTATTCCATGACTTTAGCTCGGATAACTTAACATTTACGTACTCTACAGATGGGATGTTTGCAACAGTTTCTACGATAGCGGAGTCTTGGTTCCCGGTTGTTAATACTTGGTATACCATTGTTGTGGAGAGAAGTGACAACAATATAAGATTCCTAATAGACGGAAACCAGCATGGAGCTGATCACGACATTGGTACTGATGTATTTTTTAGTAATTCACAGCCGATATCAATAGGGTGTGATCTCGATGACTCTGGACTTACCTGGGCGAACGACTTCCTAGATGGATGGGTGGATGATGTAAGAATAACAAGAGATAGGGCTATATACCTTCCGGGGTCAGGTAGCTATGAACCCGCCCCCTCAGGAGACCTGCCTTCATCGGAGCCGGTAATAAACTCATTTGTACAGCTAGATCTTAATCCGACACCAGATCACAATTATGGATTATATGCGTCTGGGGTTATAGCCTATATGTTTGCAGAACCATATATCAACGTAGACCTATTCACAACTATAAAGTATACCACACTGTACCACAATTTTACCGGAACTCCGAACAGCCCATATGATTTTGAGCTTGGCTCGCTATCTCTTGGGCCACATTGTAAGATAGAAGATATTAAGGTAACTGACGTTAGGAGTAGGGGCGGCGGGTTAAGTAAGCTTGGCATAGCAAATCTAGACAAGGTTATCGAGGTGCAACCGGAGTCCGAGTTCTTCTGGGATGTTGGATACTTTGATGGACAGGCAGTACCGTCCAATGGTACAATCGTAGTGAGAATACCAAAAACAGTTCTAACATCAAATGGTGGTCAGTTTACCGAGGACGAGGTTAGACAGAAAGTTCTTAAGCACATGGCACTAGGGGAGTACCCCATACTGGAGTTTGTATAAATGAGACAATCTTATCTTGAATCATATTACAGCTTAATACCAAAGACGCAGCAGGACAGGTTGTTAGCCGTTCTGAAGTCAAGGTTTGAGGCATCTGGTCAAACCCCGAGCGATAGTTCGTTAATTAAGGAAATGGAAAACTTAATAGCGGAGCTAAAGAAGCCACTTGGTGAGCCATTAATTCAACTTAGAAAGACGCTTAAGTTCGGTAAAATTTCATCTAAGGATTACAACAGCTCAATGGATGAAACCTACGTAGATCTTGGAGCGCTGTTCAAGCAGAACAATACCATAACTAGAACCATCAAAACCCACAAGCTTTTAAATGATGCCGTACTAATGGACATACAGTCCGCGATGACAAAGATAGAGAACGACATAGTGGTGTATAAGATTATAAAAGAAAACAAAACCGGAATAACAGACGTGAAGTTTAACTCGTTCTACAAGAATGACAATATATCTACAGACAAGGTGTATGCTGCTCAGGTAGATACCGAGATAAACGCAATCAAGTTACCCAAGGGATTGGATCATTCATCGCTTAGCCTCAATGGATTGGCAATGGCAGAGATAGATCTGTACCATTTTGGGGGCGGGATAAAAGGAACAATAGAAGATGAGTCTCACAACAAAGAGAGAGCCATAGATGAAAGCATGCAAACGTTTTGGGGAGAGACCATACTTACGGATGAGCCTATTAGGCAGGAATATAACGGAAACACGGAGTTTGGGGCAATATGCGAGATAGTGATATCTATGTTCAGGGCAGACCTTATAAACAACATTAGATATTCGCCGTTCACAAACTATCCCCTTACGGTCATGAAGATATATTATGCATCTACGGCAGACGGAAGTTGGGTTGATCTTGGAGTAGATTCGCAGTCATCCACCTCAACCATGGAGTTTAATTTTTCGGAGGTTCTGGCAAAGAAAATAAAGATTGTTATCAACCAAGAAAATCCTAGCATTAACACGTACAGGATACCCAAGAGAGTAATTAACAATGCCCTGATGTGGCAACAAATAGTTGACAGAGAAAAGTCAATATCCACTGAAACCACAGAGCCGATACAGGCCACACAGGATATGATAGATTATATCACTGGATGGAGGGCGTACGTGGATGCCACCGAGAGCTATAAGAATAGGGTGCTAGAGGCTGGTAAACCTGTGGATTATACCAACAGGCAGAGCATTTCAGAGACTCAGTTTGATTCCGCCACAAAAGAAATGACCAAGTCTGGTACGGGCGAAGGCGTTGATTCTCTAAAACTTGATCTATACGGGAAGAAGGCAGGCTCGGACGAAGATCTGGTAGAGGTTAGGAAGTATGAGTATACATACGGAGCGTACAACATAGACGTAAGGAAGATTTGGTATATGGAGACCGGTGTATATATAAGCCCAATGTATGAACCTAACGGTACGGTAATTGAAGCTAGGCTTGACGTTAACGAAATAGCTCCGTCAGGAACAACGATTGAATACCAGCTAGCAACTAGGGCAAACGAATGGAAGAATGTGTTGCCATCGGGTGGTTATATCTCAAAGGAACGGCTAGATGTAGACAACTATACTCAGACTGGGCAACTAAGATTCCCATGTAGTGGAAGTCTGGGCGGAGTTTATCGGAATGACATACAGCTACCTATATCAGATTACACTTATAGTGAACCCACAAATGAGGTTGTTGTTGGATCCGGTTGGTACATGGCATCTGCCGCGTTCACGGTATCATATATGCCTGATGGCGTTGGAGACGTAATACCCAGTGGTGTTGTCGTTAGTTTCATAGAAGACACTATGCAGGACTCTTACGAGGTCAAGAAGGACTCTACGTCCAGGCAGTACAAGGTAGAGCTTGATCACTATCCATACGTTGACTACTCAATAATAAATAATACATCTAAGGCTGGAAAAGCATCCCCAGACTTTTTCTTTGACGATGGGAGATGGCTCAACTTGAGAGCATACCCCGTTAGCAATATAGACGGGGGAGAATATTATGATGTAATCGCAGTTACCGTGGATGGCGTTGATGCGATAAATAGGACGGACTACTACAAAAATATTCGTCCCGCGCTAACGCAGTTTAACGACGTAGGATATCCGTTCTATGAATATATTCACGCCGGTAAAAATATATACGTTAATGTGGACCTATCAAACCGAGAGGTAAAGACTAGGTATAAATACGTAAATGATTTCATACAGCTAAAAGCATTACTAAGGAACAACACCAGGGGAAATGTTTCTGTTACTCCTATACTGGAAGATTTCACAATAAAGCTGAGGACAATATAGATGCCCAACGAATACATCAGTTTAAATGACACTAAGCTAAACATAAAGAAGTCAGAAAATCTTATCGCTATAATAGAAGAAAAGCGAAAGGATGCTGTCACCGGGAAGGATATGCAGGGTGAGAACTCGCTGTTCTCGGAGTTATTTAAGGCATTCAAGGACTTCTTCTCTAAGCTAGGAAAGCCAACCGTTAAGAAGAACCTGTTGAAGGTTGGATCCCCGGCTAGGTCATCTGATTATAACGACAGGCTGCAAGAGGTGTATAATGACCTGCACGTTGCATACGATGAGACTGATGCGTTGTCATCTGTAATCGTTAAGGATTTCAATTATAGTGAAGCGGATAGGCAGATGCTACTCAATAAGATTAGGTCAATAAGCTCGTCTTCTACGGACTACTCTTTTTATTCCGAGGGTGCAAAAACACAGTCTATATATGCCGTGGATGACTTTACAGATAATTCTAAGATAGATTTCGCAAGGACAAGTCCGGGAGTACAGTCTGCAGAATTAGCCGTCAATCAGGGAGTGGTAACCCTTAAGAGAACTGGCAATATAGATAAAAGTGGTAAGGTAATAAAGGTAGACGGAATCAAGGAGTCTATCCCGCAGTGGAATCCATCAGCAGAAACAGGAGGGTATGAGGGCTTGTATTTCGGAAACCGGAACGAGCCAAGACCTGAGGGTGGTCAATTTCACGTATCATATTCATCGGATGGTTCTAGGGTATTTGAAAACGGTGCGAGCGAGTCCGAAAAGATGCCAAGGCGTCTTCAGATGTTTGACAACAACCCAAATACATTCTGGGAGGTTGAATACATAGCTAGCCCGATAGTTGGATACAGGGATAAGATGGGAACGCAGATAAGCGTAGCAGAGTTCAACAACTTGATAGCCAACGAGGTTAGTTCTCCAAACGCACCAACAACCGGAGGAACCGTAACAACAAGTCATTCGGGTAGCATAATAGAAAACTTCGTTCCAATTTCTAGCTCAGCAGACTCCGAGTACTTAACCTGTAGCTTTATAGCCTATTTAGATCAGGCCGAAAATGTAAACTGGATATCCCTAAACCCAAACAATTTTGGTACAGAGTTATACATGGAAGTACTATCCATACAAACTTCAGAAGATGGAAGTGCGTTTGAAGAGCTGGAAGGATTTGATGACCACGAATATGAATTAACGCTAACAAGAAAAGCCAACAGTGAGCTCACATCATCTGAGGTAAAGGATACTCTGTCCCCCGATAAGTTTAAATACGCTGGACAAGGGGTATGGGTTTTCGCTCCGAGGAAAGCAAGGGCAATTAAGTTTGACCTTCGCCAAACAAGATCCTACTTAAAGACCTACGAAGTTCTCATGGTAGAGACACAGCAAACAGTCACAACCACAACAACAAAACCAGAGAGCGGTATGTGGTGGTGGCATGAAGATGCATCAACCTCAACCAGTTCATCCACGGCAACCAATCAGATAGAAATACCATACCTTACCGGACACGTTGTTGGATTTGATGTTATGTCCCTCGAGCCGGGAAGCATTAACACTGGCGTTTCTGAGACTGGACCTAACTTTGGTAATCAAGTAGCTGGTGCGGTAGTTGGAGCAGTTGTTGCGCCTGCTATTATGGGAGCTGTCCTGGGAAGCGCGGTTCCCGTGATTGGAACAGCGATTGGGTTTATTGTTGGAGGCTTGCTTGGTTGGCTTTTTGGTAGTTCAGGTGGAAACGAAACAACAACGCAGTCAGTGAGTCCCCAGTCCATAACCAGACAATGGACCAAGACAAAGAACGATCGTTCTAGGTTTGCTCTTGGGATAAGAGATATAAACATATATTCATATACATTCGCGCAGGTTAGCGAGATAGTATCTAAGCCGTACCTTAGCCCCAGCCCAATATCTAAGGTGGCGTTGCAGGTTGATGAGCAGGTACCGACAGCATTCTACGAGGGATCTGATTCTGTATCAGAGAACGACTGGATTAAGTACTACATATCTGTTGACAACGGTACATCCTGGAATAGAATTTCCCCCACAAGCCACAAGTCAACAATGAGCGAGGATGGTATTAACTATCTTCCAGAGGTTATTAACATTAACTCAGATGTTACTGGGGCAGAAAGAAAGAACCCCTTAGCATACGTTGATACTGGCGCTCCGGTTAGTAGTATAAGATTTAAGGCTGTTCTTTCTAGGCCGACCAACATATCAAACGCAGAAAGCTACACTCCGGTTCTGTCTAAATATTCCCTTCAGATATACCCGGTAGGAGGTTTATAAAATGAGTATTGCTTCTAGGCAGGTTAAGAAGGAAACAAATAGGATCGTTGAGGAGAAGATGCGGGATGGGTTCATACCCACCGTAGAGTATCTTACCTCGCAGCTTGGAAAATACTACTCCGTTAATAGCCCTGGATTTCCGACGTTCAAAGACAGACACCTTGCGTATAGGAAGGTTTTCAACATTGATTCGTATAACTCCAACTTGAGCGAGATATATGATGACCTAAACAATTTATACGAAGAACTGGTTGACCAGTTTACCACGGTACTTACTGACTTTGATTACTACAACACGGAGAGACATAGGATACTGCACCAGATAAACAGCCTAAACGATACTCTAACCGATTTGATTTTTGTTAGCGGAAACACTGAGGGGTACGTATATTCCGTACATGATGATTTTATAGATCGCACAAAAATAGATCTAACCAATAGCACCTGTGAGATAAATACCGAGGCCGGAGTGTGCACCCTGAGAGAGAGTATTAGCGGGATAACAAAGGTACCAATGTCACATTACTTTGATACGGTAAACTTTCCTATCCTGGCGGAATCAAAATTCGCAAAGAGCATCCTGTCGAATACAGTATTCCCAATGAGCAAGTTTGGGTATGCCTTTTCCGATATAAGCACGTCATGGATGCAGAACATAGTAACAACTACCAGCGGAGAGCTTCAGGTTTCGTTCATAGTTAACGTTAGTCCGGATAATGAATTTGGGCAGGAAATCACAAGGATAGAAGTTACAGGACAATCCCCGAGACCAATGAAAGTACAGCCTTTGTACTCTATAGATAATATAAACTTTGTAGCGCTTCCAATAGGATACGGAGAAAGAGAGAAAGAGGTTGTTGATAATAGGGTGGTGGTATGGAACTTTGAGGCTACTCGGATTATATATGTAAAGTTTCTGATAACAAAGCTGCTAGAAGACGAGGCTGTATCGGTTAATAGTCTTCCGGCGTATAGATATGTCATCGGATTTAAGCATATAGAGTTCTTTAAAATGGGGTACAACCAGAACTCAGTTCTATATTCAAAGGCATTCACAGTAACCGATCCCGCGGATGAGGCCATGACCATAGATAAGGCTGCGCTAGTAGTGGAACAGGATGTACAGCCAGGGACTACCATAGATTACTTCTTATCGTTGGGGGATGAAGTCGGTGATCCAACAGCGTTTAACTGGGCGGGCGTAAGCCCCATAAATGAACTCAATCCAACGGAGCAGCAAATAGTAGATTTTAGACATGTTGCCTTCTTTAATAATGTTCCAGAGATACCCTGGGATTCCTCAACCTATGGAACCGCATTAGAGTCTTATAACGGAGTTGACTTTTATAAGGTATACCAGTTCCCGTACGAGCCGGTTAAGGGAAGTGTATCCTTATACCGCGGGAAAGACAACTGGCAGGTAACACCAAGATACGATATAAAGAGAAAGCTAGCTGGTCCTGAAACACTTGACTTCGGTGGTGTGGACACAGTCGCTCTTTTATATCCATCACTGGTAGTTGATGGCGGCGGACTAATAAGGGGAACTGTCAGAATAGGTAATGAGCCAAGCGAAACACCGATGACGCAATATAGAAACCCCGGAGACTTCACGGTTAATTATGCAGATCATACGATTACAAGAAGTGTTGGGTTTACGGCAATTTCAAATCAGACTAGTTCGCCGGCAAGATTAGCATACGCATACTACGAGTACGATGAAGAGACGGCGATACCAACTGAATGGTCAACCTATGTGTATGTGTTGAATCCGGATGGGATAGATATCAACCATACCCCGTTTACTCAGGTTCAACTCAACGATGGAAACTACACAACCCTGACTACGGAAGGAAGCTCCATAGATGTGTCAGTAGCTACCAGGATAAAGCTTGCAGCTGGATGGCACAGGATAGCAACTACAGCAGAGCCTGAGTCAGCGAGTGATAGATTCTATACCGCAAATGGTGGAAAGTACTTGTATCAACTTGTGTATAGCCAGTTTGCCTACTCAGATAAGCTTCAAGAAACAAGCTGGTTTGTTCTTAAGTACAACACTCTTATGATAGACCACAATAAGTTTTGTATTGTAGATTATGATGGTGATGGAAACAAGGAGATAATTGTTAACTATAGACCGCAGACAGCTAAGTGGTCCTCCTCTGCGGATGATCTTCTGTGCGCGGGAGGAGTGGAATCATATGTGCTATCCTATAAGTTCATTACAACCGCCACGAATAACATATACTTTAAGGCTGTATTTAATAGGGACTCAACATCGTCTCCCACAGCCACTCCGACTTTGGGATCATACACCATAAAACTGGGTTATTAAAAATGGCATATTCGGAAGAAATACAAAATAGGCTAAATAATTTCGCCATACAGTATATTAAGAGAAGTGGCGACATATTAGACAGGTCCATACACTGGTGGCACCTGGCTGATGAGATATGGCCTTCTGGTGCGTGGGCATCTGGTATATTCGAGCAGATAAAAATAGATGGCCCGACCACATCCGGATATGTTCTCACGGCAGATGCAGATGGCTGGGGAACGTGGATGCCCGGATCCAATGACCATGCTACACTTGATAACTTGAGATGGTCCACTGCTGAACATATAATAGACGCTGATATACTTCCGGAAGTTGGCAGCACATACGATGTCGGTAGCACTAAGTTTACATTTGCCGAGGGTTGGTTTGACGATCTTTACGCCACAAATCTTTACGGTGATGGATCTGCCCTGACAGCCATTAACTTTCTTCAACTTGACGATACTCCAGCTTCCTACAATCTCTGGGCTGGATCAGGTGTCAGGGTTAATGCCACAGAAACTGGACTTGAGTTTTGCGCGTTGAGCGGCGGCGGAGGCGGGGGTGGAACAACCTTACTTGGTGCTGGATATTCCGTTGAGTTCACTAGTGCAGATCTTACTGTTGGAGTATTAACTGTATCCCATAACTTATTATATAAATGGAATATGGTTCAGATATTCGATAATAATGATGTAGAGGTAATTCCAGATGGCGTAACCTTGGTAGACCTAAACACCCTAACCGTAGACCTGTCTAGCTTCTCTCCTATAACAGGAACTTGGCACGCTATAGTTGCTTGTGGCGGCGGACCAAATAGCTACGCTGGCGGGTATAGCCACACACAGGCGGTAGCACTAGCTGAATGGGTGGTAGAGCACGACCTTGGTACAGAAGACATCGTTGTTCAGGTGGTTGATTCAGCAACGCCCAACAAAATAATAGAGCCCCAGGAAATAGAAATAGTAGACGCCGATACAGTTCATGTTATTTTTCCTTCCGGCGTAACAGGAAAAGCCAGGGTAATATCAACTAACGCCGTAGGCGTATCAGCATATGGTACACACGATATGCTATCCAATCTCGAGTGGTCTGTGGCCGGGCACGTTATGGATGCCGATATACTTCCAACTGCTAGCGGCACCATAAGGATCGGTAGCGCTGACCTACCGTTTGCAAGCGGATACTTTGATGAGGTATACACGAAGCAGAACTCTCTCAACATGGGCCCACACAGGTTATCTGTGTCTTCCGAGCCTAAGCTTCAACTTAACGGAGTAGACGTAGACAG
>Ga0307377_10006374_pt1 | contig 12374 bp, 10 predicted proteins | sample TR3MG_FD_202535 | JGI IMG/M metagenome (GOLD analysis project Ga0307377, IMG submission 202535) | Soil microbial communities from Risofladan, Vaasa, Finland - TR-3 | ecosystem: Environmental > Terrestrial > Soil > Coastal area > Acid sulfate soil | place: Finland: Risofladan, Vaasa | collected...
AACCCATTCTTCCATTTTATCGTAACTGGCGGTTGGTAGATATATTAAACTTTTCGCAGGATATTTTTCCATATATTCCGAAAGCGTAATAGACTTTATCCAGTTATTTTTGATTATCTGATCGAAGAAAGCGGGAATAAATGGTTTCCCATTGTCTCCATCTTTATGCCCCTCACCTTCAATATAACAAAATTGATGTGTGGTACCCCATACACCCATTTTTTCTGCATCTGAGATTAATAAAGCTATCCTATCACCTTTTTCATCAGCCTTATTCTTGAGATACTCAATAGATAAGTAAGTCGGTTTCCATGGTGTCAAATACCTTAAATCCTCATTAATTGGAAAGACTCTTAACGTTTTTCCTTCATCTTCAGTTACATAAGAATAAAGAGTATCATTCTCTGTAATACCTGTAGATCTAAAATGATTATCATCGACTATTACATATTTCAGACCAACTTGATTTAAAAAAGAAGGGTAATTCGGTTCCCACACTCTTTCCGATAACCAAGCTCCTTTCACTTCTAACCCAAATTCTTCCCTGATCAGATTTGATAACATGATCATTTGAGCGATTTTATCTCGTGTCGGAATTATAGCAAATATTGGTTCATAATATCCCCCTCCAATTATTTCAATTTGCCTTCTCTTAGCCATAATTTTCAAAATTTCAATAAGCTCTGGTTTATTTTTTAAAAACCACTCCAGTAAATTACCTGAAAAATGGAGCGTGACTTTTACCTGAGGATGTTTAAAAATTTGCTCAATTAAAGGATAATAAGCTTTATTATAAGCATCTTCAATAACAAAATCGAAGTTGTCAACTGGTTGGTGAAAGTGAAATACAATGGGAAGGTAAATTTGTTTTTCGGTCATAATGTCGATGTTATAATTTTATAATATAACAAAATTAAGAAAGAATAACTTTAAATCTATTTGGATTCATTTATTTAATTCAGAAGAAATCCTTTGAAATGTAGTTTTAATTCCCTAGTTATAATCGAATCATACTTCACATGTGTATTAAAATAGAAAAACATTTTAAAACTCTAAAAATATTAAACACATTAAGGATAAACATATTATATAAAAAATATCCCTGAAAACTTTAGAGAGATGTATCTTTAATTAAAACAGAGTGTCATTTATAATTATGAGAGATTTTTTTGATAAAAATTTGTTCCAAGAAGTATTTAATTCTAATGAATTTAAAGGATGGCTTCTTTCGAGAAGATGGTTTGGTGATAAATCGTCATTATCTAATTTATTGTTTAAGATAACAGTTTACTACTTTAATATCATCTCAGAAAGTATTTTTTTAACGATAATCGAGGTTACCTACGATGAATATTCTAAAAAATACTTCCTTCCCCTAATAGTCTACGAAAAAATTCAAGATATACTTGAACCTAACGAAACTACAAGAGAAAATGTTGTTAAACTAACTGAAAACACATTCAGCAAAATACTAGCACTAACTGTGCATGACAATCAAAAAGAAAAGATAATATATCTGAATCTTGTTGAAGCAGAGTATTGCGTTTTATTCTGGAAGAAAATCTTATTTGATAAGACAATTTCTGAAACCTTCCCTAACATGTCTTTAGAACTCACACTATATTCTGAACAGTTTGAAGATGAAATTAATTTGCAGAAGGTACGCATTTTAATTGAAGCTAGTTTATATCCTGAACGGTATGAATATGGATTACAGCAGTTAGGTGGTGGGAATACAACAAATTTGTTATTTTTATTAAAAGTATCAAATAAGAAAACCTCTCATGAAAAACCGATATCATATGTTTTAAAATCGTATAAAGATTATTCAGGAAGTTTGGAACCAAGGAAATTGTTTGTTTTAGTGAAAAACAATTTTCCAAATGCTCCAAAAATATATGGTATGATAAAAATCCAAGGTAGAGAAACAGTTGGGATACTTGAGGATGTCCCAAACAGTGGAAATTTGGGAGATATCTATTGGAATGAGCTTAATAGCATGTTGAACTCAATTTTTGAATCTGTTGATGTCGATGATCCCTCCTTAAATAATAAAGAGAAGATATCTGGATATATAAAAAACTACTGTGTTAATTCATTACAAGTGTCTGAAAAAATAGGACTCCAGATCAAGAAGTTACACGAAGCCTTAATTCTACAGAGTGATCCATTATATTCAAAGGAATCCGTCTCAAGCGAGGACTATTTAAAAGATTACACGGGAAACTTACTTGAGATGGTAGAAAGAATGCAAGAAACTATGAGCAGAAGTTCTGGAGGAGCTTTTTATTCCTCCCCTAAGGTGATATCTATTTTAATTGATATCAAGGATATTATTGAGAAATTTCGTTCCGAATTTAACCCTGATATAATTAATATCCAACCAGTTCATCAAGATCTCCACTTCCAACAAATACTTGTTAACAAATCTAACGGCGACTATATGTTCTATTTTATTGATTTTGAGGGAGATCCGCAGCTCAAATACAAAGAAAAAGAAAAAAAGTTCCCAATAGAAAAAGATTTGGGCAGTTTTTTAAGATCACTAAGCTATATTAAATTTAATACCCTGCTTAAATTTATTGAGGATAAGATAATAGATCAAGATAAGATAGAAGTCTCAGCGGAATTTCTTTTTAATCTCTACTTCAGAAAATCTTCTAAAATCACGAAAAAGCAAAAAATTTTGGAACTTGCCTTAAAAATTCTAAATGTTTGGGAAAATAAATTAATGAGTAAAATTTTTGAACAAAGTCCAAATCTTCAAATTACTTTAATTAATTATTTTACGATTGAAAGAGTATTACACGAATTAGATTACGAACTGCTGTTTAGACCTGATAAAATTCTTATTCCAATTCTTGGTTTAAAGGAAATTATAGATAAATATTAATTTATTCCTTTAGTATTTAGCTTTCTTTATTGATTCTTGCAAATTCATATGAGTAGTGGGAGGATGAAATATCTAATTGTTTCATCTGATTTTTATATTTTTGACGTAAACTTTTATTCCCTTTCATTTCTTCTTCGGCGTAACTAGGATTTAATTCTTTTTGTTCAAATAATCGCCATAAAAAAGCTTCTGCAAATTTAGTAGGTCCAAATTTCTTTTCTACCAGCACAAAGTTGCTCTCATCCAGTAAATTATTAAAAAATCCTAGATTATCGCAAAAATCAATCTTGAATGGTAAATCCTCTTGTTTTCCATAGATTCTAGCAATATCATTTATGAATATTCCTAGTTTATCTCCAAAGTTTATCTGTTCCGTTTCATCCAACTGTTCAATAAGATTTCGAAGAAAACTCCTTTTTATAACAATTAAATCACGATCGTTTAATGATTGAATTGTTGATTTGCGTTTTAAGAAGTATTTACTAAGCTCTAAATAATTTTTTATTAGATTATTTTTTGTGATACCCATTCTATCTTTCATTCTATCCAAATTCTCATTCAATTCTTGATCTATCCTTATTGTAATAACTTTGGTAGACTTTTTTGGTTCAGAATCTTTACTCAACGGCCATCATCTCAAATTAAATTAGTAGTAATATTTGTATGCATTTATAATCATATGCAACAATTGTAAGTATTGTAACCTAACTAATATAATTTTGTGATATGGTAGTGGGATATTTATATGAATTTATCATCTTTAAATTTTCTCACTGAGAATGGTTATAACTACAGTTAAAGACATTTACCAATATCAACCAGCTTGTACCGATAAGTAATCCTAGATTACGTAGCCATGTTGCCCAATTATTTTTGTACTAATAATAGTGTAAAAAAATATGTAATTCGGTTTAAGGAGTTATATATTAAATAAACAACTTTTTGAATAAAATTAACGATCAATTATTAGGCGAACATGAATAAAAAAGGCTATTACAAGATAAATCAATCAATTTAAGAAACTCTTTGATCAAATTGAGTAAACCTTTAATGATACCACAATTTTGACAATTTTCAATTTACACTATTTGTTACGCATCGATTGTAATTTTTGTAACTATTATAGTTAAATGTTATCAAGTGAATATTGAATTAGACTTATAAGGATAAACTAACTTTCTAAATATGTATCCTAAGATCAAAGTTCATCTAAAATTTTAGTTACGGGTTGAAAAATATCTATGGAGTTAACTGAACCTAACCTATCGAGTAGTGAAATAACAGAATCAGATATAAATGAAGTAGAAAACGTAAATATTTTAGAATTAGATTTATATGATGATAGTAATAATTCACTCACTAATGAATCGAACTTTAGTATTGAAAAGGTAGTAAAAGCACTTTCTTCAGCAACAAGACGCCATATTTTACACCAGATTCAGAATTCGAATGATGGGATGGATGTTTCTAATATTGCTTCGTCATTAGACATGACCGAAGCTAACATTTCTGCTCAAATTAAAAAACTTCAAGAAGCAGGTTTGATTTTTTGTAAATATTGTTCGGGTAATCATGGAGTGCGTAAAATTAGTAAAGTAAAATTTGATCAAATAAAAATCAATTTTTAACTACACATATATTCCTTATCGGCAAATAATTTAGGGATAAAGTTAATTCTGCTGGAAGTTTGAAATCAACACATTCTTAATTTTTTCAAAATGTCCTAAGTTAATCAATAGTAAGTCGTTTAAAGCATCCGACAATCCTGCTATTTCTATTTTTTCAACAATTTTATAGTAAGGACTTTTCTTAAGATCTTTTGTTAGAGCTTTATTCTCTTCAATTCCATTCAATAAATAGGCTCTACAATTTATTTCCTTGCTTCCCAATAACCTTTGAATAATAGCAAGCAACATCGTATCAAAAGTGACTCTTAATATGATTTCTCGGTCAAAATCTTTTTTAATTTTTAACAGGTAATCCTTAATTAGTAAAATTGATTCTTTAAAAAGTTTAATTGAATCGTATCCAAGTTTTTCTATTTTTTCTTTAAAATCAACATTTCTTAAGGCAGTTAAGCAGATTGCTGAAACCGTTTGGTATTCAGCAACAAAATGGATGAACCTTGCTTTGGTGTTAAGCATAGTATCTTTAGATTCAGCATCATCTAGCAATTCTTCGAGGTTACTTAACGATTTTTGGAAATAAGTAGAAATAGTATAAAATTTTTCTGCCGCAGCTTCAAATTCTTTATTTACTATTAAGATTTGAGCTCGTTTTTCTTCCTCTTGATAGAGATTGTCAAATTTATTGATTTTCATTACAGCTCTTAATATTAACTGCTTTCCTCTATCTTTTGTAATTTGAGATCGTTCAAACGCTTGTCCCGCTTTTAAAAGGAGTATTGAAGCCAAATTAGAATATTCTTCTGGATCTGATTCGTATAAATAATCTGATGCACTATTCCAACTTTCACCAGCTGTTTCCCAATCTTTCATTCGAAATGAGATATTACCCAGCTGAATTAATAATTTTGCCGATATTTCATATAGTTTTAATTCTTCAGTTTTTCGAATAATTGATTTCATCCGATAAATTGCTTGAATGTTGCTTTTAAACTGTGATATAATCTGAATTATTCTAATATAGATTTCATCTAACTTAATATAACTCCCTAAATCAAGGTAAATTTGAGCTGCTTTCTCGTATTCTTTTATAGACTCATCTCCTTTACCCTTATCGGCTAATTCTTCAGCAATATCAATTAATCTGATCGCTTCAGCTTCCTTTTCATCTTTTTCGTCGTTGTTATACATAATCAAATTCTCCAAGAGATTTAGATAAATCAGTATAGATTAAATTTATAAGTCTATTAAGTAATCCAAATGCGATAGTTCTTTAGTTATTGAATGAAATTAAGCTTATTTAAATTTTGATAATAAAAAATAGAATTCTATTTGTGCTCTAAAAATTATCAAATAGTCTGATATTATCTTTTTTCATTACTTTTTTAAGCTCAATAGCCTGATAGACAGACGCAAAGCATTCTCTTGCGTCTTCAATTGCTCCATAAAAAATAAAATTAGAATACCAAGAAGCAATAAACATTATACTCGCTTTTCGAGCTTTTGTGTGGAATTTTTTGTTTAATCTAGGTGAAGAATATCTAAAGAGAAAAAGAGTTGGTGCTGTACCTACGGGAAGTTTGAGAGCGCTGCTAACAATTTGTTGAGTCTCAAGGATGTGTGAGAAACTTTCGATATCAATTACTCCACCATCAATCCAAATTTTTTCAATCCCAATTTTCCTTAATCCATCTATGATATTTACATTTCCCGGTTGGCTATTCTCTGTAATGTAAGCGTATCTCTGAGTCGATCTCATGTTATTAGAGCCAAGTATTAAAACTACAACCGATTTTATCCGATATTTCTTGATTGACTCAATTTCTTTTGCATTTTTGAGATTTGATACGGAATTGTATATATAATCCTCTGGTTTTATCCCCCTTTCGTTTAAATGTTCAATTCCAGCAATTCTTGCCTCGTAACTACCACCTAATACGAAAGGAGGGTCATAATTGTCTAAATAGAAATCTAAGTATTTCATCATTGCATCAGGTGCTGTAGCAGAGATTTCGACCAAATCTGAGAGTTTATATTGAGAAGATAGACTCTTTTGAGCATCTATTCTTTTTCTTGCTTTAGATTCATCAAATTGGAGTTCATTTTTTCTATCAACCAATGTTTGACCTTGATAAAACATGGTACCAATTAAAATGGGTTTGAGTGTAAAATTACCGTATCCTAACTTAACATTGCCGTATAAATAATAGTCCTCATTCATGGTTGCTTCAAAGCACAAATAAGTATTTAAGAAATTATATTTAACATCAATTATAATTTATCTCATTTAATTGGATAGATACACTAATACTGTTGAGGCTAGAATTTATGCAATTTTACTCCACAGTTTTTACAACGGCTCTCTGTTAAATCATTAAAATGAATTTCATGAAATAATGATTTGCAATTATCGCATCTTAAGAGATCTTGCCCTTCCTCAAATATAAAATTACAAACAGGACAAGATTTAAACATATCGTCTGAATCTAAATCACTAAATTTAACTAGTTCTACATGAGAAAGTTCCGGCGTTTTAGGCTCTTTTTTAGCTTTTATCCTTGGTTTGGAAAGAGATGTGAGTTTTTGAACTTGAGACACTTCAGTTGGAATCTTTAATAAATAAAAGCAATGAGGGCATCGAACTGTTCCCGCTTGTATCATTTTTCTGTCTTTTTGAGAATTAGCCCAAGAAGATAAACAGTGAATATGATATGGTGTTTGACAATGAGGGCAATAGCGACCGCTAACATAAAAGGAACTATTAGTATAGGGATTTACATCTGAAAAGCAGATCGAACATTTTTTATAATCTGCTAAGCCTCTTATCTGTAACAACCTTTGTTCTTGATCTTTTGTCAGATCATGGACTCTTAAAAGATCAGCTGCTATTTTTCTAAGAAAAGCGGGATTTTCAATAATTGAAGTTTTCCCGTCGCCGTAAGTTTTAATATTAGATCCTGCTAAATCATGAGCCGCTTGTAGTAAAGATTGAGCGTCATTATTGTAATAATAGTTACCCCCTGTGAGGTCGCTCATCCTTTTTAAGATATTCAGAGGAGAAAGTTCACCCAATCGAAATGTATCTATTTTTACATTTAATCCTTGAGCTAAACGTGCCATTTTCAATGGATCAATAGATGTCGTAGTAAAATTGCCATCCGAAATAACAAGGATTCGAGGAACTTTAGCGGATATCTTTCGTAATTCAGAAATAATTAATTTAATAGAAAGTCCTAAGGCTTCTCCCAGAGCAGATTTTCCAGAAACCTCTAGATCATCTAATACTTCAAAAAGCATTTTTGTATCGTTTGTAAAATCCATTATTTTTTTTGGCTTATTTGAAAAATTTACAATTGCGAACGCGCTTGAGGCATCTTGAGCAAATCGCTCACTAATTAACTTTTTCATTGCGTTTATACTACATACAAATCGATTTGGGGTATAATCTGCTCGATACATTGATCTGGAGGAGTCGATGCAAACAACTATGTTTTCTGGGTGCCGTTCAGACAAATTCAAATACCGTATAAGCTTTTACATAAGCCCGTAATTAATTCTAATTTTTATATGAAACAAATAGAATAAATAATTATGTTTTTTCACAAAACTAAAATTTTATTAATTAGCTATTTTACTATAAAATAAAGTTACACTATAAATTAAAGTAAAATTGATATTAAATCCGATGTGTCATTCATGTCTGAAGAGGAGACAAAAAGCGTTGTGATTAAAGACTTTTTCAAAAGTTCTATAATAATTAACGAATTAGATGAAGCATTAAAATTCAAACCAGATTCGCTAATTGGAATTGATCAAATTTCCTCAGACAAACTAGTAGAAAATAACATAAAAAATATCGAGGATCTAGCGAAATTATCGATCGAGAGTCTTCCAACTATTGAAGAAATTCCTACTAGAATTCTTCAGAAATGGGTAAGAATCGCACAAGTACTTGAAAAAGCAATCAGAGAGAAAATAAAAACACATAAGAAAATCTTAATGATAGGTTTGGATAATGGGGGAAAAACTAGCATTTTAGCAGTTCTTCAAGATAAATTTTCAATTATTAAGTCTCTTCTCCCCACAAGGGGAGTTAAACGCGAAAAACTGGACTTTTTTGGTTTCCCAATACTTTCATGGGATTTAGGCGGTCAGGTCCAATATCGAGAAAAGCTCTATTTTAACAGACCTGAATTATTCTTTACTGAAGCTGATTTGGTACTTTATGTTATTGACACACAAGATAATGATAGATTTGCAGAAGCTGCAAATTACTTCCGTCAAGTATTAAAAGCATTGGTTGAATTAAATGAATTCCCTCCAATCATGGTAGTACTCTCAAAAAGCGATAAAGATATTCGTACTTCTCTCGAATGGCAAAACAATGTATCTGCAATAAAAAATAAATTCGATAATATTATTGTCGAATATGAAGATTTATCAATCAGCTATGGTGATACGACTATATATCAAAAAGAAACTATCATGCAAATGTTCAGCGAAGCTTTGAAATTAATTTCTGGAACTTCAGAGATAATTGAGAATATCATAGAGGACTTTACTCATACTATTGAAGGTAAAGCAACGAGCTTAATTTCGATGGATGGTTTAATTTTTGGAAGTTTCACGAGCTCAGATGTTGATGAGGCTTTGCTAAATAATACAGCTCTAATTATGCAAACACTTTCGAACTTTCATAATTCGATAGGATTAATTAGAGAACCTTCAATCATACTTGATTTTCCCTTAAATGGGTTTGCAATTCGAGGAGAAAAACTTTTTGAATATTCTGAGCTAAAAATACCCGTATATTTGTGGTTACTTAGTGATAATTTCGATTTACTTAATGAGAAAATCGATTACTTTAAACAACAGCTTTTACCACTGATAAATTTATTTCTCTAATTTAGCTTTTCTTTAACGCATAAAAATCTTATTTATTCGTTTATATCATCTTTTGCTAAAATTAGATATTCAGTGCTCTTGTCCATCATTTCAATAGCTTTATTTAGTTTTTCTACGACTGAGGTTAATTCCTTCTCTTTTGCGATATCTCTCCATTTTATGTAGCTTTCTTTATGGGCTTCGTTATGATTCGCCCAATGTTCGCATAATTTGGAAAGTTTTAATATTTGTTTATCTACCATAATAATGTCCTTATAGTTAATTGTGCTAACAAAAAAAAAGTGATTATTAAAGTTGTTATTCTTCACTATAATAGAGTTTTGCTATTAAACATATTAAAGACGAGTAAGCGTTGTAAGCTATTATATGCCATAACCTACTATATGATGGTGTCAAGAGAATAATTATGCGAATTTAGAGGTATTTAAAATATTGTAAAATGCAAATTAGTGATTTATTTTCAAAAAATTAGTGTGAATTTTCATTCAATGCGTTTCATTTTTTAGCTTTCGATAAAATAAAGAGATTAGAAACTAGCTTTTAAAGCGAAGCTAAAAAATCAGATACAGCAGCGCCAGAAAGCTGTTCATCTATTAATGTATCATCAATTTCTTCTGAGAGGAGATCAAATTTGTATGAACATTTCTCGCCTCCTGTTAAAACGCACTCTACTTCACTACCATCAACATCAATCCCAAGTACATCAAAAATACTGTTAAAAATTCCAAGATATAATAGACACAAGTTTTTAGCCAAAATATTGCCTATTTCTTGGGTTGCTAAAGAATCGTACACATTTATGATAATGTGGTCTTTTTTAAACATCCCTGTGAGCCCACCGTACCCCATAAGCATTAAGACCTCGAGAGTTCCCAAGACAACTTCCTTTTTAGACTCCATCGTATTATTACTCCAATCCTTGTTATCAAAAAACTTCTCCAAAAATATTTTGCCTAGAGATTTCCCCACCCATATCAGGATATCTTCAGCATTTGTTCCAGCAAATTCGCAAAATTCCATAATCTCATTTGGACGTAACATTACAAGCCTCATATCTTTATCTTTTTCGCCTAAAAATAGTTGTCCTTCTTTTTCCTCAATATTTATCTCTAATTCTTTTTTGAGACGTTTAATCATGATTAAATCCTTTTATTATTGTTATATCTCTTAACTAGCAATATCTTTAAACTTATTTAATATAATAGAAATTTAATTGGCTAGGCTTATAAATTTATTGTTAAACCAAAATTTGTATAGATTTTCTAAGCTGAGACTAAGGTAAAAATCGTGTTTAATACTTTTTCAATATTATAGCTAGTTTTAACGGATGTAAAAACAAATGTCCAATTGTTATGCTGCAAACTATCAAATTCAAAAAAGTCAATAATTTCTTTTTCTGTTCTTTTTATTTGTTCATCATTATTACTATTGTTATGATTAATTAAATCAATCTTATTACCAAGGATTAAAAGAGGAATATCTTTTAGATCATTTTCGTTATATATTTTCCAAAACTCAGTTTTTGATTCGTCAAAGCGTAATTGGTTAGCAACATCGATGATATAAATAATTATGTTTGAATCTTGAAGACCTGATAACCACTTTTCCCTAAAGGTGCTTTGCCCTGGGCTATCCCATACTGAGAGAAGACCATCTTCTCTCTGGATATACTCAATGTTAAATCTTTTACTTGGTGTAAAAAAATTTTCGTTATACTCACCTGTTTTTATTCTCCTTGTAAAGGAACTTTTTCCAACTTCGTCTATTCCAAAAAGAAAGACCTTTGTAAACAATCCAGAGGGATGAAAGGAAACTTCAGGAGCTTTTTCAAGTGTTTCATCCCCAAATCTTTTTATATCAATAAACAATGTTATTAAGAAGTTTTCTATTTCGGTATCGTCTTTAAAAGAGCAACATCTTTCAATATTTAATAATTCGTTTGACATATCAACAAAAATTTCTCGGTAATCGTATGGATTATCTTCTTTTTCAAATACTAATCCGATAAGCATTTCAATGTTAATGCATATAGTGTAGAGGTTTTGGTTCCCAATCAATTGAGAAACTGGATTACCAATTACAAACGGATTAGAGGTATTCTGCGTAGAATTTGCTTTACTTTTGGATATGATTTTTTCACAACAATTATCTTCTAGGGATCCATGATCGTGTCCTTGGATGATTTTTAACACTATTTCTTTATTATCCTTTTTGTCTATATCTTCGGGGTAACTATAGATATCAAGAGTGTTTAAATCAAGAGTATTTTTACGCTTTAATAAAAATATTTTAGATAACACAGAATTTTCCTAATCAATTATTCCCTTAAGGATGTAAATAAAAAATGCTTAAAAAAAGTTTGGAATTGGCAGATGTTCTTTCTTATAAACTTTATGCCATTGACCTCTTAATAAGCAAGAAGTTAAAGCGTAATTAGTACAAAAAAAGCTTTATAAAATAAATTTTTAAGGATCGGTATTTTCTTCGGTAGAATCAGCTTCTTGTTCTGGATCGTCACTATTCACTTCTTCTTCTGATATCTCATCTTGATCTTCTCCAGAGGGTTCTTTTGGTGTGACAGGGGTGTCACACACTGGGCATTTTGTCCAACCCGGCCTTAAACCATATCCACAACTAGCACATTCTATCATTTCTGGATCAGGTTGCCATTCAGGAATATTTAAGCCCCCTCTTCTTCTTTTCTCTGCTAACTCCTGCAAATCTTCTTCTTTCCATACCTCCATACCTTCAGGGATTCCCGAACCGCGCTCTTCAGCGAATTTAAGTAAGTCTTCTTCACTCCAAGCAGGAATGTTTGGTTGCGCAGTTAACCTTTTTTGAGCTTCGTTGGCGAGGTCTTCAGCGGTCCAAGCTTTTAATTCTTGGCCTCCCGGTGTTCTAATCCCTCCTCCTGAAGGTTCAGATACCTGTCCTCCGGAGATAGGTTGTTG
>Ga0307377_10006375_pt1 | contig 12373 bp, 15 predicted proteins | sample TR3MG_FD_202535 | JGI IMG/M metagenome (GOLD analysis project Ga0307377, IMG submission 202535) | Soil microbial communities from Risofladan, Vaasa, Finland - TR-3 | ecosystem: Environmental > Terrestrial > Soil > Coastal area > Acid sulfate soil | place: Finland: Risofladan, Vaasa | collected...
TTCTTTTTATATTGTGCGCGATATTTCTCAATTCTCTCTTCCATCATCTTGGCTAAATACTTATCCCAATTAGGATTCCAAGTAAAAAATTCTAACACAACAAATGATAACGGCAATTCCCACATTATTTCTTCCTCCGCCCAAACCATTCTTTTATATTATCACACACATATGTTACTTCTTCCTTGGTTAGATATGGATGCATTGGAAGAGATAGTAACACGTTAGCAAGCTTCTCAGTATTAGGACACTTAGCCTTCATGTTTTTATACATTGGTTGTAGATGACATGGTACAGGATAATGTAGACCAGTACTAATATCATTCTTATTCAGATGTTTCATAAGATAAGTACGAGTGCGCTTACTATCAAGTTGTATTTCATATAAATGATATACTGGCTTAACAGTTTCACCTTGACCTACTGGCGCCGGGGGAGTGAACACCTCTTCCAATGGGGACAGTTCTTCCTCATATTGATTGGCTATAGCAATACGTTTGTTATTCCATTGGTCAAGATACCTTAAATTGATTTCTAAAAACTCTGCGTTTACTGCATCAAGACGACTATTAAAACCAACCCAAGAATAATCATACCATGAGCCCTCTGTGCGACCAACATTACCAAACTCACGTACTTTTTTTGCTACTTTCTCATCATTAGTGATGATTGCTCCGCCCTGCCCAAGACCACCTAAATTTTTAGTTGGGTAGAATGAGAAACATCCCACATGACCATGTGTACCTACCTTCTGGCCAAGTACTTCAGCGCCGGCGGCTTGAGCACAATCCTCAATTATGTAAATACCAAGACCCTTAAGAGATTCAACATGGGCCGGCTGACCATATAAATGTACAGGTATAACAGCTTTTGTTTTATTAGTTAGAGCCTCCTCAACATGTTGCCTTGTAATAACATAACCCCAAGGATCCACGTCACAAAACACTGGAGTAGCTCCTACATGTGACACAGCAAACGCCGTGGCTATGTAACTATTAGCTGGAACTACCACTTCATCTCCTTTGCCTATACCAAGCGCCAAAAGAGTAAGAACTAAAGCATCTGTACCAGAACCAACACCCACACAATGATCTACACCATGATATTTAGCGAATTTCTTCTCAAAACTATCCGATCCCATAAATTGACCAGTTTTAATTCTGTTCATTAACGACATATAATTATTGCCGCCGTATTGTTTAATTAGATCTACGAATTTTACTTCCATAATTCATCTCCTTCACTAACTTATTAACTTTTATAAGTTTGTACCCACATTCAGAACATTTCTTGAACTCCTTGGTGGCATTATATATAGTAGTACCACATCCTGTACATCTGTAACTTATAATTGAATTCTCATATCTTTTCATAATTAAATCCCCCCAAATTTTTTAACTCTTGCCCCATTTAATTTTTCTCCAGATAAACTCGTTCCATACATATATCACATGCTTAATGCCAATGTAAGTCAGAGTAATGGCTGTCATTTGTTTCCAACTACCTGTGATCATATAAGTTATAGTACCTAAAATTACATTACCACACAATGTCTCATAAGTGAACATCTTAGCTAATGATCTCCACATCACGTTGTCCAGTTTAACTCTAAGCCACGCTCTTTCATGTAGATAATAAACTAGGAGAAATGTAGCATGGTGTATAACAGTAACTAAACCAGTTGTGATCCAATTACCAGTATAAGCAAAAGTAACTGCTGCTAACACTATAACACCCACAATTCTCCAGATAAAACTCTTTAAAGCACTACGTTTTTTCAGTTCTTTCAGTTCTTTCAGTTCTTTCATTTTCTCTCCCTTATTAGATTTTTTATTGCTGTGGAAGATTGTGAAGGAAAATAAGGTAACACAACGACTTTACCCTTTATTTTTTTCATAACTTCCTCAGCTTCCCTAATCGCCTCGTGTGTGTGACTTGAACTCTCCATCAAAATGTCTGGTTTTATTTTTATAACATTTGGTAATGGTGAATACGTATCTTGAGCAACTACAATATCTACATATCTTATGGCTGAAGCAACTTCCATACGTTCTTCAAACGAAATTATTGGCTTTGGTTTCTTTTCCATTGTTGCCTCGTCGGTTAATATCCCTACAATTAATTTACCATCCGGGCCTGCTAATGTCTTGGCATTCTTCATCATTAATAAATGCCCACTATGAATAATATCTAAAACATAATATGAATAAACTATCAAACCATTCATTTTAACCATTCTCCTTTATAAAATTATATATGACCTCATGAGCTGGTGGAAATGAAAAATAGTCCTCATCAAACCATTCTGAAAATAATTCTTTCTGAATTTTCTCGAATAAGTTAATGTCGTTTCTTAATAGATCTATTTTAAATTTAATATTTTTCATAGTAATACACTTGAATGGCGTTACTTCGCCTCGCCAGACTTTAAAATTAACTCTGGATACTATATCATCTAAAGGTTCCTCTTTTACTATATTGTCTGGTAACATTATGGGGATGCTTCCAAACAAAAGCACATCCTGATAGCAACCACTACCAGATGTAAGTATAAATTTACATGCTTCTGCGCAATATTTACTACCTTTTGGACCAACAAACTGCTCTGGTAATAGTGGCATATTTATAGCCCAAGACGGTGTATAAATTTTATACCAAATTTTATTAAATACTTCAAAGCCTGGATAATATACACTATCTCTACCTGCCCAACCATGAAAGCCTATAAGAATAGCGTCATTCCACTTATCTACCGCATTAAATTCCAAAGGTTCGTAAATAACATCTAAATTAGGCCATCTAGATTTTACTATTGTTCTGTTCTTTGAAAGTTTTTCCAATGCAATTTTATGGTGGCGCTTCTGAAATGTTAATAGAAGAGATTTTCCATATATCATAGTGTGTTCCGGTAAATCATCATCAAATAAATCATGTTCAATGTCTATAAAACCTACTCTAGGTTTAACTGCTGTTTGAAATGCCCTAGTATCTGGGAAGCTACTATGTGTATTCCAAATAATAAAATCATAATTTTCTTTTATATGGTTCTCTTGAAATTTTTTATTTTGAAAAAATTCCCAATGGGCATCGCCAATTTTTTTCTCGTGGTGAATAATAAATTCTGTTTTAATTTCCATATCTTTAGATCTTAAAAAATCTATTATATGTTGATGTACTGGAATTTGGGGTTTATCTAATATATATAATATTTTCATATTGTTCCCTTCCTTAAAAATCTATTAGCTGCCCTAATCAAATCTATCTTTTCGGACTCATCGACATGTCTCTCCAGTCCCACAGTATTTACTTTAAGTGGTTTGCATGGCACACCCGCCCACACAATGGCGGCAGGGGACTTCCCTTTATACACTCCATTAGCACCTATTATACAATAATCCCCCAAATCTGCAAATGGGTGAGTTGAACAATTCAGCCCCATGTAACAGTATTTACCTATAGTAGAATGACCACCTATAATGGCGCCAGTATGTAACACCACACGTTCTTTTAGATAAGCATCATGACCTACATGAGATTTCGCCATAAGATAACAACCTCGTTCTAGGTAGGTACGATCGGTAAATATAGGAGTATTGATAGTAACATATTCCCTTATTTCAACATTGTTTTCTATTATAACAAGACCACCTTGATCCTCATGCTCATTTGGGTGTTCTCCTGGTAGACCTATAGATGAATTATAAATCCTACAGTTATTACCTACCCTTACTCTTTTAGATATATAAGTAAACGGTCCTATATAATTACCGTCGCCTATTTCGGCGCCGAGTTCAATTATAGCCGTACTATGAATATCATTTGACATATTACCTCCCGTATATCTTAGCATATTTTTCTGCTAGTGGTTTACTATACTTAGCTATCACATTATATAATGATTTAATTTTCGGCTGAGGTTCATTCGGCACCAAATCTTCATACCATAGCTGTGATACTTTTTCAAACCTTATGTTAAGTTCATATGCTGCCTTATATCCGTTAAGGCCGCCCCATCTGCGAGGAGCAGGCACACTTAGTGGGCTTGGTACACCTACCGCTCTGTTGCCCACAGCCATAGCTGTGGCAAGTTGGTAATCAATTTTATCTCCTATGAGCTCATGGGATGCCACACCATAATGTAAAACAACTATAGAAAGAGGAGGGACATCTCCTGTGTAGCCATTTATACCAACTTTAATTAAGCGCCGGTTAAATTTATTAGGACGATGACCACCTATATGTATACCAGACTTTCTGTAACTATTTATAAACTCCCAACCAGAGTCATTGCGCCAACAAGAATCCGAAACATCATTCGTAGCAGCGTGCCCCCACTCACCATCAGCCCTATACCACCAACTAGATCTCCACAAATGTACCATAGGAAAAGCTACCATTAAAATTTCACTGTTATTCCAAATACGTTCCAAACTCTTACGTAAAAGATCTTGGTTGCGCCTGAAAGCACAGTAAGAAAGACTTTCATCAGCGGCGCGAACCATTACCCAATCAGGATTAAACTTTTTGCATTCTTCTGTTACCATCTGCCACCTATTTCCAGTATTAGATAATACACTGTTCTGTTCATTATGCAAAACATCTATATGTGAATATTGTGCTGTGAAATACTTTAGCTTTTCGTAAGTACTATCAGTACTGCCATCATCAAAATAAACCACATTGTCATAACCTACATCAATACAATTCTGTACACTCTGTTCTATAAATATCTCATCATTAAATATAGGTATAGCAGCTGCTATCTTCATAATTAATCCTCAAAACACCACAGTTTATTGTTTTTGCCATCACCAGCGTCATAGCTGGTGGGCTGGTTCTTATGTTTCTCGTACCAATCTTTTATATATTTAGGGTGTGTATACTTAAATTCTTTTGGTTGTAACTTTTCAAATGCATAAGTAAATGATCTTGGCTGGGCAAGTAGACCTCCGGTATAAGAAGTGCTATTTTGGTATAAATCATCTGCTTTTTTGGCTTTCATTCCCAGCGCCCGAGGGTCTCTACAATTACCATAATGATATAACACTGCACCACAGTTAACATTATTTATTAAGTGTGCAGGCTGGCCGTTCGGCCAAAGAACATCATCAGCACAACCACCATCTCTATGAATAAGTCGAATACCAGTAGTTCTATGCCAAAGCCGAGTGTGTTTTTTGTACCAAGCCGGGCCTTCTATATAATGAGTAGGTCGGCCATAGAAGTGTATGACCGGAAACGATATTGCTGGATGGCCAGCGTTCGTATATTCCCGTATCATATCCATGTCTTTCTCGTGAAAGACTTCGTCGGCGTCTATAGCTAGAAGATAGTGTTCCATGGGAATCTTATCTAGTATAAAATTCTTCTCATCTGTCCACATGCGCCTTGTATGCTGCCATTCTTTCTCCCATATCTTCAGACGGTCCTTACCATATTCTTGCTGTAAAGTATATAGTATATCTAGTGTACCATCAGTAGACTTACCATCATTGATGTACATGTCATCACAGAGATCCATCATACATCTTATAGTAGATTCCAGACAGTAGTCTAGTATAACTGCCTGGTGTGTTATCATGTGTGCTGATATTATACTGTTACCCATTTACCATTTCCTTTTAAAGATTTCTGCATAGCATGCAAAGTCCTGACCACCTGTAGTCCTAACACACCATCAGCAAGTGGGGTCGTCTTGTTATCTATACAGTCTAAAAATTCCTTACACTCAGCCTTCATAGGCTCACTACTTTCAATGTGTGGTATAAGAACGTCGCCATACATATATGTCATGAGATAATTAGAATAGGACTCACTCATCTCGCTCTCCATCTTCTCAACATTGACACTTTTATTATATAGGTGTATACTTTTCTCCATGGAATCACACACAGCCATCTGTTTTGTGCCGACAATAACCGTGTTCCTCACCTTGAGAGGATCTAACCAACTAAGGTGTAGATTACATAACACATCACCGTACTTAAGGTTGATAAAAGCAACATCTTCTGTGTCAATTAGGTGAGACTTTGCTGTCACTTGTGCCTCTGTGCATGTACTATCTAACAGATAATTTAGTATGCTTATATCATGAGGAGCTAAATCCTCTATTACATTAGCTGGGCTCTGTACCTTGCCCAAGTTAAGCCTCTGTGTGTAAATATACTGGACATCTCCGAACTTCTTAGAGGAAATTATGGATTTAAGTTTAATTATCTCTGAGCTATATAAAAATATATGCCCCACCAACACCACTCTCTGAGAAGCATTAGCCTGCTCTATTATTTTCTCTGCCTGTTTCACATCCAATGTCATGGGCTTCTCTATAAAAAGGTGCTTGCCTGCTTCTAGGGCGGTCATAGCTATCTTATAATGTGTATCAGGCGGTGTAGCTATTACCATACCATCAACATCAGATCTACCAAGACACTTCTCCCAATCCGTATCAAAGAAGACACCGTTATATGCTGGATCTTTAGCAAACTTCCTGACTTTTTTATCATCCAAATCAAATGCGCCAGCGAGGGCGTCTAAATTATTAAAAGTTCTTAATAGATTTGGTCCCCAATAACCTAATCCGATTATAGCTACTCTGGCCATATGTTTTTACCTCCATCTTGTTTTTGCTTAACCTTTAAACTATTGTACAACTTGTTCATCTCTTCCCAATTGTAATCTATCCTTGGCTTCCAATAGACATTAAAATGATGTATATCTGCTCGGACTCTGAGATCTTTCCTCAGACCAACCGGCCACTCGTGAACATAATGAATATGATGTATACGTGGGTACACATTACGAAACAGACGAAGTTGCCAGTCAGGATACCAATTTTGTTTGGTATACTCAACCTTCTTCTCAAGGTCTTCCCAATGGCGCCTACAAAACCAAACCCCATCTACATCAGTCTTATCTAATTTATCTATAAGAGCTAACACGTTCTCACCAAACTCAAAATCAATAGTTTCATCGGGGGCTATAAGTAAAATCCAATCAGATTTACCTTTAACCCAATCAAATAAAAGATTCCAAGTCTTACCAAAGTTCTCAAAGCTATAATATTTAGCCTTACAACCACGAGCTTCACAGATCTCCTTGGTATTGTCAGTTGTTTTATCATCAACAAGCACATAACTTGAGTCGACATGGGGTTGAACACTATCTAACATCATCTCAACACAATGAGACTCATTCTTCATAAAATTAGCACTAATTATCCTATCCATTGACCTTCTCCATCTTAGAAATCATATTGTATGCGCCGTCTTGTTCCCATGTTATCTCTTTTAGGCCCGCCTGGGCACATACATATTTAAATAACCTTCTATCGTAACCAACATAATGAAAGTTGCCGGGGTAGTCCTGACCACCATACAAAAGCCAAGAAAAATAATGTGCTATAGGTACACCTTTCATATCTTTACGCATCTCATCCTTACGTTTGATATAATCCTCAACTATAGCTTCCATATTAGGCAGTCTAAACTCAACAGTACAACCAGGTTTAAGTACCCTTAACCACTCTATTAGTACATCCTGTGTCTCAGCTATAGGAAAATGTTCTATGATATCACTAGCCAAAATATAATCAAATGTCTGATTAGGAAATGGTAAACTCTTTACATCAGCAGCTATCGTAGTCTTACCTTTTATCGCTCGGAAATCTAAATTTATACATTTATTTCCTCTGTGTGGATAGGACTGAAACACACGATCACCACTACCTATATTCAGCGTTAGTTTCATATCTCATTAATCTCCTTGATTATACGATTACCAATGTGTTCCCAAGTAAACTTTTTCTTAATATAATTCTTCAATCTAACTCCCTTAGCTGCAGCAGCATCTTGGTTTTCATATGCTTGTCGCATTAAGGTAGCACCATGTAGTACATCTGGCTCTGCCCACAATTGATCACCGCGGTACCAGGGGCTCCACGGCATCCCAAACACAGGGGTCAAAATATATTTAACAAGGTACGCTGTGTCTGCATAAGCATATTCTCTTACTCCGCCATAACCTGTAACTATAATAGGATTACCACATGCTCCAGCTGTGAATGGACTCAAACCGAACCCCTCACCTCTATCAAGAGAGACATAACAATCCCCGCGAGCATGGAGCCCATTCATCTCTGCTTCAGTTAGCATATTCGGTAAAAGATAAATAGGAGGATAATAATCCATAGGAGTGACCATCTTAAGACGTTTAATAGTCGTCCGAATGGCTTCCTTTTCGGAGTCATCATAGGAACTTCTGTATGTTTTAAGTACCAAAGCTACATTATCTTCCTCCTTAAACTCATACCAATATGCTTTAATTAACGCCAACGGATGTTTTCTTTCTGTCCACTGGAATATACTATAAAACATATAAGCATCTTTATCAACCCCCGCTACTGGAAAAGGTTTAATGTCCTTAAAATCATCAAGATTTGTGCCGTGCGGAACAACCCCAATAGGTTTCTTTACACCATCCTTCTCGAATGTTTCTTTATTCCACTGACAACCTACTAACACCTTAGATATACCAGCAATATTCATATATCCAGGCCAATCAGGGTGTAGCTTACTGGTTTCCCAAATAGTATAGCCAACATTAGTTTTGTTATGCTCTACGTGTTTACCCCAGAACTCAGGAGTAAGATGAATGAATACTATGTTGTAATCTATCTGCTTATTAACCAAGCTCTTCAAGATAGCCCCATCCTCACCCAAATCTGGCCGGGCGTGTTCGAATGACACAGGACTCAAAGTAACTGGAATTCCCTTCTTATGTAAAGCAAGTATATTCCCACGCGAAGCCTTTGCGTAACCGCTGTTATCGAACGTAGGTGAAATATATTTAACACCTTTAATTTCCATAATTCTACCTCTATTTAATATATAGTTAAATAATTAAAACTGTTCTGATTCAATTTCTTTTACTTCTTCCTCATGAAACTGTGGTTCTGGGGCAGCACTTTCCTCAACGTAAGCCTCATACATCTTATCAAAGATCTTAATCCAGCGATCTACTACGGGACCATTAGCACCCCATGCTAATTCCTTAGTTACCCACTCATATGCTTTTTCAGCCTTCGCTAAAGCTTTTGGGTAATCGCTTTGAATCTCAACCAATTTCTTTACCATGTCATCAACATCTACTAAAGGTCTAATGACTTCGTTATCATGTGGTAAAATAGTAAGTAAACTTGGGTCAGTACCACTATTTACAAGATAACCTCTGTCTTCAGATATAGCCTCAACCAGAGCTGTGTTTCTGGGCATAACTACAGGTGTTTTAGTGGCCATTGCTTCAGACCATGACAGCCCCCAGCCCTCTCCTAGAGTTGTGCTCACTACAGCATCGACACAGTTGTACAACATGTTGACGATCTGACGTGGGTAACCCTGATTTGGACCAAAATTCTGTGGAAAAATGACATCTTCAGTCATAGTTAGGTTGTATGACTTAAGCACCTCAGGTAGATTCCATCCCTGGTCATTCTGTGCCATGTGTAGGTACAATAGTGATTCTGGCACCTGCTTACGAAACTCTACAAACGCCTGAATCGTACGAGGAATATCCTTTCTTTGCTGATTTCTGTTCAAATTCATAATGATAAACTTGTCAGCATGCGCACCAAAATAACGAGCTCTGAACTGCTTAACCTGGTCTTCCGGTAGTGGATGGTAGTCTGTGGTGTTAACACCGTGTGGTATAACATCTAACTCTGGACACTCAGAATAGGCCTCCATAGAAGCCTTTTTACCAAATTCAGAGTAAGCTACAGGGTAATCAACTACACTGATGTTCTTAATCCACTGCTCCTTAGGCACACCATCAATGGGGAAGTAGCATATGGATTTAAATTTCTTACCTTGCTGCTTCAAATGTGGTATGAGCTCGGGTAAAAAATCCATGATGAAAGTATCCTGTAAAAAGAACAGAATATCAAACTCCATCTGCGGAATCATACTACAAATCTTTTTACGGCCGTACGGATCTTTCTGTGCATTAGTGCCGGTAGGCCAGATTCTATAGGGAAACTGGTGGGGGTCGCCCCAGTAATTAATTCCCAGCACATCAACCTGATATCTATTAGTTTTAAACAGACCTTCAAAAATGTTTCGGCTAACTGTTCCGAAACCTGTAGCACAGGAAGGACTATCACAATAAGCCAGCACCTTGATTTTAGGTAAATCCACATTCCAAGATTTCTTTGGAATCTTTTTATTCTTTCTTTTAGCCATTTACTTAGTCTCCTTACCTTTACGTATTTTTTTAGTCGCCAAAAATGGCGTAGTGAAATTGACCCTGGCCGCTCCGAAAATCAAGTCTCTGGCTGCTGGGTTCTCATTAGCATAGTCTTCAACTGCCCTCTTATTTAAATTGATCATGCCTACCAACCTATCATGAGGCACTACCTTAGATACAATGTCAAGATCATAAACTGTTCTTGAATTTTGTCTAATATATACTTCTTGATCTCCCCAAACAGGATTCGTATCTTCTCGCTTTATTTTTTCTATTAAGATCATAGAAAGCTCACGATCACGCTCTTCTAGTATCTTTTTAATATTTTTTACATCCTTCCACTCCTGCACAAGCTCTGCCTCAGGAAGCTTTATGGCCGCCTGAAATTTATACTCAGACTGCTTACATGCTTTTCCATAAGTAGGGCAATACTCCTTGTAATCACACCACGGACAGAACATATTTAGCTGTGCTTTAGCGTCTTTCTTAGTGAAACTTAACATCTGATCATACAATTCTTTGAGGTAGTGTTCGAAGTCTACCCTCTCTTCTGGAGTTCTGTATGTGTATAGCATGTCATGTTTCAGTAAGTCTAAACTGAGTATGATTCTCTTGTATTTAGGCCATCTATAGCTCGCCACAAGGTCATAAATCGACAATTGGTTGTCTACTTTCATCTGGTCAGCAGTCGGCGCTGTTTTAGATGTCTTGTAGTCAACAATTAAAATAGTTTCTTCATCAATCTCTATTGCCTTGTCTATAGCTCCCATCAGTGGGACATCATCTGTGGTAGTTACATCCTCTTTTCCTCTAAAACCAAACTCGACTTCAAGACCTATGATCTTACCTAAATCAAAATTATCTATTCTTTTCTTAACAAGCCTCTTACCTTCAGCATGTATTAATTTATCCTCAATACCTTCTCTAATAGACACCTCTTCATACTTATCAAGCACCTTTTTCTTGTCTGCAGTAGTGAATTTTTCCTTCTTCATCCATATATTGCCGGCAAGTTCAAGCGCCTCATGGACCGCAGTACCCAATCGAAAAGCAGGGCTCGGTACCTTAGGCATGTGCTCTATATAATTACACCAATACTTGTACTTGCACTCAAGGAATGAACTAATCCTTGTTGCGCTTAGTTTAATCTCTTTCTTTGCCATTTCTACTTTCTCCCTCCAATATAAAATCTATTAGATCCCTTCAGTCTTCCTAACAAATATTTTCCTCCGTCTTCCCATTTTGAAATACACTTTAAAAGTTGTTTATATTCTGAGCCTAATAGTGCTCCTTTGGCCATATTACAATTTTGACAACATATAACAAGGTTAGTTAATTTAGAACTACCACCTCGGGCAGTCGGTATATTATGATCCAATGATATATTTTCCTGCGTCAGGTCTGCATTACAATATCCACAATATTCATGCTTATCTATCAGTAGTTGCTCTAGTTCCTTAGGTAATGGCAACAACTCTACTGATTCGCTTGTTTCTTTGGCGGCTTTTAATAAGGAAGATCTATAGCACTGAGCTTTCCACGCAAACCAATTATTATATTTAGTTCTATAATAATTTTTTACAGAATTTAAATTTCCATTTATCGATTTTTTCTTCCTTGATTTTTTCTTCTGTCGAGGGCCGTAGATCCAAAACTTTATCTGATCTACAGGAAATCCTGTTAGATCTGCTATTTTTTTAGGTCCATGTCCTTTTTCTCTCAACTCTATCACCTGCTGCTTTTCCTCTTTAGTCCATTTCCTTAATACATAAGAAATGTCTATTGGTGTACTTTTAGCCATAATCCCACTCCTCCTATAAGTAGTTAGAGAGTGTAAAAATCAGAAGTTTACACCGTCTACCTTACTATAGGTTAGTTAATAACCTGGAACTATTGGATTATGGCTTGACTGCCTCCACCATGACACCGTCTTTCTGGCCGGGGCATGATTGGTATGGGAGACATCATATCTCCTCTAATACCTTGCGCTGCTCTTCTGTCAGCTCGTCTAGGTTGGGCATCTTCATATATATTTTGACCACAAAATCTCCAGGTGGTCCTCCATTTAGACCGACTCCGCCCTCACCCATAGCACCTATAACCTGTCCTTCTCTGATGCCTACTGGCACTTCTA
>Ga0307377_10006376_pt1 | contig 12373 bp, 29 predicted proteins | sample TR3MG_FD_202535 | JGI IMG/M metagenome (GOLD analysis project Ga0307377, IMG submission 202535) | Soil microbial communities from Risofladan, Vaasa, Finland - TR-3 | ecosystem: Environmental > Terrestrial > Soil > Coastal area > Acid sulfate soil | place: Finland: Risofladan, Vaasa | collected...
TATAGCAATAACAATAATAACAATATAAGGAGGTGAAAGTATGGCAAGAATCAAGAAGGTGGTTGAATTAATCAAATCAAACATAGACACTCACGTCCACAATGATCACAATTTACGAATGTGTGGGTACCCAAGTGGGATATCCTTAAACGACGCGGTATTACAAATACTGGAACACCTTGGTTTAGAGGTTGATAGGTACAAGATGAAACTGATAGATAAATCATCGATAGATTGTACCACTGATGAATACAAGGGGAAACCAGTGGCAACTGTTGATTATGAAGGTACAGTCCATACAGCATCAAAGGATGCAGATTCAAAACTAGTTACGATAAGACCGGCTGATGAAGTCACTTGTTTACAGTGTAGGAAGAAATTAGAAACACAAGGCTTCCTCATCCCAGTCCAAGACCGTAAATAAGGAGGTGTTATGGGCAAACACAGGCACGAAATAGCCCACGAAAAGGCAATGGTAAAATTTCTGGAAAGGTGGAAGAAATGGATAACTGGATTCGATTTCACTGTCCCTGAGTACAGAAAAGAACTGTTCATAAGAGAACTGTTATTCAAAGAGTTAATATATGAAGAGATAGCTGAAACCTACGTTGAGATTAAGAAACGGAAACGCAGTTTGTGGCAACGAATCAAAAGTCTCAATTTCAGGAAGTATGGCAAACGCTACGTGGTGGGTGTTGGAATAGAGGACATGGTCAGAGAAGACTTTTTTGACAATGAAGGAATGCCTGTGTACACACAGAACGTGGTTTGTTTCAGTATTGCACCCACACAGGAACTCTTCGAAGAACGCGAGGCAAGGAGATAATATGGACAATAACACAATGGAGGTTCATTGCTTGGTTTGGATTAACAGCAGTGGTTTATCCATTCCAGAAAAGACTGCCTGTTATACTAACAGAGCACGGGCAGAAAAGCATTTAGAAGTAGCTAACAAAAATAGGAAAGTGTTCCATCGGTTATTCGGACATAGATGGATTCTTAAAACGTTAATCGTTAAAATTGGACCAAAGGAGGTAAAGAATGGATAAAGTACTGATTCATGACGACGGACCTTATTCAGGACTTGTTCACACAACCAAAGCCCGCTTCATTGACGCAAGAGAAACCACGTGTGGAATAAAGACGCATTCTATATCGACCCTACACACACCGAGACTAGCCGTGACCTGTCCGAAATGTTTACAAGAGCTTGCTGATAGTGAATTGAAAGCTCAAATGGATATACTGCAGGATGGTATGAACAAGATTTGTGCTGCAGCCAGAGAACGTGGACTGGGTGTCGGTATGAAACTTACTGCTGACCAAGCAGGTGCTCGAGTAGATTTCGAGCTGAAGCGAGGTCTTTACAACATTAAATGGTAAAGGAGTAAATTCATCATGATGTACATTATATATCTTATAATAGCGTTAATTGTAGATGCCACCATACTCACAAAGTTGTCTAGTTTTATGAGTGGGGATGCCGTAATTGCAGTGACCACTGTATCAATGCTAGTATTCGCTGTTTGGGGATCAATCCTGATTTCATTTATTAGAGATGCCGTTAAAGATCAACGACGGGATTATTTCTCAATAGATGAATACAAAGCTGACAGAGAGAGCTACAAAGCACAATTGGATGAGTATAAAACTGAGATGCGTGCTGAGCTTGTTGAAAAATACAGAGAGTTTGAAGAAACATTGATGACCAAGGTTACAGACAGTAAGCTGTTGGCCACTGTTCTCAAGGATGTGGGCTATCATCAAATGCTATCAACTTATGATAATACCGTTAAAAATTTGTTGAATAACATGCATAAATGTGATAGAAACATTTCTTCAAACATAAGATCTATGCTCGCACGGCAGGACGACAGTATCTGGGGATTCAAGACGTTTATTCCAAAAAACCTCATAATCGACAAGAACTTTGGGAAGGAGTAGTATCGTGACTAAAAATGAAATACGTAAGTTCATAAGCGACTGGTTAGCGGGCGCTATCGCACTCATTGGAATATTCCTGATATATACAGACACAATCTTTATCGGGGTGTTATTCTATGGTGTGGTAATGCATGCGTTGCTGCTTGTTTACTTTAACACTATCTACAGCGATGTTGCTTTTGACAAGTTCATGGAAAAGATTAAAATGAACCATAAGACTTGGTTACAGAAACTGTTTGGTAGATTACAAGTAGCAGCTTGCTTCGGTATTTCTCTGTATATACTTGCACTAAAAGGTAGATGGTATTTGTTTATTCTCACATGTACTACAATCGTTTTATGTGTAATACTGGTAAAAATGGTACGCAAAGAACTGCGTGGTAGTAAAGCTGTCTTATACCATCCGCATCAATAAAGGAGTAAAATATGACACCAACAGTTATGTCAGAATTGCAAAAGTTCATTGAAACACTTAACAAAGCCATGCCTGGTGCATGGGAAGCTACAATAAAGCAGGTTTATATACATGGCGTCCTTTGGCTTATAGCTGGCACAGTATTCGGATACTTCTGTCTAAGTTGTAAGAAGGAATATGAAAGATACAACGGAAAGGAAGAAAAAGATAAATCTGAAGAGGATACCAGTTGGCAAACTTTTATTACGTTTGCCGGCTTTTTCCTAGCACTCTTCGCAACGATCTCTTATATTTTTGGAGCCATGCATCTTATAAATCCAGAATATCAGGCTATAAGGATGTTATTACCATGATGAAACCATTAACAGAGGGAGACAGACAAGGGCAAATGCGCAGCCATATAGACGGCGCAACCTCTGTGCCATGGAGGCTTGTAGCTGTAAAGTTTCGTTGGTCCTATGCTATTCGCTGGGTAGCAGTTTGGCTAGGCATAGGTTTTTCTATTGGCAGGTGGATAGCAAAAGTTAAACATTCACTATTAATGTAGGAGGTACAAAATGTCCGATTGTTTAAGGAAGATGCTTATGTCTGATGAGTTCAACAAGGCTATCACTTCAGACAAGCTTAAAGCGGCAGAACAAGAGTTGGAGGATTTCTTGAGGAAACATCCACACTTGAAACCTTATCAAGAGAAGATAGATGATATCCTTAAAAATGCAGGGGAAAAGAGGCTTGAAGCAATAGCTATACTGATGGCTGGACAGGTGGCTGCTTTGCAGAAAGCGTGGCTTGATCTGAATGAAGTTGCCAAAGCCTTACCAATTCCATAGGGAGATGTGATGAAGAAAACACCTATAAGGGTGCCAACTGCGAAGCCTACCAGATGGCATAAAGACAAATCTAAATACAGTAGGAGGGACAACAAAAAGGAAATAGAAAAAGAAAAGGAGAAATAGTATGGACTATGAAATCGTTGAGTACCCAAATCCTATCTTACAAGAACCAGCTGTGTCTATACCTGAGGAGGAGTATGGCACAGACGAACTCAATAGTATAATAAACCGTATGATCTCTGTTATAAACGATATAGGCGCTAATGGTTTAGCAGCTGTGCAGATAGGAATTAGTAAAGCACTTGTTGTTTACAGAGGACGTGCTGGAGACCTTATTGCTTTATGCAATCCAGAGATTATTGGACGGCATGGTAAAGTAAAGTCCTACGAAGAGGGATGTCTAAGCTCGCCAGGGCTCAGAGTTGACATTAGGCGCTCTAAAGAAATTAAAGTTCGCGCACGCACTCCTGATGGCAAAGAGATTATCTTCAGGGAAAAGGGTTTCCCAGCAATCATTTTACAACATGAAATTGACCACGTAAATGGGGTCACACTAGCGGGGAGGAAATAGCATGGATATAATAAGTTTAAAAGATCGGAGAGTTAAAGAAGCTCACAAAGAGGTCGATGATGAAAGAGAGCTTATCGACTATGACGTGCCAGTGGGAGACGACTTAGACCTTGCTATTCAGCAAGGGATAGAGGAAGGAAGTATCACTCTGGCAACATTGACAAAGGTAGTCATGGATCTGTGCGGAAGTGTAGACACACACGCAGACATCATGAAAAAGCTGTGCAAGGCTCTCAGAATCGAGGTTGATGCTGACAAACTGGAAAAAGCTAACAGTCCTGTGTAGGCTGGAAAGGGGAGACATGTCACACATTCTTGGCAAAAAGAAAGAGATTGACTTTTTGTTGGAACAGATGTCCGGTGTAGTAGCTACTTACCAGGACTATTTTCAACAACAACTTGCTAATACAAAACTATCTTGTAAGAATACTAAGGAAAAGAAACACTATCCCTTTATCCCTTCAGGCAGCCCGCTGAACGTAGCTAAGGCTCTTCTAGAGTTAAGGAGATATTTCGTAAAGAAGAATCCATACAAAAAAGGTGTCTCTGATCACAAAAGGTATTATATGCATAGCCCTAAACCTATGTACATACCACGATTTGTAGATTGTGGGTGTGGTATAGGGAACATCGCTTTAATTGCGAAGTACATGGGATACCAAAGCTATGGTATAGAATACAACGAAGAAGCTGTTGCGGTGGCTAAGAGATTGGTAGCTGGTTGGTGTATTGATATCACACAAGGAGATATCAGTTCCTATAGGGAATACTCCAAGTTTGATCTTATATACTTCTACATACCAATGTGTAGTCATGATAAAATGAAGAGATTTATAAACAAAGTAGCAAAGCATGCAAGGATCGGCGCTGTAATAATCAGTTTCGGTGGGTACTCTTGTGGCGGTAGACTATCCACGCGAGATAAACGCTTCAAACAATTGAAGCTGAAACACGGAGTCGGCTCTACACTTGTAAAGGTGAGTGACTAAAATGGAATACTATTTCTTATTCAAATTTCCAATAATGTGGGTGATATTCCAGAAAATGGAAATCATACTCAAAACTATCAAAGGGTTAAAAGAACCAGAGCACGCAATAGACCGGTCTGTCTTACGCAATTTTTTATTAGCATACTGGTTATTACTGTTCATAACAGTCTTTATGTAGGAGGTGTATGTGCCTGATTCATCATTGCAGTGCTTTGACTGCAAGAAAACATTCAAAGCAAAAGAAACAATCATGCAGGAAATCCCGAGCAATTTTTCTGTAATCACATCACCATTTCAAACAAACGTGCCCACATGCCCACATTGCGGCGCTGCAGGGTTCATGGGGTTTGCTGCAGTAAAAACTAGATCTGAGGAGATGTAACATGTCAAACAAAGAGATTTTCAATCTAAAGAACAACTGGAAGAATACCAGAAAGCATGCCAAATTCCTTGAAAGCTTGTTTTTCACGGTACAGTGTGAATTTAGAGATGAACTTACCGCGCATGACATTGGAAGCACTGCTTTAGCGATGAAGATATGCAAACGTAGGGACCATCCATACGCTAAAACCCAGTTTACAAGGAAATGCACGATAGAACTCTGTCCAACGGGGTAACCATGGATTACGGAAGAAGATACATAAAAGCTGTGGAGATAACGCATGGCAATGCGAAACTATGTGGACGTATCGTGGATAAGGCGTCTTACAAAATACGAGGACTGTCTGGTTGTGCCAAAGCTACTATAAAGAAGATAGGATATAAGCATAGGCGAATCTCTGAGCGGGACTCCGACACACAACCGGCATACATCTTAGATAATTTAACTATTGAATGGGACAGCGGTGGCGGTCTACAAACTATCGGCTATCTTGAAAATTATTTGATTTTATCAACGGTTGTTGAAATGTCCGAACCTGATAGCAACCCAAACGTAGCATTTAAGGAGGAGGTCAAACATGCGAACATTGAAAAAGGCAGTGGCCCTTTACGACGAGTTATACGAGAAGGGCCAGAAGATTATTGAAAAACATAACCCTTGCGGGTTAAAGATTGACAGTACAGGAAAAGCCAGCTGTATATCCTCAAGAGGTGAAGTTGAGGATAAAGGACAGTACATATACCGAGTGCCGGACGACGGTGATTTGTGCTGTGGAGGGTGCAGATACCTCACAAAGAAAGGATGCAAGGCTAAGTGTTTGTGTTGTAAGTTGTATTTGTGCAGCAACTTTCCCGAGAAGCACCCCGCTAAAGTGGAGCTCTTGGAACTCCGAAAAATGGTATATCGCAGAATAGATTTTATGTTCTCCATTAGGAGATCAAGAAAATTATGCATTCAAGATGCCTCGGGGGTTTTGAAGGATAGAATGTTTTATGGTTTTGGCCGCATTTAATTTAAAAATCAAAACTAAGTGTAAAAGGTGAAGTGATGAAAGCAAGGATCTTAACTATAATGTTGGCGCTGGTACTAGCGTGTTGTATTGTAGCACCACCTAAACAATTCAATGCTTCAAAGATTGTATGTACGAAGTATAAACCATTGAAATTCTCAAACGATGAGTGTTTCAATGCTTTATGGGTTTTAGTACGACAAGACTTATTGAAGATTACTTATGCTAAGTTTGAGGGCAAGCCCACCACGGTGATATTAGAATTAAGTGAAGATCTTTGGGATGATCCAAGCGAAGATGGTAGCAGCAGTGATGGCAGCATCGGTCCAAAGGTGTTAGGTTTGACGTTGCTAGCATACAAAGCATTTGATGATGTAGCGATAGTTGAGATATTCTTTTCGGAGTTGCCAGTAATGAGATTCTTCTTAAATGGTGATGACATTTGCGTTAAGCACCATATATCAGAAGAACCATGCATTCCTGAAGAAATACCATCTGAGCCTAAAGAAACGCCACCATCAGGGCAGAAATACAAAGCATAAAATAAAAAGGAGGTCGTGTATGAAAGACAAATGTGGACTTTGTGACCATTTTGAACGTGAAGAGGGAATATTCGGTGCCTGTTTAGTGAAAGAAAGCGAGCACAAAGATCCTGCAACTTTCAGTATGGACGATGCTTGTGAATACTTCACACCTAATGTGAAGAATAAAAACCAACCCATCTCTTTTATTAAACACCTGGAGAGTGGACGAGCAGCGCCACCGCCGCATATTGCTATGTTTGGAGGGCCTAGTTTGTTGCAAGCATGGCTTAGCAACGGACATATGTTCCCCTCCACAAAGAAACCTGCTGGATGTAATTCTTGTTCGGACGAGGAAAACAAGGAAGAGACAAAAGGCTGGCAGAATCCGGTAATCAGGCGTAAACAAGGTCGTAAGGTTGTTCCTTGGGACGAAGTCAAACAGAGAATGGTTAACAGAAAACAAATCGGTAACACGAACCTTTAAGATTCGCAATTAAAAAGGAGGTCCAACATGAAAGAGGACACGAAACGAGTCCTAGAAGTATGTTTTTTCATTATCGCCACTATGATGCTTATCAAACCACCTACAGAAATCATAGCTTATCTTTCAACAAACCTTTCTGCTAGCACCATGATAGTATTAGTACATCCGGCATTTATAGTGTTCGTTATAGGTTGTACAGCTATGGTGTTCGTAAGCGTACTCAGACTGATTAAGAATGGGAAGTTCTTCGCAAATCTGATAGCCGGCACAGTATATTTCTATACTATTGTACAATGGATTGAGGTGATTTAATGAAGGTTAGTAATTTCGTTCCAATAACTGGGAAAAATATTCTTGTCGGCGCTGAAGTAGTATTTAAAACTACCTTTGGAAATGATTCTCGTAGTAAGAACATAAGCATAGGTATCATATTAAACGCTCAAGTCAAATTTTCCTCTTCGCAAATTCCTTATTCCTCTGTGCATGATGTAGAAGTCAGATGGGAGGACGGCCGGGTTTTCAAGTACCACCCAGCTAATCTGTTTATAAACATAGGAGACCCGTATCACGAATCAAGCTATGCGGTGCTGGAAAGAAAGAGGGACTCTGATTCTGATAACGATCCAAACAGAGCATTCAGGAGGGCAAAACATTATGATAGACCTGTTCAGGGGGGAATATTCATTCCTGAGTAATTTCCACCCATTGCAAAATTCAATTAGGTCTGGCAATCTAATACTTCCTACCAATGAACACTTCTTCTGTGTTCACAAGACAATCAATCCTGATGATAGATTGTGGATTGCAGGACAACCAACTCCTGGCTTAGCAAAGAAGGCAGCTGGTCCTAATGGTATTGATGGAAGGAAGATTGTTCTAAGACCTGATTGGAATGAGGTGAACAAGCACGTAATGTTCACTGGGTTAGTCTTGAAGTTTATGGCTAACTATGACATTGCTGTGAAGCTAATGGAAACCAGACCCAAGAGGTTAGTAGAGGGAAATTGGTGGCACGATAATAAATGGGGTAATTGCACCTGTATACAGTGCACCAATAAACCGGGGCAGAACCATCTTGGCCGCAATCTCGAACTGGTAAGGGAGTTGTTATTTACAATTAGAATATAGGAGGTGAATAGTGCTTAATGAAGTACTAAGACAGCTTGATTATGAAAGGTTGAAAGAGGTATCTCATGAAGAAAGGATGGGATGTCCATTTAACGCTAATTTTAACGGTCCGAAAAAGAGACCTAGAAGACCAACTTTGTTCGCTTGGCATAAGCCCGGACATCCTACATACGAAGAGGAACAGCTCTGTTTAGGTTTATGCGGCGCACTTTTTACTACGATAAAGGAAACTTCCATGTGTCCATGCTTCAATCATAACAGTGCTGAAGTAAAGATTACATTTTGGAGAGCTTTAGATAAAGCACAAGGTAAAGAGGGAGGTGACGACCTTGAATGAAACACTGGCGAATCTCGTGGCACTGGTAGAAAGTGCTGAGAAGTTACTGGACGTGGATGATTGTGGGCTTGAAATAAACTATTCAGATCTGCAATGCCCGTGCGGTAAGGGTTCCATAGTCAGCAAGGAGTCCTTTAATGATTTCTTACTAAAACTGTGGGACGCAAGAAAATGTGTAAACGACGTCAAGGGGGAGGTGGCATTTATACGAAAACTAATAGGTTGTAGGAGATCAGACTGTGATAATTAGAAAGATAGAAGCTCCATCTTTAGCACAAAAAATGTCCGATTTAAATCACGCTGCATTTGGATACAAATCAATGAGAGGTCTCTCAAGATACCGTGTTCAGCAGTGTATGAAAGATTCGCGCTATGAGATTTATGGAGCAATGGATGGTACATCGTTGGAAGGGTTTACATTTGTGGACAACAGCCCGAATCATTTTATAACTGATCCTGAAGAGAAGTGTATTGAGCACTTCAGTGTTTGGCCTTGGTCACAGGGCAAAGGAGTTGGATCTATGTTGTTGGACCATATACTGAACATAGTCCACGCCGAAAGTTCCCTTCATTTAACCGTTGACAAATCTAACAAAGCTGTCCATTTGTATAAGAAGTTTGGCTTCGTAGAAGTAGAAGCCCCAAAACTCATCAGAGGGAATAGCTACATAGCCATGAGGCTAGCGAGGGGGAAAGATGCCGGACTGGGAGGAAGCACCAAAGAAAGCTTTGAAGAGTCGTTATCCTAAAACGAGAAAATGTGAAACTTGTAACTTGGCTTATGACCTTGCTGCTGTTGCACACAGGTACACATTATTAGCCCAAGAGCTTATTGGAGCTAAGGATGGTGGTAATTATAATAAAAGCAACAAGGATTACCATGCGTTTATTCCAAGCGCCTATGTGCTAGACACCATAAGAGGTCTGGAGGAGATACGAGCTTATCTAATAAGCAAAAGAAGGAATTCAAAATGGTGGAGGCCAAAATTCCTGGACTGTGGTTGTGGTATAGGTAACATAATGTACCTTGCCCACACTGTTAATTATGAGCCGACAGGAATTGAATATGAAGCATTCGTCTACAAAGCAGCTAAGAAGTTTCTTAAGGGACTGAGCTGGTGTAAGCTTATACGCGGAGACATATTAAACTATGGGAGCTACCACAAATATGATGTTATATATTATTATGTCCCAATCCAAAACGGTAAACTGATGAAGAAGTTTAGCGACAAGGTGCTCCGAGATATGAAAGTGGGTGCGGTTCTTATCCCACATGGATGGAGACCAGAGTTTCCAACAGGGTGTTTCGAGCCCATTAGAATAAAAAGTGGACCTTGTACACCTTATATTAAAATTAAACAGGAGGTTTGAAATGCAGCAAACGCAAAAGGAATCAGTGGCAATCATCGCATTTGTTTATGGAACATTGAAAGTAGACGGACATTTTGCTTGGAGACTAGAACCCTTTAGAGTTTCAAGTATCAAGGGGACGATAAAAGCTTCTTTACACAGAGGTGTTTACCCCATGATTATCGACGGGAATGATGATGTCCATGGCGAGATCCACGTGTACGAGAGTGAAGAAAACGAAGCTCTTAAAACCCTTGATCAGATTGAAGGATACCGTGAAGGAAGTGAACACAATCTTTACGAACGACGCCTCGTTAAAGCTATAGGGGAAGATGGAAAAGAATATGAGGCTTACGCCTACTACATCGCTATAGCGAATGAGATTGAAAGGTGCAAAAACGGCAAGAACAAAAAGATCGAAAACGGTGTGTGGACAGCCATTTAATTGTAAAAACATCGGAGTATAAACATGAAATGGAAGGTTGGGGATAAAGTTGAATATTTATATATACCGCCTGCGGCTATGAAGGGCATCTCATCACCAAAGCTGTATAAAGGAACCATTCTCCTGATAGGCCATCGTGGCACGTTAACTATTAAATGGAAGAATGTCAATGGTGAGAGCGCAGAAACCTATGGAAATAATTGTGAAGTAGTGAAAAAACTGGTTCCACGAGGACAAACGAAGATTGAAGAAGATCCTAACCTTTCATTTCGAATATCAAAAGCAACAGGTGAATAACATGTCTTATATAAGAAAAATGCTCGAAAGAGACAAAAACGAAAAGCTGACTGTTGGTTATAGGGCAGCTTTCAAAGCAAGCTCAGGCTGGGCAGAACATTTCGAAGAGGGTAGACAGCTACTCCTATCAGCAAGAGACAATGAGGAGTTTAATGCTCTAGTCCTAAGGAAAAATTTTACAGGTGAGATAACAAGAGATCTCAGCATCTGTGTTGATGAAGTCGCTTGGATCAGAGAAGATGAATTAATACTCGTTGATAAAGAGGTTGCCAAGAATTTGGATTTTATCGACTGGTATGCAGAGGTAGCGGAAGACATGTGCCCTCACTGCCGTAAACACGTTGTAGAATACGAGAAAAAATGTCCGGGCTGCAACAAATATAACCCTTACCACGGTGTTAGTAAAGACGGCCGCACGGAGGAGGAATAGTCATGCAGGAATTTGCTAGATTCTTAGACGAAAGATTGTGTAAGCTAAGATTGGTTCTCCTAGTACTAATGCTTTCAGGTGTTCTTACCATGTTCGTCCTCACATATTTTACAGGACAAGCACGTGCAGAAATGATAGACCATTACGGAACGGAGTTATCAATTGCGGGACTTAGTGATATAGCTCCAGGTTCACACAACTCTGATTGTAAGTTCAACTGGCTGAGTATAGCTCTTTTTGGTCAACATGATTTTAACGAAGACTGGAATGCTAAGCTCGAAGGTGTTGTTGGTTATCTAAAATGGTCAGAAAAGGGAGATAGGAAAGACCAGGACACCTATTCTATAGGAGCACAGTTGGTTTTCTACAGACACATATATAAAAGTGTGTCACTAGGGTTAGGAGGTGGGCTCTGTACGTTGGCGGAAACCAAAGGTTTATCAAATCTTGGGGACAGTGGTCTATATGGTACCATTACCGGACGCTTGAAAGTGGAAGTGTCAAAAAATTATGGTGTTGAGTTAGCTGCGGATCATATATCTGATGCTATATCAACTGACGACTCTGGTAAGAATGTGTTAGCTTTAAAGTTTTACTATACGTTTGATTAGGAAACAACTATGATATGGAAATTATTTAAACTCTCTTTGGAGCGTTTCAGCGCAGGACATCCGCCCACCAGAGTAGGTCAGAAAGTGACTCTGTCCGACGCTATGCCACTTGCTCCTTCTGAAGAATTCCCAATCGAGGGTACAAGCTATGAGTGTGGTGGTGTGGTACATGTGATGAATCGCAGAAAGAATGCCGCTACAGTGGACTGGTATAATGGACGTATGGTGAATGTAAGACTTGATCATTTAAAATCTTTATCAAGCATTGATTACCACGATCTCAGAGGAAGAGGGTTTGTTTCTGATAATCCTAATTTTACGTTCAAGAGCATAAAGCAAAATAGAAAGAAATCATGGAATAAGACTGGTTCTAAGGAAGATGTTCAATATTTTCAGGACCATTATACAATGGGCAGCAATATTACATTTGAAGGAGAAGAAATGTAATGCGGAGCTCGAAGCTTCTCCTTCCCGAAGGGTGAAGGAGTGTGGAGGACTATATGAAGGGACGTATGTTTAGTTTCATGAACACCTCGGGTAGTGACAAAGAAGTCACCTTATCCAAATGTAAGCATTGCGGCGCATTCTTCCTCGACCATGCCAATAGTGGTAGTTGTTGTGAGG